>Ga0256827_10001529_pt1 | contig 14851 bp, 9 predicted proteins | sample CV84metaG_FD_185977 | JGI IMG/M metagenome (GOLD analysis project Ga0256827, IMG submission 185977) | Hydrothermal vent microbial communities from East Pacific Rise, Pacific Ocean - CV84 | ecosystem: Environmental > Aquatic > Marine > Hydrothermal vents | place: Pacific Ocean: East Pacific Rise... | reverse complement strand
AGTTGACGGTTATAGATAAGGGTATCTTCCTCTTCATCATATTTGACACCAAGGTGTAGCAGTATAAGTGATTCTACTTTTTTCAATGGCTCTATATTTTTGAGTTGGTGAAGGTGTGTGGCAAAAATAAACGTTGATTTCAAATCTAAAAGTTTTAAAATGGCACCAGCCACAATAGCCAACCCAGACTCTGTCTCTGTCCCCTGTGAAATCTCATCACCTAAAATAAGACTTTTATCAGAGGCACGGTTAAATATGTTTTTTAGTTCCATCATCTCAACTGCAAAAGTGGATAGCCCTTTATAGAGATTGTCTTGAGAGACAATACGGGTAAAGAGTTTGTCATACATACCCAGCTTTAGTTCAGTAGCAGGAACAAAGAATCCAGCTTGTGCCAAGATAACAGCCAGACCAATACTTTTCATCAATGATGACTTCCCTGAAGAGTTGATTCCATAGAGTAGAACACCGTTAACAGCTTTGCCTTCACTGGCGTTGAGTGTTATGTGGTTATGTTTGGTCTCTATGCCTTCACCTAAATAGACATCGTTGGGAATATAGACTCCTGCTTGTTCATTGGCTTCTATAATAGGGTGACGCAGACCAATGGCTTCAAAGGCTGAACAGTCGTCTACAATGGTAGGACGAGTTAAGTTCATGCTTTTAGAACATTTTACATTGGAGATAGCCACATCAATGTTGGCAACAAAAACTATAAGCTCTTCTAGTAGATGTGAAAAACGTTTCTCTATCTCATCTAAACTCTGTAGGTAACGCTGTTTTACCAGTGAGATAAGTTTTACTTGATTGGTTTCATAGTTTTGTGTAATCTCTTCAAATAGTTTAGAGTTTATTTTAACAGCATTTTTCAGATGCTTATAGTGAAAGTCTTTAAAAAAGTGATGTTCACCATTTATGGTAACAAAGGACTCTTTTAACTCTTTCTCTATCATGGTAAATCTGTTACGGGTAAGGTTAATGCTGTAGCCCTCACTCTCCAAGTAGCCTATATCTGCATAGTTGTTCTTAGCAGTTTTTATAAGTTTCTCTTGTTCAAAGAGTTGGTCTATATGTTCAGAGACCTGTTCTAGTTTTCCTATTTCAACTTTTTGTCTCTTTAAAATGTTGTCAATAGCAGGGTAGATACCATCTTTAAAGATGTTGTCATTTATCTGGTCTATACGAAATTTGGCACAGATGTTTAGGTTGAAGCTGTTTTCAAGGTGTTGGTAAAACTCTGAAACTTCATTACTAAGGTTATCATCGTAAGCGATACCCATCGAAGAAGCATCTTGTAGGAGTTTTGTTATGGCTTCTAGTGACATAGTAATGTAAGTGAGTTCCACAGGGTGAAGTTTTTTGAGTTTTATACGCCGTGTGATACGCTCCAAATCATAAATATTTTTTAGATGGGTATCATAACTGTCACTATGCTCCATAAGTTTTTCACTTAGGTCATAACGGGCTTCTAAAATCTCTTTATCTAAAATAGGAGAGAGTAGACGCTCTTTTAATAGACGCTTCCCAAAGGCTGTAGATGTTTTGTCTATTAAACTAAGCAGGGTAACTTCTGCTCTGTCCCTAGAGATAACGCCGAGTTGTTCTAGTGCATTGTTTCCCAAATAGAGGTAACGACTTTCACCTAAAAAGATAGGACGATTCATCTTCTCTATAATCGCCTCATCATGCTCTATAATAAATTCTATAAGTATCGCTAAGGCTTCTGTAGTATAGGGGTGACGTTCTAAGTCAAGGTACTCAATAGCAGATAAAAAAGAGTTAATCTCATAAACTTTTTTAAAGAGTTCATTTTGATAAACAATTTTACATCGACGCTCATTCACAGAGCTGTGAAACTGTTTGAGTTCGAGATAGCTTTTTAGCCACTCTAGTTCAATATCAGAATTACTAAGTGTGACTATAACTTCTGCTGTATTATAGGTTTGTAGAAGGTTAAAAACTTCATCGAGGGCATAAGTTTTGTCATCACGGCTAGAGTGAATTTCGTTAACGATGGTCTTTCCTGTGGTTACATCTATCGCAGCATAACCCACAGAGTAGATGCCTTGGTTTTCATCTATGTTCAGAGAGACTATGTTGTTTTCAGAACTTTCGGTATGGTATTCGAAGTTGGTACCTGGAGAGATGATATTGGCAACATAACGTTTTATGTTGGGCATCTCTCCTTTTTGTTTAACAACCACGATGGTGTATTTTTTGGTACCTATAAGACGAGAGAGATAACGCTCTAAAGAGACAGCTGGAACACCAGCTAACAGAGGGTTTCTAACAGAGTTCTCTATAATGGCTTTGCTTTTACGGGTAAGTTGTATGTTTAGTAGCTCTGCTATCTCTTTGGCTTTACCAATCTTTAGTTCATTGTTATTGACCTCATAAGTCTCAAAAAATGTACCTATCTCCATAAGCACTAACGCATTTGAGCCATATTTTTTTTCAAAATGTTCTTGGAGTTCAAAGTAGACTTCGGTTAAAAGTTTACCTTTACTAGAGAGTATTTTTGCAGATGTTTCCAAATAATATAACCTATTCTATTTTAATAGGTTATTTTATCGGGTTAGGGGTTAGTGTTTGCTTTGCCATGCAAGAAGTCTAATATTTAAAAGACCCTAGCGAACAATACGTTTTGTATACTTGTCATAATTATAGATGTCATTTCTAAACTCTAACTCATTGTCACTGTTGACACCAGCTGTTAAGTAAACCAAATGAATAGGAAGCTTGTTGGCTACATTCAGTTGTACTTTTCTTTTTCCCTTAAGTATCTTAGTGGCTTTTGTTAAGTTAATGTCTTTATTAAAAGTACTTATAGTAGTCAGTAGCTGCTCAGGATTTGAGAGACGTACACAACCATGTGAAAAGGCACGAACCGTTCGTTTAAAAAGGTAACGTGTTGGTGTATCATGTAAATAAACAGCAAAACGGTTAGGAAATTTAAACTTTATTTTTCCTAAAGCATTTCGTGGTCCAGGTGGTTGCATAAGACGGTAAGGAAATTTCTGTCCACCGGTTAAGTAGTCTTCCCAGTATAGGTTAGAAACATTAATAACAGGAGAACGCTCATTCCATGTTCTGTGTGCCTGTAATCCTTGTCTTTTAAGATAGTTAGGGTTTTTTATCATGTGTGGAACAATCTCTCGTTTAACAATTCCTTCTGGTACTTTCCAGTAAGGGTTAAGAACTATAAATGATATTTTTTCATTAAAAATTGGTGTAGGGTGTCTTTTGTCACCGACAATAACTCTTAAACTTTTTTTAACTTTTTTATCTTCGATGTAGTAGAGCATAAACTCTGGAATATTAACAACAAGATAACGCTCTTCTTTTGTTCTTGGTAGCCATTTTATTCTGTCTAGATTTATTAGAACAGTTTTTATTTTTTCATCTACTGAGGTGTTAAGTACTTTTCTTGTTCCAGCACCTACAACACCATCGACAACCAAGCCATGACGTTTTTGGAACCTTTTTACTGCAACATCGAGACATTCATCAAAAATTGCTTTTTTATCAATTTTTGGTTCTTTACTTTGATTGTTATCTTTGTTTTCTATAGTTTTAGTTTTAGTTTTATTTTTAGTTTCAGTTTTTGTACGGTTACACTCTTTATAATCACCAGAGTAGGTTAGTCGCTCACGAAGTTTAATAACCATTGCACCAGAACTTCCTAACTCCAATCTTTTAAAGTAGCCCAACTCTTCCCAGCCTCCATCGACTTTCATTTTGTAGAGTTTGTTAAGTGAGTTATAGAGTGCATCATAACCAAAGTTTTTTGGTCTAATCTCTTTAAGTGTGGCATTGATGTCATCTTGTAGTAAAAGTGTTGATATTTTATATGGAGGTTTTGTTCTTAACCACTCAGCATTAATTTTTTGTCGTTTTAGACTACGAAGTTTTCTTGAAAAGTTTTTCCATTCAATCTCACCATAAAGTGCATGTGATAAGAAGTCATAATATAAAGAACTAAGAGAGACTTCCATTTTATATAAATCTTCTTTACTGAGGTTAGACTCAAAATTTTGTTGTATCTGTTGAGCATGTTGGGCTATATACCCTTGAGTGTCAAGTGTTAAATCATTTTCTATATTGGAGATGAGTTGTTTATACTTCTCTTGTTTTAAGCCATCTTTATTTAGCCATAAACTTTTGTAGTTGTTCTTACGATAAAAGTTTTTAAGATTTTTTTTATGTGTTATTTTCTTTAAAAATTGTGAATTCTTTTTTGAAAAAATATCTTTTAACGATGTTTGTACTTCTGCTTCAAAAGTAATCGGTTTTGTATTATTCGTCTCGTCTGTAGGCGTAGCAAAAGCTATTGTCGATAGTAGTGAGATGATAAATAAAATTTTTGTTTTTGTTCCCATATTTATACCCTTATTCTAAAAGCTATATTATAGTCAAAAATTAGTTGCTTTTGTAATTTTAGCTTGAAATTTTAACTACTAATATAATCTTCTGCGTTGTTTGGTATCATAGTTATAAACATCAGATCTATAGTGAAGTAAACCATCATTTTTGATCCATGCTGTTAAGTAAACAATATGTACCGGAACCCGTTGAGAAAGGTTAAGTTGTGTTTTTCTTTTCCCTCTTAAGATGCGTTGTGCTCTGTTAAAGTTTACAGAACGCTCATGAGGTGCAAAGGTAGCTAGAAGAGCATTTGGTCTTGCTATACGTATACATCCATGAGAAAAGGCACGACGTGCTTTTTTAAAGTATTTTTTTGCAGGTGTATCATGCAAGTAGACAGCAAACTGATTTGGGAATTTAAATTTAATTTTTCCTAAGGCATTTCGTTGACCCGGTGGTTGCATAAATTTGTATCGTTTGGTTTGTCCATTTCTCAGGACTCTTGCCCAGTTAATATTTTTTGTGTTGATGGTTGGTCGGTTTAAGTTATAACTTCTTCGTACTTCATATCCTCGTTCTTCAAGATAGTTAGGATTTTTTAACATCTTTGGAATCATCTCTTTTTGCACAATACTGTCAGGAATGAGCCAATAAGGATTTAGAACAATATAAGAAATTTTATTGGAAAAGATTGGTGTATGATGCTTTTTGTCACCTACAACTACACGCATACTAAGTTTCTCTCTACCATTTTCTTTGTAGTAGAGCCTAAAGTCAGGAATATTAACCATAATGTATCTGTCTTCAGGTTGATCTGGTAGACGTTTTATTCTATCTATATTAAGTAGAATTTTTTCTATTTTCCAGTTTACCGAGATGTTGAGTTTTGAACGAGTATATTTGGTGATGCTACCTGTTTGTGCTATACCATGACGTTTTTGAAATCGCTTAATGGCTTTTTTTAGACAAGGTCCAAAATGTCCATCATTTCCTTTACAGGTATAGTCGCCTTCACTTCTAAGTCGTTCTATAAGTTGACGAACCACTTTCCCACTTTTTCCATAACGTAGTTGAGAAGAAGCAGGTATTTTTTTCCATCCACCTCTTTTTTGAACCTTCTGAAGTCTGGCAAGTTCTTTGAGCATCTTTTTATAGTAAAAACTGTTAGGCGTAGAGGCAGCAATAATTTCAGGTAATGAATGTGTAAACATCAGTTCTGCAATATCATAGTCAGGATCATAGGTTATCCAGTTTGCAGCAATTTTGTTTCGTCTTAATCTTCTAAGTTTCTTTTGAAAGCTTGACCATGGAATGGCACCATATATGTGGTACCCTAGGTAAGAACGATAAAGATCAGAAAGTTTGATATCAAGAGCTAATTGTTTTTTAGAATCTTCGTTATTTAAAAGAGGAATGTTCTTTTTTAGATATTTGTATTTTTTTATTATATTCCCTTTTGGACTCAGGGTAATGTCAGATTCTATTGCTGTAAAAAGGTCTTGAACATTTTTACTTTTTATACCTTTATATGTAAACCATAGGGGAGAATAATGACTTTTTTTATATACTTTTTTAATAAATTTCTTATGTTTAATATCTTTAAATGTTTTCTCTTCTTTGTTAACCAGTAAATCCATTAATCCTTTGGTACTTTTTTCGCTATAAATAATTTCTGAAAGCGTTACATCTTTGCTGTAGTTTTTGTGATTGGCACTAAGCTCTTTAAATGAAGAGTTTACAGTAGAAATTTTTTCTACAGAATTTACGGTCATAGCTTCAAGGGCTACAGCTAAAAAAATGGTTACGATTACAAAAAAGAGAGTTTTGACTAAATACACAGGAACCTTTTATTATTAAAAAATATTATTTGGAAGTATGAGTATAGCAAAAAAAAGAGGGAAAAAAGAAAAAAATATTTAATTTAGTTGAAAATAAACAATATTTAATCCATTAGAGTTCTTGCATCTATGTTAAACAGTGGGGAAGACCCCTAAGTTTAGTTAGATGCGTAGTGGAGGTTATTGTTTGTAACTCTTCGTCCCCAGAGAAAACGTTTTTTATAAAATTTCTTATCGTTAAAGTTAAAAATAACAACTTTTTTCCCAGATGAACTGGCATGTATAAAGTCTCCATTTCCTAAGTATATGCCGACATGACATACTTTTCCTGTCCGATGTTTTTTAGTGTCAAAAAATACCATGTCACCACGTTGTAAGTTTTCATAACGTACATACTTTCCAACTTTTGCTTGTTCTCTTGAGATTCTTGGAATATTGATTCCTGCATCACGAAAAACCCATTGAGTAAAGCCAGAACAATCAAATTTTGTAGGTCCTGTTGCACCCCAAACATAGGGAGTACCTAAAAAACTTTTTGCATTTTGTTCTATATCATTTACAGAATAAGGAGCCATTTGAGTAAATTGCGTATTGCTTGGTCTAGGGCTTTGATTATAAGATATAAATTCAATATTCGGTGATACTTTAGCTGAGGGAACAGTATATGTTTTTGTTTTAGGATTATCATCTTTAATGACAAAGTGAACAATCTCTTTTTTAGGTGCTGTAATCCCCATAATATTATAGACAGATAGTTTAGCCATAGTAGGTTTCGGCTTTGCTTCTTTTGTCGAACAAGCAGAGAAGAGTAAAAGTGAAGATATAAAAGTAAAATTAAGTATTATTGTCTTTTTCATATATTAAGTATAACAAACTCTACTCTAAATTTCTATATAATTATTTAAAAAAAAAAGATATTCTTAAAATTGGTAACATGCCCCAAATATAGTATGTTATAAATAGTTTACATCCAATATTTACTGTTAATTTCTATTGAATATAGCATAAGTATTTTCTAAAAAATTAGTTCTTCTTTTTTATAGTTTTTTTATAATAATAGTTTATCTTGACAGAGTAGTATAAAATGAGATATTCTTTGATAATTAGTTTTGTTAAAAAAGGAAAATAATGAGGGATATGTTATCGAAACATAAATTTGGTATAGCTGTACTAATTGCAATATTAGGCTTATTGCTTCTTGTGTATATGGATAAAATTACACCAATTAAACATATTAGTGCGTTTGATGATGATTATGTACAGTACTATAAAAAAGCATGTGAACTTAAAGATAAAGATGCATGTAATGAACTTGGTGATGTTTATCATTATGGAAAATCAGGTTCTGTAGATGCTGAAGAGGCTGTGAATTTTTATAAACAAGCATGTAAGCTTAAGAGTCCTGCAGGGTGTAACAATTTGGGTTACATGTACGATAATGGCGAAGGTATAGAACGAAATGAATGGCATGCCATAAGACTTTATAAAGAAGCTTGTAAATATGGTGAAATGGAAGGTTGTTATAACTTAGGTGCCATGTATTATCGTGGAGAAGGTACAAAAAGAAACTACTACAAAGCTGCAACATACTTTAAAAAAGCATGTAATGCTGGGATTCCACAAGCATGTAATGACTTAGGATATATGTATGAACATGGTAAACATGTAAGAAAAAATATTCAAGAAGCATTGTCTCTTTACTATGATGCATGTGATATGGGGGAAGCCTCAGGGTGTAATAATTTAGGTTACATGTATGAAAATGGAAAAGGTGTCAGAAAAGACAGCATGAAAGCTGAAAGATACTACACAGCAGCGTGTAATTTAGATGACAAAGACAGCTGTGATAGACTTGGAGCTGTATTTGGGAAAAGAGTAGAGCGTATAAAAAGTAATGCAGATCTTGTTGTGGCACAAAAGGCATGTAATCATAATAATGGAACCATGTGTTATAAGCTTGGACTTTATCATGAAAAAAATGGTGATGACAACAAGGCACATGACTTGTTTAAGAAAGCATGTGATTTAGGGCAGAGTGCCAGTTGTAAACACTTAGGTGATTTGTACCATCGTAACGATTAGCTATATTTTTTATCTCAATTAAAATTTTATTGTTCCCAATTTAAAATTGGGAACAATCTTTACTCTGCTTCTAACACAGCTCCAGAACTTGCATTTGTAACCAATGCTCTATATTGTCTTAACCATTTACTCTCTAAAGGTTTAACAATAGGCTTAAAGTTCTCTCTACGTTTTGCTATCTCTTCATCTGAAATATTTACTTGTAAAATATACTTATCAACGTCTATATGAATCTCATCACCATCTTCTAACAATCCTATCATTCCACCTTCAGCAGCTTCTGGACTAACATGACCAATACTTGCTCCACGGGTAGCACCAGAGAAACGACCGTCAGTAATAAGAGCAACAGTATCACCCAGACCCATACCCATGATAAGTGCTGTAGGGGAGAGCATCTCTTGCATTCCCGGTCCTCCACGAGGTCCTTCGTAACGAATAACAACAACATTACCAGCTTTTACTTTTCCTGCTAAAATTCCTGCTATGGCTTCATCTTGTGAGTTAAAACATACAGCTGTTCCTGTAAATACACGTTCACCTGTAATTCCAGCCGTTTTAATAACAGCACCTTGTTCTGCTAAGTTACCATATAAAATAGCCAATCCACCCACTTCAGAGTACGGATTGTCAATGGTATGAATAATATTGGTATCTACTATAGTAGCATTAGCAATACGCTCTTTGAGTGTCTCACCAGTTACCGTTAAGTTGTCAAGTAAAATATCATCACCACGTTTGTTCATCTCATGCATCACAGCAGATACTCCACCAGCTTTATCGATATCTTGCATATGTACTGTGGTTAAAGAAGGAGATATTTTTGCAATGTGTGAAACACGTTTAGATATTTTATTTATATCTTCCAAGTTAAAGTCAACTTCTGCTTCTTTGGCTATCGCCAACATGTGTAAAACAGTGTTTGAACTTCCTCCCATTGCCATGTCAACAGCAAAAGCATTTCTTACTGCATTTTCATTTAGTATATTCCTTACATTATATAGAGCAGAATCTTCTTGCTTCATAAGGGCAATTTCACAGATACGTCTGGCAGCTTTTCTGTAAAGTTCTTCACGCTCTTTTGTGAGTGCAAGTATGGTTCCATTTCCTGGAAGTGCTATTCCCATAGCTTCCATGAGTGTGTTCATAGAGTTTGCTGTAAACATTCCTGAACATGAACCACCACTTGGACAGGCATTACACTCTATCTCTGTAAGTTCTGCTTCTGTAATCTCTCCAGCTTCATATTGTCCTACAGCTTCAAATGCTGTTGCAAGGTCAATAGGTGTACCATCTTGTTTATATCCTTTAGCCATTGGTCCACCTGAAACAAATACAGTTGGAACATTAACACGTAAAGCACCCATTATCATCCCTGGTACAATCTTGTCACAGTTTGGTATGGCTATCATGGCATCAAGTTTGTGAGCATTCATAACGGTCTCTATAGAGTTTGCGATAATCTCACGACTCGGAAGAGAGAAGAGCATTCCATCATGTCCCATAGCAATTCCATCATCTACACCAATGGTATTAAACTCAAATGGTACACATCCAGCTTTTCTAATTTCATCTTTTATGATGGCAGATACCTTGTCTAAAAAGAAATGTCCAGGAATTATCTCTATAAAAGAGTTGGCTACTCCAATAAATGGTTTATCAAAATCCTCATCTTTTAATCCAGTTGCTCGTAGTAACGAACGGTGAGGGGCTCTGTTATGCCCTTTTTTTACTATATCACTTCGCATATATTTCCTTTTATTACAAATTTTCAAAAATTATACCCAAAAACCTTTACAAAGAAAAAAAAAGTTGCTATAATCGCACTCCAATTTAACAGTAATGGGTTGCTAAAGAGTACCTGCGGGAATAGCTCAGCGGTAGAGCACGACCTTGCCAAGGTCGGGGTCGCGAGTTCGAACCTCGTTTCCCGCTCCATTTGTTAATATTGTGTTATTTAAAATTTAAACTTTTTGTTATGGTGTCCAATTATGCCCGGGTGGTGGAATTGGTAGACACAGGGGACTTAAAATCCCCCGATCATTGCGATCGTGCCGGTTCAAGTCCGGCCCCGGGCACCACTACTTTTTAAAAGTAAAACTGGAGCCATCGCCAAGTTGGTAAGGCCGTAGATTGCAAATCTGCTATTCACCAGTTCGAGTCTGGTTGGCTCCTCCAATTTATACAAAATTTAAATTTATTTTTATCCTATTTGGGTAAAATTCTATTTCAACTTGAATATCTCATTCAAGCTAATGTCGGGAGATGTCAGAGTGGTCGAATGTGCCGGTCTTGAAAACCGGTGAGGGTTATACCTCCGGGAGTTCGAATCTCCCTCTCCCGGCCATACTTCAAAATCATTATTTTTTTCTTTTAAATTTTATTCTTTTTTTATTTTAATGCATTTATTTTCTGTTTATCTTTCATTTAATTATATAAAATATTATTGATTATTATCTAACATATTTCAATATTATATCTTTCAAATAACTATATTTCGGGATTTAAGAAGTCTTGAATCTATAGAAACAAATAATTAATTATTGCTAAAAGTAATAAAACAATCAAAAGTTAATGAAAATATAATAAATATGATTAATATCAAGAAAAGATAAGGTTTCTACTGTTATGATGATGATGTACATTTATTAGATTGATGAGTTTTTTAGTTTAAAAATCTTCTTTCAAATAAATACAATCATAAAGGAGAAAATGTGAAAATTACAAACTTAAGCTTAGCAGCAATCGCTGCAGTAGCAATGACAACAGGTGCAATGGCTGGAGATGGTGTAGACTTTAAAATTGGTGGACAAGCTGTAGTTTATTACCAAACAATAGATGGTGGTGATAATGATATGTTTAATCAAGATGGAGCGAAAGCTACTGCTGCCCTTCAATTGAACTTATCATCAGATCTTGGAAATGGATTTGGTATGGGTCTTCAAGGTACAGCTCTTAACACATTTGGTTTAGAGAAAAATCTTGTTGCTAAAACTATGCAACAAGGTAGTGGAGATCTTGCTAATGCAGATGATTACATTGCAATGACTAAAGCATACTTAACTAAACAAGTTGCTAATACAACTCTAAAAATGGGTCGTCAAGAACTTCCTAAGTCTCTTTCACCACTTGCTTTCTCAGAAAACTGGAATGCAACAAAAAATACATTTGATGCAATTGTAGCAATTAACAGTGACCTCCCTGATACTACTTTGGTAGGTGCTTATGTTTCTAGAACAAATGGTAATGGTTTTGGTAATGATATGAGTACATATACTGATTTGATACCTAGTAAACCTGATGAAAATGGTACAGTAGTAGGTTCTGCTAAAAAAGGTGCATACATGTTAACTGCTGCTAATAAATCTGTAGCAAACGTACCTATTACTTTAAGTTATTACCAACTTCCTAGTACAAATCTTTCAGCAGTATGGGCAGATGTACAAGCTAATAAGCTTGGTCCTGTAAATGTTGGTCTTCAAGGTGGTTCTATTATGAATGGAGCTGCAGGTGCAGAGGATTCTCAAGCTGTTGGTGCAAAAGTTTCTGGTAAATTTAGTGGTATTAATGCTACTTTAGCTTACTCAAAAGTAAGTGTTGATGGTGTTGGTATTCAAAATGTAGGAACTATGAACAAAACTCCACTATATACACAAATGGTTGCTAACCAAGGTGCTATTAAAAGTGGTAACGACACAGTTCTTCTTAAAGCAGTAATGCCAGCAGGTCCAGGTAAACTTATTACTCAGTATGGTATGACTACTGATAATTCTGCTGCTGCTAATGATTACAACGAATTAGATTTAATCTACAAGTTTAAAGCACTTGGAACTAATATGTTAGCTGCATACGTTATGCAAAATACAGATAAAAAGACTTTGGCTAACAATACAGATGATACAAATAATATCATTCGTATATGGTCAAGATACAACTTTTAATCTCTAAAAGTTTATTTATCCTTTCCACCTCTTTTGAGGTGGAAGCTTCTTTCTTACTCTTTCAAATTTTTCATTTTTAATCTAATTTTACTTTAACTCTATTTCAAACCATATCTCTCATAGCATCTTCAGTTAAAGTTTCAACCCCTAACTTCACAGCTTTATCATACTTAGAACCAGCATCGCTACCATAGATGAGAAAGTCCGTTTTTTTACTAACAGACCCACTTACTTTTGCACCAAGCTTTTCTAACATCTCTTTAACTACTCCACGACCAACAGACATGGTTCCTGTAAGTACTATGGTTTTATCTTTAAAAGGGTTCTCTTTTGCTTCTACTTTTTTTTCTACTGTAGGTTCTATTGCCTCGAACAACTTTAAAACAAATTCATGGTTTACACGCATAAATTCTACAAAAGAGGCAGCCATTTCTGAACCTATACCATCAATGGCTTCGAGTTGCTCTTCTGTTACATCGACTAAGTCTAAGCCAAATTCTAAGGCAATGGATTTTCCAGCGACTGCTCCTATGTGTTCTATGCCCATAGCAGAGATGAGTTTGGCTAAGGTTGTTCCTTTGGTATCAGCTATGGCATCGAGAAGTTTGTTAATACGTTTCTCTTTAAATCCCTCTAAGCCCTCTAAATCTTCAAATTTTAAAGAGTAGAGTCCTAAAATATCTTTTATTTTTCCCTCTTTTACGAGTATCTCTACGATGCGTGAACCCAATCCATCTATGTTCATAGAACCTTTTTTTGCAAAGTGAATAATGGAGTTCACTACTCTATCAGGACAGTCCATATTTTGACACTTAATAAGTGTTCCTTCATCTAACACTTCTGAGTGACAAGTAGGACATTTTGTTGGTCTTTCTATGTCAATCTCAGTTCCATCTCGTCTATCTTCAAGTACTTTGGTAATTTTAGGAATCACATCTCCCGAACGAATTAAGATAACTGAGTCGCCTATTTTTAGACCTTTACGTTCTATCTCATCAAAGTTATGTAGCGTCGCACGGGCGATGATGGCACCGTCTAGGTCGACAGGTTCTACCTCGGCAACAGGGGTGAGTACCCCTGTTCTTCCTACTTGTATGGTAATGTCATTGACTTTGGTGACCTTTTCAACAGCTGGAAATTTATAGGCACACATCCATTTTGGGACTTTGACCGTGTAGCCCAGTTGTTCTTGTTTTGTTGTATCATCTACTTTTATAACCATTCCATCCATCATCATAGGTATCTCATCACGTTTATTTATGAGAAAATGGTAAAACTCTTCTATTTCTTCTATGCTAGTACACGCTTTAGAGTAGGGTGGTTTTAGAAAGCCTAAGCTGTAAATGTAGTCCATTTTTTCAGAGAGATTTTTTTGTTCCAAAGAGTTTTCACCAAGCCCCCAAGGGTAGAAGACCAAACGACGCTTGGCTGTAATGCTAGAGTCGAGTTGGCGTAAGCTTCCTGCTGCTGCATTTCTTGGGTTGGCAAAAGGGTTTTCTCCCTCGGCTAAACGCTCTTTGTTGATGATTTCAAAATCATCTTTACGAATGACCACTTCACCTCGTATCTCTATTTGACCTTGGTAGTCGATGGTAAGTGGAACTGAGCGAATGGTACGTACGTTGTCGGTAACCTCTTCACCTATAATACCATCACCACGGGTAATGGCACGAACCAATTTTCCATTTTCATAAAGTAGGTTCATACTTGCACCATCGAACTTAGGTTCACAGAAGTAGGGGGTTACACCAATGTTTTTAACTGTTCTGTCTAACCACTCTTGTACCTCTGCTGTGTCAAAAACATCTTCCATACTCCACATACGTTTGATATGTTGGGCTTTTGTAAATTCGTCACGCACCACACCACCCACACGCTTGGTAGGTGAGTCATCGACTGTATCACTTGGGTTAGCTGTTTCATAGTCTAACACTTCATGGTAGAGTTTGTCATACTCTTCATCGGTTGCGATGGGGTTATCTTCTACATAGTAAGCGTATGCCCATTTTTTTAATGTTTCTATTTTTTCTAAATAATTGTTTTTGGTCATTTTTTCTCTTTTGGTTTTTTTCGGGGGTTATTATGTCGGGTCGAGACGTGGCTCGACCCCTACGGTTTGGTTTTGTTATAAAATTGTTCTCTCGTTCCAAAGCTCCAGCTTTGGAATGCCTAGAGGAGTAAGAGTATCAAATATAGTTCTTACTCCTCTAGTGAATAACGAAGCAGGAGCTTCGTTACTAGTACAAAAAGTTTACGAACATCTACCAGAACTACAGCCACCACTCTCTACATGAAAGGTATTGACATATTTACAAGCTTGACACTCAAAGGTAAGCATTTTCGGACCAGAACATCCTGTGCTTCTTTGGTCTATAAGTTCCATGGACTTTTCATGGCACTTTGGGCAGATGCCTTGTTCTATGGCTTGTAAGTTTGCTTTTTTCTCACGCATAAAGTAGATGTAGCTTACCACCAAACCTACAATGATAATAAGAAGAAAAAAGAGTAAGTAAAAATTCATGTCAAATATTCCTTTAGTTGTTGTTCCAGTTCTTTATAGTGAGGTGAGTAACGCTCAACCTCTTGCCAAAAAGCTTTTTGGTGATGCTTATGTTTTATGTGTGT
>Ga0256827_10001528_pt1 | contig 14856 bp, 3 predicted proteins | sample CV84metaG_FD_185977 | JGI IMG/M metagenome (GOLD analysis project Ga0256827, IMG submission 185977) | Hydrothermal vent microbial communities from East Pacific Rise, Pacific Ocean - CV84 | ecosystem: Environmental > Aquatic > Marine > Hydrothermal vents | place: Pacific Ocean: East Pacific Rise... | reverse complement strand
ATTATTGATTTTTTTGAGCTTTGCTCCTTTAGTAATAATAGTTGGCGTTAATTTAGAATTCAGTAAGAAGGCTTTCTCAAATTCACCTTTAAAATCCATTTTATCGGTAACAGTAATATCTGACGTTTGTGGATTTATTTCAACGGAAAGAATATGATTTACGATATTCGAGTTTTGTGCATTTATAAAACTACTGAATATCAATATGTTTAATAGTATGAATAAATATTTCATAAAAATTGATTTACATTTATATACAATAAAATTCTCTTTATGTAGAAAGCTATAAAAGTAAAATAAATATGAGCAGCTTTTAAAATATATTAAGCACAAAAAAGCTCTTTTCAGATTAATGAAAAGAGCTTCTAAGATAGATAATTATAAAGATTTTATTTTACTTCTACTAATCGCTTCGTAATAACTTCATCATCAAGAGTCATCCTTAGATAATAAACACCTTGAGCAAAGCCATTATCAGCAGCACTAAATTGATATTTATATGAACCTGAGGCTTGCTTTTCATCAACGATTGTTGTTACTATTTCTCCAAGGCTATTATAAACTTCAATCTTTACATCAGTTTGCTTTATTAGAGCATAAGCTATATTAGTTTTACCTTTATACGGATTAGGGAATACTTGCACATCAAAGTTATTATGAATATTGATAATACCATTAGGCATAACATCAATAAAGTTACTCTTAATAATTGGTTGTATTCCATATTGATTTTCAACAAGAAGAACTACTGTATAAACTCCTGCAGAATCATATTGGTGAACAGGGTTATTAACTTCACTTGTTCCTCCGTCACCAAATTCCCAAGACCATGAATCTACTGTACCATTAGTAGTTTGATCATAGAAATGAACAATCATTGGAGCATTACCATAAGTAACATCAGCAATAAAATCAGGAGATAATGCAGTATTCTGAGCCATACCATTACTTGCAGTATTTGACCTAGAAGTATTATAATTTGTATTAGCTTTTGTTGGGCTACATCCTCCATTTGGATGAACAATTTCAACTAAATAATATAGCATACCAGAAGGAGCTGCATAATCAGTCCATAGGTAAGTATAAGATGAACTACCAGCTATTGAATCTACTTTTACAAAATTCATTGTTGAATCTGCTCTGTAAATTCTATAAGTAGCAGGAGTAAAACCTTGATAAGCATTCCATATTAAGTTCCAATCATTAGCTGCTTGTCCTTGATTTATAGTTAAATGCATGGTCCTATGCGAAGGACTTCTTGAAGATTCATTACCACAACTATCAACTACAGAAATCGAATATCTTTCAGGTTTAATATTTGGAGTAGAACTAGGATCAATAAATATACTTAAACTATCATAAGGTACATTCCCAATAAGGTTCCATACATTAGAAACAGCAGATTCTTTATACATATTAAAAGATACTATACCTTGACTTGGAGTTTTTTCCCAAACCATAACACTTTTATTGGTTGCTGAATCAATTCCAACCATACATAATTCTTGATTTGCATAAGGAAGTACAACATTCACATTAATAGTATCAGAAATTCCAGAACAACCAAATTGATCAGAAACATTTACAAAGTAAGAACCACTTTGAAATACACTTATTTGATTATTATATGAACCAGTATTCCATTGTGCTTGATATCCATATCCAGCAGATAATGTTAGTATTCCACCATCACAGAAAGTAGTATCATCACCTAATTCAACAACAGGATTGGAATGTACTGTTAACTGTTTATAATTACTTGAAGTAGAATTACAAATATTAGAAACATCTAAATGATAGAAACCAGCGTCATTCATATTAACACTATCAATGTGATGAGTAGAAAGAACAGATCCAATAATAGGATTACTGCCTTTATACCATTGATAATCTATTGGACTAGTTCCTGTAACATCTATTTGGAATGTCATTGCTTCATTCTCACAACGTGAAGAATCGCCAGACTGAGAAATAATCTTAGCTAATTGATTAATGTGTAAATGAATATCATTTGATTGAACATTTCCACAAAGGTTAGTCGCTACTGAATGATAAACACCAATATCATTAGTATCTACAGAAGGAATAGACATATAAGAACTCAAAGCTGTTGGTATTAATACATTACCCTTATACCATTGGTAAGAAATTGGATTAGTACCAGTTACTCCTACTTGGAATACTTCGCTAATACCTTCACAAATAGTATCATCACTTGATTGAGCAATAATAACAGGTGCAGTATTAACAGTTAAAGTTTTTACTGAAGAAGTTACACTACCACAATTATTACTAATTGTACAGTAATAACTACCTGCATTTAAAATACTTGTTGAAGGAATTACATAAGAATTAGCATTTGCACCAGCTACTAAACCTGTATCATTATACCATTGGTAAGCTAATGGATTAGATCCTGTAGCTGAAATATTGAAATTAGCAGTAGAATTCTCACATTGGCTTATACTATTAGATTGACTAACAATATTTGGAAAGCTATTAATAATTAACACTTTATTGTTTGTAGAAACAGTTCCACAAGCATTAGAGATAGTACAATAATAAGTAGCAGCATCTGCTGTATCTAATGTGTTAATCATATATAATGCAGAATTAGCACCTTGAATTGAGTCAGAATCTTTAAGCCATTGATAATCGAAAGGACTTGTTCCATTAACATTTACATTAAAAGAGAAACTTCCTCCAATACATTTTGTTGCTCCAGTACTTTGTGTTAAAATACTTGGCGCTGAACTTATACTTAAGTCAATACTATTACTTTGAACACTACCGCAACTATTCTCTGCTATTACAAAATAACTTGCAACATTATTAGTGTCTGCATTATTAACATTATAAGTATTATTTGTTGCTCCATTAATAGAATCATTGGCTGCAAACCATTGATATGTTATTGGTGCAGTACCAGTTACTGTTAGACTCATGCTAGCAGAAGCATTCTCACATATTGCAATATCAGTAGGCTGAGTTGTAATAGCAAGAGGCTCTATAACTGTTAAAACAGAATTATTAGAAGTAATATTGCCACAGTTATTGCTAACTTTCACATAGTAAGTACCAGCATCATTGGGGCTTGATTGACTAATAATATAATTAGTATTATTAGCTCCAATAATTTCACCATTTACATCATACCATTGGTATATCAGAGGAGTAGCACCATCAGCACCTACGCTAAATAATGATGATGAACCACTACAAACTGTAGTATTACTTGGTTGAGAAATAACACTTGGACTAGCATCAATATTGATACTCACTGTATATGATTGAATAGAATTACATAAGTTAGAAGCGATTACAAAATAATCTCCTTCGTCTGAAGTGTCTGTGTTATTAATAGTATAAGTATTATTTGTAGCTCCAGTAATAGTATCAGACATTGCAAACCATTGATAAGTAATTGGATTAGTACCAGAAACAGTAAGACTCATTGTAGCAGAACTATTATCACAAATATTAATATTATTAGGCTGAGAAGTTATGGCTACAGGCTGATTTACAGTCAGTAGTGCATTATTAGAATTCGTAGTACCACAAGAATTCGTTACTTCGACATAGTAATTACTTGCATCAGTAGCATTGGTTTGACTTATTAAATAGCTTGGATTATTAGCACCAGTAATTGAACCTGATGAATTATACCATTGGTAAGTTATTGGACCAGTACCAGAAGCAATAGTATTAAACTGAGCAGAAGAACCACTACATACTATTGAATTAGTAGGTTGTGATGTAATACTTGGTGTTTCATTTATTGTAAGAGATACAGAGTTAGACTGTACATAATTACATAAATTTGATGCTCTAACATAGTAGTTACCTTCATTTGCAGTATCAGCATTATTTATTGAGAATATACTATTAGTTCCGCTAACAACAGTATCACCATCAACATACCATTGATATGTAATTGGAGTAGTTCCTGTTACAGTAATACTCATAGTAGCTGTTGAATTGTCACAAATAGTAATATTATTAGGCTGAGTACTTATTGAAACAGGGCTATTTACTGTTAATGTAGCGTTATTAGTTGTTGCTGTACCACAAGAGTTAGTTATTTCTGTATAATAATCTCCAGCATTTAAAGTTGATATTTGATTAATAATATAGCTAGAATTAGTAGCTCCATTAATTGCTCCACTACTATTATACCATTGATAGGTGAATGGAGAAGTACCACTTGCTGTAGTATAAAATTGTGCTGATGAACCACTACAAGAAGTTACACTTGCAGGTTGAGAACTAATACTTGGTGCTACATCTACTGTTAAATTAACCGTATTAGATTGAATTGAATTACAAGAATTGGCAGCTATTACATAGTAATCATCTGCATCTGCTGTTGTAGCATTTGTAATTGAATAAGCATCATTAGTTGCTCCTGAAATAGTATCACCATCAACAAACCATTGATAATTAATTGGTGTAGTACCAGAAACAGTTACACTCATAGAAGCAGCACTTGTTTCACAAATAGTAGAACTACTTGGTTGAGTTGAAATTGAAACAGGACTATTAACTGTTAATGTTGCATTATTAGTAGTAGCATTACCACAAGAGTTAGTTACAATTGAATAATAAGCTCCAGCATCACTTGTGCTAGTCTGGCTAATTAAATAATTTAAACTAGTTGCTCCAGTTATCGCACCATTTGCGTCATACCATTGGTATGTCATTGGTGCAGTTCCTGTAGCTGAGATATTGAATTGAACAGAAGAACCTGTGCATACAGTAGCATCAGCTGGTTGAGAACTAATACTTGGAGCTTGCTCTACACTTAAATTTATGGTATTTGACTGTACAGAATTACAAGAGTTAGCGGCTGTCACAAAGTAATCAGCAGCATTTGCTAAAGTTGTATTTGTAATTGAATAAGCATTATTGGTAGCTCCTGAAATAGTATTACCATCAACAAACCATTGATAAGTAATTGGTGTAGTACCAGAAACAGTTACACTCATAGAAGCAGCACTAGTTTCACAAACAGTTGAACCACTTGGTTGAGTAGATATTGAAACTGGACTATTAACTGTTAGAGTTGCATTATTTGTAGTTGCATCACTACAAGAATTAGTAACAATTGCATAATAAGTACCTGCATCACTAGTACTAGATTGACTAATAAGATAGTTAGAACTAGTTGCTCCACTAATAGCACCATTTACATCATACCATTGGTAAGTCATTGGTTGTGTGCCTGTAGCTGAGACATTAAATTGAACAGAAGATCCAGTACAAACAGTAGCATCAGAAGGTTGAGAGCTAATGCTAGGACTCTCTTTAACAGTCAAGCTTATCATATTAGACTGTACCGTATTACAACTATTAGTTGCTATAACAAAATAATCAGCTTCATCAGAACTAACTGCTGAAGCAATATTATAAGTTGAATTAGTTGCATTTGTTGAAATTGAATTATTATTTTTATACCATTGGTATGTTATAGGAGCTGTTCCAGAAGCTGTCACGCTAAAACTTGGACTAGCACCATTACAAACAGTATTTGAAGTTGATTGATTTGTTATTGAAACATTTGTTTTCACTGTTAAAGTAGCAGCAGATGAAATAACATTACCGCAAGAATTTATAACTTTAACAGTATAATTACCTGCATCAGTAGAAGATACTTGAGGAATAAGGTAAGATGAATTAGTAGCACCAACAATTTCGCCATTTGCATCACTCCATTGATAAGTAAATGGAGCAGTTCCATTAGCACTAATATTAAATACTGCACTTAAATTTTCACAAACATCAGTTGAAGCAGGATTAGTTGCAATTGTAGGATTTTCATCAACACTTAATGCAATAGTTGAAGAAGTTGCTGTAGCACAAGTATTTGTTGCTATACAATAATAATTTCCTTCATCGGATGTACCTATAGAAGTAAAATTAAGTGAATTTGTTACTTTTCCTGTTATTGCACCATTTTCATCATACCATTGGTAAGTGATTGGAGTAGTTCCAGATGTAGAAATAGTTAATGTAGGACTTGTTCCTTCACAAATAGTTTGAGAATTTGACTGAGATGAGATACTTACATTAGTATTTACAGTCAAAGAAACGACATCACTTGTAACATTTCCACAACTATTTGTAACAATACATTTATAATTAGCTGCATCATTTGTTGAAATTGGAGATATTAAATAAGATGAACTTGTAGCTCCAGTAATTGAACTTGCACCTTTATACCATTGATAATTTAATGGAGCTGTACCTGTGGATTGCAAATCAAACAATGCACTTTGGTTTTCACATTTAGTCAAAGTACTTGGTTGCGAAGTAATGCTTGGAGCACTTTTAACTGTTAAAGGAATATTATTTGAAGTGGTACTACCACAAGTATTTGTAGCAACACAATAATAATTTCCTGCATCAGAAGTTGCACTACTACCTATTGAATAGGTTGTATTTGTAGCACCGCTTATGCTGCCACTTCCATTATACCATTGATAACTTGGATTAGGATCTCCTATTGCTGTAATACTAAATTGTGCTATTGTACCAGCACATACATCAATACTAGAAGTTTGAGAACTTATGCTTGGTGCTGTTTGTACAGTCAGTGTAGCAGTAGTACTTGTAGCAGAACTACATGAATTTGAGACTATACAATAATAATTTGTTCCATCATCACTACTAGCAATACTACTTATAGTATAAGTATTATTATTTGCATTATTAATGGCAACGCCACCTTTATACCATTGGTAAGTTAAAGGAGCAGCTCCAGAAGCTGTAACACTAAAAGTATAGCTTTGATTTTCACAAATAATTGTAGAAACAGGCTGAACGCTAATACTTGGCAATTCATTAACTGTTAGAACAGATTGATTTGTTTGATCAGTACCACAATCATTAGTTGCAATACAATAATAAGTTCCTGCTGCAGAAGTTGGCGCATTAGAAATACTATAACTTACAGAAGTAGCTGAAGGTATTGCAACACCTGCTTTATACCATTGATAAGTAATAGGAGCTGTACCTGTAGCTGATGTAGTATATGTATTTGAACCATTTTCGCAAATATCACCAGTAGCAGATATATCTGTCACGGTTGGAGTAGTTTTTACAGTAAAAGTTGCTCCATTAGTGAATGCTGTTCCACACATATTTGAAATATTTAACCTATATGTAGAGGCATCATTTGCTGATACTGATGCTATTGTATATGAACTTGATGTACCAGAGCCAAGAGCTCCATTAGTATTATACCAAGAATAAGTTAGAGGTTCAGTACCATCAGCTGCTCCTGTAAAAGTTACACTTGTACCAATACAAGCATCAGTAGAAGTTGGTGAACTAGTTACAACTGGCATTGTTTGACCAATTACTTCTATAGTATCAGTTCCTATACTTCCATTTTCATTACTGATAATACAATTATACCTACCTGTATCTAATAAAGTAAGCATAGGTTTTAAATAAATATTATTTGTAGCACCAGGAATACTTACACCATCTTTCTGCCATTGATAATTTGCATTAACAGTAGCATGAGTACTTAAAGTTAAAGGTAAACCTACACACACACTTTTATTATTAGGTTGAACATCAATAAACTTAGTTGACAATTGTATTTCATAAGCTCCTATATCAATAGTGTCTGCAACAATTCTTTTATTTCCTGCAAAATCAAAAGCCATTGCACTTGTACCATATAGAGCTTTGTTTAACATGGGTGATGTTGGAGCTAAACTCCAATTAGCATTTAATCCATTCGAGTTTAAACCATAAGACTCAGATGGATTAATAAATTCAGGGTCAACATTTAAGTTATCAATATAATCATTGTAATTACTTGTTGAGCCTACTTTATACTGACCATATTGTATATTATTATTATAGATATTAGTTAAACTGCTTTTATAAAGTCCTATCTGGCTATAATAATGATTAGAAGGATAATAGAATTTGTGATTTCCCCAGAATATTGAGTTTTCAATTTGCATTTCACATTCTGAAAAATACACACCGGCATAATATCTTGCTTTATTATTAACAATTGTATTATTAACAAAATCGAAATTACAATCATTAATATACATTCCTCCACCATAAGATCCTGCAGCATTATTACATACAATATTGTTATTAAATCTTATATTTGAACTTTCAATATATATTGCGCCACCATAACGAAATGCATAGTTATTAGAGAATATACAATTACTAACAGAAATCCCTGGTGAGTTATATATATTTATTGCTCCTCCACTTTGCAATTGATAATTATTACTAACTGCTTTAGCATTTGAAAAAATACAAAACTCAAATTTAGAAGAATCATTAATAGCCCCTATAATACTATTAAAATTAATACCATTCCAACCTCCTGTTGTTACAGTTGTATCGTAAAAACCGGTAGTATCGCTCATCAAGAAATTAATCTTTTTATCTGCAGTACCGATAGCCTCAATCGCACCATTAACAATAATTTCATAATGTCCCATAAACATTACGTTAGTACCTTCTTTAATAGTAAGTTTTTTTGTATTACCGATTGTAACATCACAAGTTACCCTAATAGTATCGGCATCCCATACAGTATTTTCTGATATTGTACAAGAAGCTGCTAAAGGGTCTTGATTCTCGAGAGCACCAATATCAATTCTACCATTAGAAAATCTAATATTACCAGCATAATCTTTATCTCCAATGCCAAGAGCAGCACTACTAGAATTTCCTGCATTTATTAGAGTATTAGCTTGTGGCAAAGACCAATCTGAATTTGTTGCATCAAAGCCTCTTCCTGATCCAGCAGTAGGATTAATAAAATCAGGATTTACATCAATATTATCAGTATATACTCCTGAATAATTAATTCCAGCTCCTGTTCCTGAGAATGCTATTAATCCTCCTTCTATATCATTATTATAAAATTTAGGATCTGATCCAACATCTGATAAACATATCTGATTCGAAACTCCACCAAATGTTGTATTACCATAAATAATGTTATTTTTTAATTTTGCATCAGCATTATTATAGAAATATATTCCACCACCATTAGGAATAGAACCACTTACAGAAGATGCGTAATTATTAGCAATAGTATTATTATATATTTCAGGTTTACTATCTTGAATAAATATACCACCACCCTGAACTGATTCATTATTAACAATAATATTATTATAAAATATTAGTGACTCTGTACTGCTAGAACTATATATTTTTACTGCACCATCTCTTGTATTATTACCTGTAAAAAGATTATTATAATAATTACCACCTGATGATGATATATACATTGCCTCTCCTGATAAAACTACTGTGTTATTAATAATTTTATTATTTCTAAAATTAGCAGATAATGAGGTTAAGCCAACCACACCATATTTTCCAGTATTATCACTTATTGTATTATTATAAATATCAATATAAGCTGTTGATGGATAAATAGATCTTAAAGAAAATGCACTTCCATAACCATAGCCAGTTGTAATGCGGTTGTACTTAAATAAGCTATTAGAGATACGTATTTTTTTTTGTCTATATACACTTATTGCACCACCTGTAAGATAATATGAAGTAGGACTTCTTTTAGCATACTCAAAGTAACAATAATCAAATACTGAGGAATCATTACTAGTTGAAGGATAATCTATTTGAACTCCATCCCATCCTGCAGTAGTATCATTTGCTGTAAAAAGTATTGAATCATTTACTGTACCCCTAGCTAATAATGCTCCTTTAACATATATTCTATGATGACCTAAGAACTTAACTTTTGTGCCTGGTAAAATGGTTACTGTAGCACCATTTTGAATTTCAACATCACAATCAATTTGAATATTATTTGCATCCCAAGTTTCATCAGCACTAATTATAGTATTTCCATTTGTACAAGTTAATGTTAAGGTAGATTTGTCTTCATAAGCACCAATGTCTATTCTATTATTAAATACTCTAGTTTTACCTGATAAATCAAATTCAGGAAGATTTAAGTCTGTTGTTGTTGTTGTACCCACATCAATACAAGGAGAGGCTTCTTGTACTGTAAAATTATAATTATCAATATTATATCCAATTCCTGCATTTGGAGTTGGATTTTTGAATAAAGGATTAGATGAAATATTACCAGTACCTGTATATCCACCTTCTATACAATTGTATGTTGCCGTTAAAGTGTTAGGATATAAATTATCTTCTCGAGCATGATTACCAATATTATCTTTGTTATTGTATATAATATTATTCTTTAAGGTAGGTGCTATACTCGAATACTTATATATACCAGCACCTTTAGTTATATTTGTTTTATTATTAGCTATGGTATTATTAACAATTAAAGGGTGATAAGAAGAAGTACCTTCCATATAAATACCACCTCCTCTATATGTACTTCTATTATTAACTATTAAGTTGCCAACAACTTTTACATTTGAATACCTAATAGAAACTCCTGCACCAAATTTTGAATAGTTATTAGAAATAATATTATTTCTAATTAATACTTTATGCGAAGCATAAACATATATTGCACCATAGTAATAAGGTGAAATAAAGTAATTTTTTTTGTAACTAATATTACAGTACTCTACTTTAGACGTATCATTTGCTGTATTAATATCTGTAAAAATTATTCCTTTCCATCCTCCAGTTTTATTCCATGCAGTAAATCCAATATAGTTATCTTTAGTACCTTGAGCTAATAATCTACCATTAATATCAAGATAATACTTTCCTGTAAAAATAATATCCGTACCTGGTTCAATGGTAAGAGTTACTCCACTATTAACAGTAACATTACAATTTATCAATACATTACCAGATAAAGTAGTATTAGAGGTAATATATCCACATAATTCTGTTGAAGCAATATACTCATAAGCACCTAGGTCAATTATTCTTCCATCGTATCTAAAGTTTCCATTTATATCAAAATTATCACCACCATTACTAATAGCGAAAGAATTCTCTCCTTTATCAATAAGTGTTGATGTTGACATTAATGAGTAATCTGCAAGTAACCCATTATACATATTTCCGGCTCCACTGGTAGCATTCACAAAGTAAGGTATTGTGTCTAAAATATTTGATCCCATTGTATAACCTCCACCAATATTACAATTTGACACTCTTGAAGATGTTCCATAAATATTAGGATGACTGCTTGCAGAATTTCCATAAATAATACTATTTCTAATTTCACCATTAAATGCAGATATATAAATACCTCCAGAATTACTAGATTGATTATTTGCAATAGTATTATTAATTATTTTTGGACTAGAAGCATAGGAATAAATACCACCACCTCTACTTGATGCTGAGTTATTTACAATAACATTATTAATAAGTTTAATATTTGAGTAATACCTTAATGCAATGGCACCACCATAATATGTAGCATAGTTGTTACTTATATAGCAATTTTTAATAACGGCTTTTGCATATCTATAAAAAAGAAAGGCTCCTCCAATCTTATCATAAGACCCTCCTACATTAGCTTTCGCATAAGAAATAATACAATGAGTAAACCTAGAAGTATCGTTAGTTGTAGGTGTGCGATAATATCTAATACCACTCCAACCTATTGATTGATCTTTAGCCGTAAAAACTATTTTATTAGTTTTGGTTCCTTCGGCTAATATCTGTCCTTGAACATAGATTCTATAATGCCCTTGCATTTCAATATAAGTGCCTGCTGGTATTGTAAGAGTAACGCCATCATTAACTGTTAAATTAGAAGTTACTTTAACCGTATCAGCAATCCAAGTTACACTTGAAGAAATGGTGCCACCAACATTTATATTAGCTGCATTGGCAAAATTAATTCCAAATAAAAATGAAATTAATAAACTGATTTCTAATAAGTAATGTTTTTTCATAAGCTTATAATTAATTCTAGTAAGTATTATTCTGATCAGGTTATAAAACAACAACAATTAAAATGAATTATATTGCGTAATATCCCCTAATATCAATAGGTAAATTACCTAATTTTATATTCTAATAATGTCGTTTTTTATTGAATAAATCAATAAATCAACCACATTCTTTGATCCTGTTTTTTGTATTAGATTTGCCTTATGACCATCAACAGTTCTTTTTGAAATAAATAGTTTGTCAGCAATTTCTGTATTTGACATTCCTTTTGAAACTAATTTTAAAACTTCAACTTCTCTTTTCGTAAGTTTTATTTGATCGTCATCTTTTGGAGATGTATCGATAAATTTATTAGTAAAATAGCCTAATAAATCATCAGAATAACAGTTTTTTCCTGCATTCACAATATATATCGCTCTCTCTATTTCTTCAATACTACTATTTTTAAGCAAAAAACCTTTTGCACCTGCATTAATCATTTTATGAAGATAGTCTTCTTCACCAAACATTGATAAAGCAATAATATTTATTTCCGGAAATCGTTTTAGAGCCTCTCTTGTTGCATCAATACCATTCATTAATGGCATCTTAATATCTATAAAAACAATATTGGGTTTTTTAGAATTAAGCAAACTTAAAAAATCTTTTCCATTTGCCGCCTCTCCTATCACTTCAACTCCTTCCATTTTCTTCAAAACCATAATTACTCCTTGACGAAATAATTCGTGATCATCAACAACAATTACTTTTGTAATATTATCCATACTAAATTTATTATTTTACAATATAATTTATCTTAACTAAGACTTGTGATATTTTACTTTAAGATTAAAAATCAATCCCTTATTTTTACTACTAATAAATTCATATTCACCATTTAACGATTGGGCTCTATTTACAATATTCCCTAATCCAAGTCCATGAGAAACACTTTCAATATCAAAGCCAATTCCATTATCAATATAGTTTATTATTAATAAATTATTATCTAATAATAAATTTACTTCTATAGAATTTGCATTTGCATGTTTGATAGTATTGTTTATTAATTCTGTAATTATTCTATAAAGGTTAATCTCTGTATTCTTCTCTAATCTTGTATCAAAATTATGATTAAACACTATTTTAATATTTCCTGCTTTATTTAGATGGTGACAAAAAGTATTAACAGCAGCAATGAGACCATTATCAACAATAGAACCTGGCAATATATTATTTGCAATATTTCTAGTTGTAGAAATTGCTTCATCCAAAAGTTCATTAGAAATATTTAAATATTCCTTTTCTTCATCAACAGTTACTTTAACCGATTTCATTTGGTTTACATAGAGCTTAATAGTTGAAAGTAAAGGACCTAAACCATCATGCAAATCTTCTGAATACCTTCGTCTTTCTTTATCTTCAGTTTCTAGTACAGCACTTATTACCTTTCTTTCTAGCATTTTTCTATCTGTAACATCAATAATGAATCCTCTTAATCCAGAAGTAGAATTAGATTCTATTTCAATAAGTTTAAGATAGAATGCTGTAAAATATATGCCACCATTTTTAGTTACTATTCTAAATTCTTGACCTTTATTTATTCCTCCTTCAAGTAAATATAAATACTCCTCCTTGAAGCTTTTTAAATCATCAGCATGTATTAGATCAAATATTGTTAAGCCTTTATTTATTTCGTAATTAGAATATCCAATAAACTCACGCCCAATATCATTGATAAAAACAAAACGTCCATTTTTGTCAACTTCTACAACAAGTTGAGGAAGAAGATTTGCTAAATCTTTATATCGCATATCTCCTTTTTGTTTTAATATCTTATTATATTTTCTACATCTATATATTATTCTTCTATACCAAAAATACATACCTATTATAGAAATAAAAGATGCAGATGCTAATATATAAAATGGAATAATCATTTTACTTAGAAAAATAAAAATGTGATTAATTATCTGTCAATATGCAACAAATATATGAAAATTATAAGAGTTTTTAAAATATTGATATTACCATTTGTTAAATAGCTATAAACTAGAAGTTTAGAAATTTAGTATTTAAAACAGAAAAGCCCGATTAACAATCGAGCTTTTCTGTTAAATAATTTTGAGTTTATTTATTTAACCTCTATAATTCGCTTAGTAATTACGTCATCATCAAGTGTCATCCTCAAATAATAAACACCTTGAGCAAAGCCATTATCAACAGCACTAAATTGATATTTATATGAACCAGAAGTTTGTTTTTCATTGATAATTGTTGTCACTAATTCTCCTAGACTATTATAAACTTCAATTTTTACATCAGTTTGCTTTATTAGAGCATAGGCAATATTTGTCTTTCCTTTGTATGGATTAGGGAATACTTTAACATCAAAGTTATTATTTAAACTTACCACTCCATTTGGAAGTACATCAATAAAAGCATCTTTTATCATATGCTCTTCGCCATGCTCATTCTGTACTGTTAATACAACTTGGTAAACTCCCTCTGTAATATATTGATGCATTGGATTCTGATCTGCACTAAATGTACCATCACCAAAGCTCCAATAGTAAGAATTTACTGTTCCATTGGTAGTTTGATCTGTAAAATTAACATCTAAAGGAACTACTCCTGTTGTAACATCAGCAGAGAACTCAGGTATTAATGCCACATTTGGTTGAATTCCATTACTTGCAGTATTTGACCTAGAAGTATTATAATTAGTATTTGCTTTTGAAATACCACAACCACCATTTGGATGTACTATTTCAACCATATAATATAATGGTCCTGTTGGAGCTCCATAATCAGTAAATAAATATGTATAGGAAGAACTTCCTGCTATAGAATCTATCTTAATATAATTCATTGTTGAATCTGCTCTATATATTCTATATGTTGCAGCTGTAAATCCTTCATAAGCATTCCATATTAAATTCCAATCATTAGCTGTTTGTCCTTGATTTACTGTTAAATGCATTGTTCTATGTGAAGGACTTCTTACTGACTCAT
>Ga0256827_10001527_pt1 | contig 14858 bp, 13 predicted proteins | sample CV84metaG_FD_185977 | JGI IMG/M metagenome (GOLD analysis project Ga0256827, IMG submission 185977) | Hydrothermal vent microbial communities from East Pacific Rise, Pacific Ocean - CV84 | ecosystem: Environmental > Aquatic > Marine > Hydrothermal vents | place: Pacific Ocean: East Pacific Rise... | reverse complement strand
TTTATTAGAACCTTTGTATATCCTTGGATGTGTTCTTTTACTAAGACACTTTTCATTAGTTTTACAATATCAGAGTCTAACTTATTTGATTCAAACTTAGAAGTTTTATGCTTATTTAAAGATGAAAAACCACCATAAGTGAAGTTAAACACTTGCTCTGAACCTTGATTTGATAGGGAAATGATAAAAGTTTCTCTATCTGAAGATGTAACAATTAAATCTGAAACGTCCCGAAGTTCACCTGTAGGAATGACAACAATCGTATTGTTTATAGATTTTACTTGATACTCATCTTGATTCTCTGAAGCAACACTTGCACTTTTCACTATAAATGGAAAGTTTAACACATTAGCTCGATCTAATTTTAATTGAGCGTTTCCTTGACCATCATCTAAATTAACAGCTCCACCACCCATTAGGATAGAACTCATAATAGCACTAATAATTACTGTTTTTTTCATATTAAAGACCTCCTACTTGCTTTAAAGTTTTTTCATGATTCTCTTTTGCCTCTTGTTCGACATCTGCAATGAATTTATCAAAATTCAAATACTTGTTTGATTTTAAAATCTTTTTTGTTGTTGATACATTAGTTTTATCTACAAAAGAACTTAAATTTTTAATGTATACACTACCATGCTTAGAGTAAGCTATAATTGTATATTTATATGGAATTCCATTGAGTTCATCTTGCTTTAGACCTATCTTTCTATATAAAGTTCCTCTAGCAGTAATCTCAACATATTTTTTATCAAGTCTCTTTGTGGAATAGTCAGCAATCTCAAATTTTTGAGTTATGAAGTTTTTTTCAACTGATAAGACCATTTCATCTAACTCAGCTTTACTTTCGAACAATGTATCTCTATCTAAGAACGGTTCTATAAACTCTATTTTTTTTCTAATATTCTTATAAGAAAATGTTGCAATTTCATTAAACCAAACTCTACTCCAAACTTGATAAACATTTTTTGATGCAGTATTTGAGCCAATGTAATACTTTCCAACATCTAAACTTGGTGGAACAGATACAATAACATTCATATTCTCTGAAACCTTAATTACACTCTTAAACATAAATACATTTGCCACTGTATTAAGCAACAATAAACCTAATAAGATTTTTGTTGCACCTGATGATTCATTCTTCTTATCAAAAAAACCTAAACTTTTTCCTTTTATCATGATTATATTCTCCTATTTCTTTTATTTTTTTTATTAACTAACTAGTTCTTTCGTGAACCCAAAAGGAACACATTTTAAATTTTTTAAATATGGGTGTGAAACCAACTTTGCAACATTGTCTTCTGGGTGAAATAAACCAACTTTGTATAAAATTTGCATAGTATATCCGTTTGGTCTATTTTTTTTAAATTTTCTGTAGGCTAATCCCAAAGATATTCCCGAAAAGAAAGCTACAGGCATAACTGTTCCTGACCCTAAACTTGGTGTTGCTAGAGATAAGGCAATAACAACAAAGATAACTCCAAAAATAATTATGAATTCATCTATCTCAAAAACTCCAATTAGTCTAGGTCTATCTAAATACTTCGGAAAAAAATTCCGACTAATACCATTATCCATCTTTAATACTCCTTTTTTTTGTTTTAAAATCAAAATAATTGATTCATTTATTGTTATTGTAGCAAAAAAAAGAAAAAAGAACTAAAGAAAACATTAGAGCTTTGAAAAATACTTTTAAAGCTCTCTTTTAGATTAAAAATCGTTCATATCTACTGCATTTTTTGAATATGCTGCAACATTACCCTCAAATAATCCTGTTCTTGTATCATTTATCATTTTATGTTCATCAATTAACTTTTCTAAATAAGTTTTTGGTTTTACATTATAAATTTTATTTAACCCACAGGCAACAAGTCTTTGATTTGCAAAGTTTTTAACTGTATCTTGTAGGATAGTGTCAGTTAATCCTAGTGTTGGAGCATCCCTCAACAAACTTAGACCATATCGAATTTCAATATTCGCAGCCTCTTCGATTATTTTATAGCATTTATCAATTGTTTTTATGTCTATATTATTTTCCCTTTTTATTGATTTAAATATATTGGCGAAAATAGGTAGGTGTGTGGTCAATTCATCTCTTGCAATAAACTTTATCATTGAAATCGCAGCCCCTGCTTTCTCAACTCCAAATAAATAAATATTAGCGAACCCTAATTGAAAATAAATCCCCTCCATTGCAACCGACCCCATTGCACTTAATAATAACTTATCAGATGTTGTTCCATCAATATGTCTCGAAAATTGTTCTGCAATAGCCATATTCTTTTCTAATAATGCATAGTCTGTTTTATATAAATTAAAAACCTCTTCATAATTACCTGACTCAGCCAAAAGCTGAGAATAACCTTTACTATGAAGCCCCTCTTGGTAGGCTTGAAAATTTAACAATGATTTTACAAGTTTATTTGTTGTATGCTTCCGAATATCCAAAAGAAAATCCTCTTGTATAGAATCGTTAAAACTTAGCTGGGCGAACCCACGTGTATATCTCGTTTTTTCTGGATTTGAGAATGCATTATATTCTTTTAAAGCATTTGATGTATCAACTTCAGATAAAAACCATGAGTTATTTTCCATCCCTTCATATAATTTTATTGACCAATCATATCTTGGTTCATTAAAATTTGTAAACCCTGTTGGCTCAGACCCTATAATTTTTTGATTTAACGGTTCATCTCCGTTTGGATTGAAATATCGCTTACTTAATTCACTTTGATTTAAAATTAATTTTTTTATTTTTTCTTGGTCACTTAGTTCTATCATTGAGTTCTCCTCTCATTTTATTTTATCTTTGTATTATAGCAGTTTTTTTTAGTTTTTTTTAAAGTTTTTTTTACTACACCCTATAGAGGGTGTTTTTTTTAATTCTCATTATTAATATCTTCATTTGAGCTTAATGTATTATCAAGCAGAAGACTATTAGAAAACTCTTCAAAATCTTCAAGATTCAGTTGGCATTCCATATCATCATCAATATCTGATGAGATATGATTAATATCCGTTGATGAAAAATGACTAATATCAGAACTATCATCAAAATGTTCTGTTAAAAAGATTGACTCATACTCAGTGGAATGACTCGTATCTTGAATCTTCGGAGTAACTGATGACTTAGACGACTCATTTTCTTTTACCTTAAATACAGGATAAGAATTCTTTGCCTCATCGAATATCTCGATAGATTTGAACTTAAATCCTGAGACTCTTATTTTGGCTAAATCATTTAATTCATCCTTTGTTAATGACTCATTTTTAGTCAGTTTTTCTTGAATATTTAAATCATTCTTCTTGAAAATCTCTATTTCATTACGACCAAACCTCTCTGATGGTTCAACTCCTGAAAATTCATTCATACCAAGTGCAACAAAAAAATCTTGGACAAGATTTATCCATTGTGATTTTGTTTTAGTTTTACTAAAGTTTTCCCGTTTTAAATACTGACAAAAAGAATAGTAATAATCAACTATCTTTTTTGCCCCTAAATTTCCCAAGTATAATTGACTATTCTTTTGTGAAAAGTATAGTAAAAATACTGTGCCTAAAGTATTAATTTCAGTATCAAACATCGAGTCAGAAAATTCTAGGTTTTCATTTACAATTAAGCATGAAGCTTTGTAAACATCAAAATTATCATAAATATAATTCTCATTTAAAAACTCTGAAAAGAATTGTGATTTGTGTTCAAAGAAGACTTCTGATAAATCCCTCATTGGGTTGATTAAATCAGGAATTTTTGAGAGGAGTTTTCGTCTTTCAACCCTCTCAAATGAGTTGTCTGATTGTATTTTTTTTGGATAAATAATATCCTCAATTTGATTAATTAAATCTCGACAACTCTTGTTTGTTACGAGTTGATTTGAGGTTTTCAGACTAACAATCCCTACTACATTTTCTTTTTTGAAAAACTTTTGAAAGAAACTTTTTATCTCTGGTTCTGGGTCATTATCTAAATTGTCTTTTAAGAGATTTTTTTGTAAATTATTTAAAGCATTCCTGATTAGGGTCTTTAATTCACTTGTTTGAAGTTTGTTCATAGCTGCAAGGCTTGTTTCGTAATCTGAGGCTAGTAGTTGTTCTTTTAACTCTGTTATCCAAAGATAAGCGTTTGCGTATGTATAGAATCCGTCTTGTGTTTTTGTCATTTTTTTGACCTTTTTTTTAAATTCTGCTAATTCAATTAAGATTAGTCAGGTTGTATGTTATAGGTTAGATTTTTCATCAAATAGTAGGTTAAATTTGAATTATCAAATCGAAGTGAAATTCCACCCCATGAATTGAGGTGAAAAAATGATAAAATATTGTAGTCCTTTGCTTTAGTCTACAATCGCAATATCAGAAAAATCACGAACTAAAGGGATTTTTCCTGACTCTTCGACATTAAACTCAAAATGAGTTGTATAAGGATATTGTCGAAAATAGTCAAAATCTTTAGGGTTAAGAATCTGCTGAAAAGAATCCATTATAAAAAATAAACCAAAGGATTTAAATTCGACTTTTTCCGATGATTTTGACCTTACCCCAACTGTGGTAGCTTTTTTTTCATTTGTAACAATATCACTAATTGAATCATTAAACTTCTCTAAAAAGATATTTGCAATTTTCTGACTATCAGCAACTCTAAAAAAATGAAGAACTCTTTTATTTTGCCCTTTGCCAAATAGTTGAGCATATGCAAAAAACAAAACATAAACATCGATGAAAACATACTCTTTATTTTTAGACAGAAGTAAGTGCTTACACTTTACAAGGTTATTTAAAAAATATTTCTGAACATCTAAATTACTCAGGTTTTGACTTAAGGTTTCAATATAAGAGTTTTTAAAACCAATTGTTAAATTCAATCCATGTTCTTTTTTTGAAATCACTTTAAATTCAAAGTTATAATAAAAGTCATCTCTTGTTTGCTCTTGTTCCAAATTCTCTTTCTTTTTATGGTTGTTTTTTCTTCTTCTATTATTATTATTATTATTATTATTATTATTATTATTATTATTATTATTATTATTATTATTATTATTATTATTATTATTATTATTATTATTATTATTATCATCATTATTGAAATCTTCAATCTCTATCAAATCATCAAATCCGAGAGGAATTTCGTCAGGTGCTAGGTCATCAAAGGGTGAATTAGCTGTTTCAATTTGATTTTGTATTTTTGACTCTGGATTATTTTGCTTATTATCATCAACCTTTTCTTCAAATAAATCTAATTCTGCTTCGAATTCCTCATCAGAAATGCTAAATAGGTCATCATCTTTTAATTCAACAGGCACATTTTTTTCAGTTGAGGAGCTTATGGGGTTATCCTTAATAGGGGTTTCATCAATAGATTTTTCATCATCAAATGATATAGGAGAGTTGATGTCTGCATCTGATTGATTATAATGAGACCCTGCAAGAGTTATTTTTAATAAATTAATTATTTCTTTATCATCTTCATAAATTAATTGCCCTTTAGACCCCTTAACCTCTTCATCCTTTAAGAACATTCTAACTTCATCAAATCCTTTATTCTTCTTTGTCTCAGACACAATCATAATATCACCATATTCATTTACAATTGGATTCATACCTTTTGTCAAGAATATAGTTGCTTTTAATGGAACAACTTTCTTCTTTAACCCACCACTAACAACATAATTATCTTGTTTAGCAAGAATTGCTGCAACCTCACCTCGTAGGGCAATATCTGTAGCATCTAATTCTCCACCATCGACACACAAATCTAAAACCAAATCTTCTAATGGTTGTTTACAAGAGTCAATTTGCAACATGTTATTTTCAATAGTTTTTCTAACTTCCTCTCCAACTTTTGCATCAACAGACTCTGTATTTTTTACACAGCAGTTGGAAAATTTAGTCTTTAAAACTTTTATCGACTTATTTAAATCATAATCATTTTTATAAATCAAAACAGCGAAACCTACAAGTGGGGACATTACCCCAATATATATAAATGTATTCATTACAGCTCTCCAAATTCTTTATTTTCTTTTTCTTCTTCAATCATTGTGACATATTTCGATGCAAAATCATCATAAAGTCCCTCAATATCTGTTAGAGGTGTCTCAACCCAAATTCCAGGGTCATATTGATTTGGTGCAACACATAAGAAATATCCTTTCTTATTTTGTAATAAGAACTCTTGTTTCTGCATCTTTCCAACGTGAGCTGAAGTCAATAGAGGTTTTTCTGTTTCCCCTGCCCCAACACGCATATCTATTTTAGAACCTTGATAACTAGCTGATTGTTGCATTACAGTTCCAAACGATTTTGCAACTGTTTCACGAGATGAAACATCATTCATTAGCATATAAACTTTTGTGTTTGTATTATCATTTACAATCGCTGCAAGGTCTTCACCTAATTCAGCTTTATAATCGGCAAAAGATTGAGAAAAAATCATAATCCGTAAACCAAGACCACCAGCTTTGTTGAATAAGTGTTCAATCCCAGGATATAATATTGCACCACCCTCATCAATAAATAATGCTATTTCACGAGGAAATTTTCTACCTGCCGCACCAATATTACCGAATGCCGAGGTAAACATTGCAAAAAACACACGAACAAAAGCATCCGATGTTGTTTTATAAATTAATGGATATGGTTGAATAATTAATATTTGACCATGATTTTTATTTTTAAAACCATCTAATACAGGATTTATTTTAGTTGAACATAATATTTCGCCAACATCACCTGTGGATAACTGTTTTATTGTGTTGTTAAATGAAGAACCAACTTTACCAAAGTAATTATCATCTTTTTCTGCTTGTTCAGTCAAAGAACTTACAGCCTCTTGTTTTAGTTTATTTAATTTATCAATCTCCAAAGGATTGTCTGTATCATATTGGTCTGGTGTAATTTTTTTTACAATGTCAAGGATTAGATTTAAACCATCCTTTGTTGAATAGTTCGCAATATCAAGAAATGTTACCAAACTTCGATATGGGGGGTCCATCTCCTGAAGCGATAAATATTGCTTAGGTTCAGAAGCTCTTTCTGCAAGGTCAGGGTTTGAAATTGATAATTCTTCATCTATTATATTTGCATTTCCTGAATATATTCTTTTGAATTCAGCAGTAATTGCTTTTGACACATTATCATAACCCTCAGCTCTCTCTATGAATTGAAGTCCAATCAATACAGCAAATGTTATTGTATATCCCATAGTTTTATAAAAATCTTCTTTGGCAGGGATTAGTGTTGAAACTAAAGATGCTATTTCTTCATTACTCATTCCAAATAGGGGATTAAATGATGATGATAAATCTTTAAACATCGGAGAAATGTAGTTAAAATCCCTCATTCTCTTAGCTTCTTCTGCGAATTCAAGTATCCACGCAATGGTCTCTTGCCCCTCAGAACCTTTTGGCTCTACAACCATAATATCCATGCCTTTTAAAATACATTGTCGAATCAATGAAACCATCAATCTAGTTTTTCCGACACGGGTTGTTCCATAAACAACAAAATGTCCAGCTAAATCTCCCCAATCGATGTATACAGGTTCTACAGGGTGGTCTACATTCTTTTCTGGTGTTAAATTCACCCCTGCTCCAACATAAAGCCCCTTTTCTACATCAACATCAAATATGTAGTCATCTTCATTCTGCTTCTTAACTTTTTTAAAAAATGTAAATAAATTTTTTTTCTTTGTCATTTGTTACACCATCCCAGAGAATACAGTTTTAACAAATGATTGACCTATAGCACAAATCGCCCCAACATATGCTCCTATTGACGTTACTATAAATGCATCAATTATATTTCTGACTTTTGATTTTGTTTTAAAATAATCATCCTTTAGATATGCTTTCTTTAAAATAAAAAAGCTATGAATGGAAAACCCAATAAACAATAAATTTAAAATTATGACAGTTACATCTGATAACTCTGATAAAATAATTGTCAATTCATTCACAATTTCAATATCAGTTACGATTAATAGATATCCTAAAATAAATGTTATAACTTTATATTTATTATTTAACAATATAGTTTTAGTGTTCATACAATACTTCCTCCTTATCCCTGTTTTTTTATAAACTAGAGATTGTTAGTTATTTAGGTGTATTGTATCATTTTTTTTTATAAATAAACAATTATCAACATTCATATCGATACTACACCCCCTATTTAGGGAGTTCTATTTTATTTAGCTTTATCAATTCTTTGAGTTTTTTTCTATACAACTCATCCAAATCCTTGGTTGGAGTCATAGAATTATTCTCAGAACATGTAGTAAAGCCACCTTTGACTAAATTTATCATTATACTAAGACTTTCTTGAATTTTATCAAGGACAATTCTCTCATTTAATGAAAACTCAACTGTTAATAGGTCCAATAGTTCTTGAATATTTTCAAGTTCCTCAACACTTAATATGTGATTTTCATCTATTAATCTATATTGAAATGAACTAATTATCTTGTTTGTTTCCAACGAAAATCGCTTAGAATAAAACAATGAAAATAATTTCAATAACTTATCTAAGTTGCTTCTACTCTGACCTTTTAAATTTAATTCACAAAAATAGTTTTCTAAAAAGTAAGGTTTAACCTTTGATGAGAATTTTACATCTTGTTTTTCTAAGTTGTAGTAATTCTTATTATTCTGAGATATATCCCTTAGCAAAAGAACGAATGATTTACTGTCAATAAATACATCCGACCCTTGTTCTAATTTTGAGATTACCAAAGAAATAAAACTATCTACAGATTGTGATGTTGAAGATGTTCCGAACAAATTTTCATCTAAGTTTGGATATTTTTTTGCTGGTAGCTCTGACCGTCTTAACGGTAGAGTTTTTACAAAATCCTCTAAATCATTTTCTGAAACATTTGTCAAACCGAATTTATGAAGTCTAGTAACTAAGAACGAGCTTAAATTATTTCCTGGCAAAATGCACAGTAAAGCTCCATCTTCTTTGTTCTCACGACTCATAAACTTTCCTGTGGTTTCACCCACTTTATTTGCTACATATAACATTTTTTTCCTTTAATTTTCATTTTCATTTTCATTTTCATTTTCATTTAACCCAACCTAAAAAGGTTGGGATATACATCTATATTGTTAAGTCAAATCTCTTTAACAAGATTTGACTTCTTGCATCTGTATATCTGAGAGCGTCTGGGATTCTCCCAAATGTTGCTTCGTCAGTATTACCAATTTTTAGTTGACTCCTTACTGCTGAATCTCCATAGCCCACACCTGCTGTAATAGCAGATACATTAAACAGCTTTGCATACTTCTCAAATTCATCCAAAAAGGCTTGGTATGAGCTAACAACACTATCTCGTGCTAAGTTTGCTCCTCCCAATACCTCTATCGAATCCAGAACCAAGATGTTTGTATCACCTACGGCACTTTTTTGTAACCAAAAGAATGATTGTGCAATAGTTTGTCCTGAATCATCAACTCTAAATATACCACTGCTGCTTGGATTTGCTGAGAAATAGTGTAAACACTTATCCCCAACACTTCCAAGATGCTGACAACAATTTACTTCCAAACCAACTACTAGTGAGCGTGGATTAGAAACATTCATTACTTCAAAGCTTACTTTTCTATTTATACTCTTTGTAATTGTTGGGAACTCAACGGCACAATGCATTGCCTTATCAATATTTGCTAAGTATAATTCTTCATACTGAGTATACATTTTCTGAGATATTGAATTTTTTGAACAAACTTCAGGAAGAGATAGAATCTCTTCCTCAAAATCTTTATCAATAAATTGATTTATTTTTTTGTGAATAACATTAATCTCTGGGTCAATATCATTATATTGAATTTTACTTAAAGCTTTCATAATTGGCTCATATTGCTTGTCTCTCAGGTTCTCGAACTGTTCTTCTAACAACATTTTGAAGTTATCTACTGCGATAGAAAAAAATTTGCTATCAAATTCTTGAAACAGTTCATTTAAGAACTTTTGATATTGCAGTTTTTTAGACTTTTCTTTTTGTTGTCGGAACATTGTAACCAATGCCGATAAGTTTATGTGCGTGAACACATGATTATCATACAGTTTCGGTTTAATATCAAAACCAAAACATTCAGTTGTTCTAACTAGTCTCTTTTGTGCAAGACTTGTCAGCCCTTGAAATGAGTTGTTTGGGAAGTTTTCTGTTAAGAATTTTTGCCAACCCTTAAAGTTGAAATTCTCAATATCTCCTATAACTAACAAAGCCTTTATTCTGGGAGCTCTCTTATGATAACGAATAAACTCCGATTCAGAATGAGCGTCTGAGAGGTTCTCGTTAAGGTCTTCTATTGTCGGAATTTGTAATTTATAGCCGACATATGGGACATCCCCATCTGAGTCTAGTTCGACCAATCTATCTTTTATAGAGTTCCAAAATGCATCATACCACTCAGGTCTAATAGGTATTGGGAGTTTTTTTAAATTATACTTAAAAAAACTCTCTTTGATTTCATTTTCAATTTCTTCTCTATCTTTTTGATTCTTTTGAATTAAAAAGAATTGATTTAACATATCTGATGGATTTTTAACCTCAGACGAAAGGTATATCACATTTGTGCTTTGAGACCTAATGCCTCCAGCAATACTGTCACCTACTCTTGATTTTTCTACAATTGTGCGTGAAAAATCAAAGAATCCGAGCCGAACAGAACCATTGTATAAAGGGTATGGTCTAACCTCTTTTAAGGCTTCCCTTACCTCTTTTAGGTCCATGTTTGGGATTATACAGTTCGCATAAATGACTGTCCCATTCTCCGAGATAATACCCTTTACCCCAATCTCTGCATACATACTTATTTTTAAATTCATGATAGTCCTTTTATGGAGAGGTGCAGCTGACTAAGGCTGACTTCCTAAATTTTACAATACTAAGTATTGTGTAATATGTTATAAGGTGTTTTTTAGTAAAAGTGGAGAAAAATTATCGAATGGGGGGGGGGAGTTTAAAACACCTTTGTTTATGGGTTACGCACCAAGACTTAATTGTGATTTATTATGAATCTCTCCCAAAGTTTTTTATACTTTGAGAGATTTATTTTAAGCAGTTTCTTCAGCTAATTTCTTTTTGTAGTCAGCTGCTGCTTTGATACAATTCCCAATTGAATTTGCAAACTCAGGCTCTTCTATAATTTCTATATTCTGTCTATCAGGTTCAATAAAGTGTGCACCACCACCAACAAAGAATATTTTTCTATATTTCAAGAACTCTCTTACATGTTTAGATTCAACTTGACTCATAACATATTTTGTATATTCTTTTAAGAAGTCAGGAATAACTTTATCTAAGGGATATACCTCACCTGAAGCAAAATATTCACCATTATCAAGAGCTTCTTTGGCTTCTTTTATTGAAATATCAAAACCAAGTTTTCTCATAACATACTCTTGAATGTTTCTTGCAACTCTAATTACCCCACCATGTTCTTCTGCGTTAACATTTTCTTTTCGAACAGTGCCATTAATCACATCAACATCATCCCGAGTTAAAAACCCTAAATCAATAATTAAATAAGCATGTGGAATCTTTAGTCCTTTTTTCTCATAAAGTTCTTCTATGGAGATTTTCGCACCAACCCCTTGTGGAATCATCGAAAGTCGTCCCGTAAAATCAATAACCTCATTATTTATCTTAAACTTTGTTAAAAGTTTTTTAAACTCTGATGCATGAGCGTAATGGGCAAAGCTTAACCCTATCGTTATAAATGCAACTTCATCAGGATGAATATTCTCTTGCTTTAAAAAAGCATACAGTGCAATCGGAGACATAATTGATAATGAATCATATCCAATAATGTCAATTTGACTTTCTGATTTTGCATACAGAGCTTCCACCCCTGTGTAATATCGTTGTTTTTTGTATAAAATCATATCTGTAGCATCATCGGGGGCTGTTGCAATAATTGAAGAAGAAACATAGTTTTTTCTTTCGTTTGTTTTTAAATCTAAAATGCTCACCTTAATATTCGCAGCTCCATTATCATACCCAATTATATATCTCTGTTTTTTGCCTTGTATCATCGCCTAACTCCTATCAGTTAAATTTTCTCTAAGTCTATTTGATATATAAACTTAGGATGTTCTGTATGTAAATTATAACAAAACAAACCTTAAAATATCTTGTTTTATTATAAAAAAACTCAATTATTTTTCAAACTTGAATCCAAAACCTATTGGTTTTATATATGCACTTGGATATTTAATTTTCATATACCTTAGCTGTCTTGTCGCTTGAATTTCTGAATTATAAATCCTAGAGAAAGATAGAGAGTTATTAGATTTTGTTTTTAAACCATTTTGATTTTTGATTTTTAATCTTTTCATAATCTCCTCTACCATTTTTCTTAACTCATTGTTTTCTGATTTTAACTCATTGGTCTCACTCTCTAACATTCTTAGTTTTTTTATCATCTTTGCTGAAACTTTCACTAATTTCTTAGAGTTCTCCATGCAATCATCTTGTTTTGATGCATTTAAGTTTGTTACCCCAAAAACAAAAAAACAACTAAGTAATAAAATTAAACTTGTGTTTTCTTTTTTTCTATTCATCTAATAACCTCTTTTCTTTTTATTTTATCAAAAAAAAGAAGAAAAAAGAAATATTTAATATTAGAGGTCAAAATCAAATATTTCTTCTTCAGACTTTTTTAATGCTGGGGACGCTTTCACATCATCAGTTTTCTTTGATGCTTTCGGAATGTTGTCAAACAAGGTTCTTTGTGCTGGAGTTGCTCTCTTTGCTTTTCGTTTTGGATTTAAGAACGATGGCTCAAAACCTAATCTGTCTTTTATCTCTTCAACTTCAGCAGGAATTAAATACAATAACAATTCCTCCTCTAAAGCTCCACTTGCGATAGCTCTCGCAAGAATTGCATTAAAAACATTCTGCCTAATATCTTCAGGGATTTCTTCAAATATCAAGCTTGATTTGTCAAATAGTGTCATTAATCTATCCTTTTTGATTTTATTTCAAATAAAGTTTAACATATTAACGGTTAACCTTTGCTGAATACTCATTTGCTTTACAAAAAAAGTGTAGCTTCACTCTTATAACACTATACGCAATACTTAGTATTGTAAATTTTAGGAAGTTATCCTTAGTCAGATAACCTCTCCACAAAGGACTAAACATGAAACTTATAGCAAGAATCAATAGAACACCAGAACTCGAAAGGATTAAACAACTATTTGAGGGTAATATGCCTGAAGATAAGGACATCCTATTCATTTTGCCTGAATCAGAGGTAGACCTGTTAGCCTCAGTTAATGAGAATAATAACTTCAACCTGTTATTAGGGACTTCCGTTTTCCACTCACTCCCGAGTGAGTCTGCATCAATTTATGTCATGAGCCAAGTTGAGTTTTACTCAACAAGCAATAGTTCTGATGTATATTTGAAAAAACACATATCAAAGTATGGATTTTTGTTTTCTGATTATTCTAATCTTCGACTTTTAAAAACAGCATATATAAATCTATCTATGCTATTAAAGGAATTCTCAACCGTGAAACAGGTTGTCCTAAAATGGGAAGATAAAAAAAGAAAAAGAAAAAGAAAACATGAGCAGAAAATTAAAAATTGGGAGGCTGAATGTAGAAATATTCTAGCTCAAAATCGAGTTGATAAAGAGGTTGCAAAAGAGAGTGGTGTGGTTTTGGCTGAAATCTCATTACCCGAAAAGCCAAAACAAAAAAAAGACAAGGGTGAGAAGCCCTTGGATGAGATTAATCTATTAAAACGGTTAACTCTACAATTCAATCAAATAAAACAAAATCACTCTAAAGAGTATGAACTTATAACAAATTATGACATATTGAAAATTAAGAATACGTCATTCTTTTTCTTTCGGAAGTTTAATAAATGCAAAGTATATTCTCTTCTGGAAGTTTACAACAACTTCTTTTCACAGCATCATTCTGAATTTATAGAAAGTATTGAACAAAGCGAGTTCATTCAAGAGTTCAATAATATGGACCATCAGGCAACTCAAAAAAACTATAGTAATGGTCGAATAAACTTATCCTTTAATCAGCCGTTAATTGATGTTTTTTTTAAATTAGCTGACTCTTCTTCTACTAATGATGAGTTTGAACTTATAGATATGGAACAAGGACGAATTTCTGAATCTTCTGTTTTATCTGACCTTGCTCCATTAGGTCCAAGCCAATCAGCAAGTGTTCTTGCTGATGGAGATAATGATTCGTCTTTTGAGATACAGCTACATAATCAGACTTGTCTCGTCAAATCTGCACCTGTAGCTATAAATCAACAGAGAGTTATTTTTGTAAATGGAACAAGAACCGAAGAGATAATTACGTCTCAGGCTTCTGTTCTATCAATTTACAATGAAGATACTAGAGAGCTAGAAATATTCAGAGATTAATATCCTGCTTTTTTAGTAAGCCCCAATTGGGGCTTTTGTTTAAAATAATGATTTTTGAATTAACTTAAAATCATCTTTTTCTTCTTTTACACAACTCTCTTCTTGAAAATCATCTGTTTCTTCTTTTACACAACTCTCTTCTTGAATTTCACTTTCACAAATTAGTTTCTCAACGTTATGCTGTTGTTTTAATTCGAACGAATTTTTTGTTTTATTCATATTACATTCTAAAGAAGATATAAAGTTATCAAAAACAAAACCTGCTGTTAAACCATCAACATCATCATCAAAAGAATCTTCTTGAATACTTTTTAAAGAATTTTCAATCGAGTCTAATACATCAATAACATCAACTTTATCATCAATAATATCATCAACTTTATCATCAATAACATCATCAATAATATCATCAACTTTATCATCAATAACATCATCAATAATATCATCAACTTTATCATC
>Ga0256827_10001526_pt1 | contig 14859 bp, 12 predicted proteins | sample CV84metaG_FD_185977 | JGI IMG/M metagenome (GOLD analysis project Ga0256827, IMG submission 185977) | Hydrothermal vent microbial communities from East Pacific Rise, Pacific Ocean - CV84 | ecosystem: Environmental > Aquatic > Marine > Hydrothermal vents | place: Pacific Ocean: East Pacific Rise... | reverse complement strand
GGTATTACCAGGTGTTGTTTCCTCGGGCGACCAAGGTGGGCAATTATATATTCGTGGAGGCTCACCCATTCAAAATAAGGTTTTAATGGATGGTATGACAGTGTATCAACCATTTCACTCAATAGGGTTTTTCTCTGTTTTCGATTCTGATATTATAAGAAATGCCGACGTTTATACTGGTGGATTTAATGCACAATATGGAGGTAGAATATCCTCAATTATGGATATTTCGATGCGTGATGGTAATAAAAAGAAATTTAGCGGAAAAGCCTCATTATCAACCTTTGGTGGAAAACTAATGGTTGAAGGTCCATTTAAAAAGCAAACAATGGAATCTAACGGAAGTTCTTCATATATTATATCTGCAAAAACTTCTTATTTAAGCGAATCGTCTAAATTATTTTATAATTATGTTAACGATGGTAAAGGTCTGCCATTTGATTATACCGATTTATACGGAAAAATATCATTCACATCAAAGAGTGGTAGTAAAATGAGCTTCTTTGGTTTCGATTATACTGATCATGTAAAATATCAGTCAATTTCCGATTTAAATTGGCAAAATTATGGTTTTGGAACAAGTATGTCGCTAGTTCCTACAAACTCTAAGGCAATAATTAAAGTTAATATGTCGTATTCCGATTTTAAAATTGCACTAACTGGCATAGATAATTTACCTCGCGAAAGTGGGGCAAGTGGCTTTAACTTTGGTCTAAGTTTTGTTTACTATTTAGGAAAAAATCAACTTGATTATGGTATAGATTTTGAAGGTGGTAAAACTTTTATTGATTTCTACAACTCAGCAGGTATGAATATATTTTCGGAGGATAACGTAACCAATTTATCAGCTTATGTTAAAATGAAGTTGACTTTTGGAAAGTTGCTATTAGAGCCAGGTATTAGAATTGTAGATTATGTTTCGGTTAGCGAAATTTCGCCAGAGCCACGTTTAGGAGCAAAATATAATTTAACCGATTTTTTAAGATTTAAACTTGCAGCAGGACTGTATTCTCAAAATCTAATTGCAATTAACTCTGATAGAGATGTTGTAAACCTATTTTCAGGATTTGTTTCAACGCCTCAATCAGTTCCTTCAACATTTAGAGGAGAGGAAGTTGATAGTAAGTTACAAAAATCGCAACATTTAATTTTTGGTGCCGAAATAGACTTAATGAAACACCTATCATTTAATGTAGAAGGTTATTACAAACATAACAGCCAACTTATTAATATAAATAAAAATAAAATTTATGATGATAATTCAAATAACGCCCAACGCCCTGATTACTATAAAAAGGATTTTATTATAGAAACTGGCGACGCTTACGGTGTAGATTTTTTATTAAAATATGATTATAAGCGTTTGTATATATGGGCTGTTTATTCGCTAGGTTATGTTACCAGATCAGATGAATATATTGAGTATGTACCATATTACGACCGACGACATAATATTAATTTTTTAACCACTTATATATTAGGTGATAATTTAGATTGGGAAGTCTCAGTACGCTGGAATTTTGGTTCTGGCTTTGCATTTACACAAACTCAGGGTTATTACGAGCAAGTTCCTATTTCTAATGGTATTGGTACAGATTACACTTCATCAAATGGTGATATTGGAGTTATTTATAGCGATTTAAACGGTGGTCGTTTACCATACTATCACAGATTAGATGCGTCTGTAAAAAAGAAATTTGAGTTCAAAAATCAATCAAAATTAGAAGTAATATTTAGTGTAACAAATGCGTATAATCGCGAAAATATATTTTATTTTGATAGAATAGAATATAATAGAGTTAACCAATTACCTATTATGCCAAGTTTAGGTATTAGTTATAAATGGTAATATACTCAATCCATTTAGCTTTTCGAGAATTTATACGGATTTATTTTTTCTTTTTTAAAGTTTAAAATTTTATGCATAGCTTGTTACGCTTACAAATTTAAACGAATAAAAATGGAAAAAGAAAAAGTAGAAAAACCGAAAAGCTATGTGGTTTGAGTATATACTTACGGTGTATTGCAAAAAATTACTTTAAAGATAATAGTTATTGAATAATAATTTTTTGAGTTTTAATTACTCTGTTATTGGAATATAGTTTTACTATATAAATACCTTTTATATAGTTAACATAAAAAGAACTTTTCTTAAAGGCTATTTCTTTAGAACATAACTTCGTACCTGTTATATTATATATATCGCAACAAATATTTTCATCTAAATTATTAACTATTGTAATTCTATTTAAATTGCTGTATATTCTTATCTCGTCGTGCTTAATACTGTTAATACTTACGGTATGTGCTAAACAAGTGTCAATCATATCAGTAATTTGATTAAAATTAACACTACGGTATACTTTATCAGGGCAAACAACATAATATCTGGGAGTACCATAAACATTATACAAATCTAATACCGAGTCATTATTTTCAATCGAAAACATTGGGTACGAAATAGGTCCGTAATCATTTTTAAACTGTTCTATAGCAGCACTATCATGCCCTACAGCTTCAATACCATACATAAATAATTGAGTTTGGTAATTCTGAAAAATTGTATCTAACGGGGCGGCGTTAGTCATACAAGAAGGTCAGCCAATAGCATAAAAATCAATCAAAACAATTTTACCTAAATCTAGTTGGTCGTATAAGTTGTATGAATCGCCATAAATATCTGTTTGTGTAAAATTAGGAGCTTGTGCATTTGTAAAACTAATAACCACTAAAAATACTAATATATTTATAAAAATTTTCATATTACAAAGTTACAATTATTTTCCAATTTTCACATCTAATACCACATGCGATTCAAAACTACCGATAAATAAATTGGAATATTTTTTTTGTATTTAAGGCAAAGAATCTTTGCATAGCACAAGTTATGGAAATAATTTTTAACGAAAGATACGGGAAATAGAAACGATTTATATCGGTAATTTTGTTTCATTTTTGGTATAACATATAGTGTCTAATATCTAATAAAACTAGCCATTAATAAACTTGTCGATATTATCAGATGTAAAATCGCAATTAATCCATTCTTCATCAAGAGTAGCTCCACATTTTTTATAAAATTCAATAGCAGGGTTGTTCCAATCTAATACTTGCCAGCGTAGCCTTTGGCAGTTTTCATTTTTAGCTATTTCAAAAACTTTATTTAATAATTTAGTACCAATTTTACTACCTCTGTATTCTGGTTTTATGTATAAATCATCTAAATATAGCGATTTTCCTACCCAAGTAAAATAAGCAAAAAAGTATAATGCCATTCCTATTATTTCGCCATTATCGTTTTCTGCAACAAAACATTCAAAATATTTTTGTTCTTCTAGCATTCTTTCTGCTGAATTTGTAACTTTTTCTGTAGCTTTCTCAAAACTAGCAAGTTCTTTAATCAAACCTAATATAGAAGGTATATCTTTAGTATTATATTTTCTTATTTTCATAATTTATATTTCTTCAATAGCTCGTTCTAAAATTGGATCATTTTCGTTGGCGTAATCCGCTTCTATAAATGTAACGTAAATATCTGGTGGAACACCGTCCTCAAACACATCGGTATGGTTCCAAGTACTATTACTTTTTATTGATGTTTGCGATGCTGAAAATCTAAAAGTCCAACCATTAGGTAGTTCGCCACCAGTAGGAGCTCCAAGCCCCCCACCTGTTGAATCACCAATTAAGATAATATTTTCGTAAGCTTTTGTAGCTGATGCAAAATACGATGTTGCACTGTATGAATTTTTATTTATAAGAACAATTATTTTCTTAGTAAATCTATAATCTCCACCAGGTTCAGCATAAACATAAAGGCTTTGACCAAAATCATTATGCCCTGTTCCTACTTTCATTCTAGATTTATAAACTAGTCTTTTATCAGGAACAATACGAGAAAGTATTTTAAAAATATATGTTGGCGAGCCTCCTCCATTATTTCTAACATCAATAATAATACCATCAGCAGACGAAAACCTATGTAACACATAGTCTAACGAATAATCATCAATATTATCAGAAAAACTACTGTAATAAATATATCCAATTTTTTTATTTACATTTAATATCCAATTATTATATAACGAGCCAGTTACAAGGTAATCGTTTCCAATGTACTTATTTTTGACAATACGCCATTCAAAATTATTGCGAGGCACCGGATATTTATCGGTGTATCGCGAAATATTAAAAGGTGATATTAAGTTTGTGTGATTATCACGCACTTCACACATCATTTTAAATAGTATTGCAAATAACTCATCATCTGTTAAGTTATCATTTATTTTAGATGAATAAATAGTTTTTACACTATCCCAATTAACTCTTTTATAATCAAAATAAGAATATTTCTCGTCCATTTGTTTCCATAAGGAGTTGAATACTTCGGTAGGAGTACTTGCAGGATCTTTTTCCAGTAATAACTTTTCGCAAGAGAAAAAACTGATAAGTGTAAGTGTTATAATTAAATACTTAATCATTATTAACCTCCTTTACATAATTTATTGATTTTTGATGTTTGTTCAATTTAATTACAAACGAAACATTAAAGTAATGATTTGCAGCTTGAATTTTATTATAACCAGGGTCGTAATGTAAAAAATCCCAATTGTAAGATAATTTTATTAGATTGTAATTACCAAGTTCGTATAATAGCTCAATTTTAGAATCTAAGTACATATATTTTCCTATCATAGATGCTTGGTGTGTAATTGGTGCCGATTTTCCATTAACAAAATTATTTATGCCAGCGTATTCTGGTCTAAAAATGTGAGAAAATATTGGAAGTCCAAACATAAAAGAGAAACGTAATTGACGTTCTTTCCTATTTATTTTAAAGAATAAAAATTTGCTCTTTTTAGATTTCCAAGAAAATGGTACATCAAAACGTACAGTTCCGCCTGTTTCTGAAAACCCGCTAAAGATTAAACCAGAATTCATATATTTAGAGTTAATATATGTAATAAAACTATTTTTGAAATGCCACCCAAAATAAAAAAATACTTTATTTTGTATATTAGTAATACCGTATAAGGAATAAATATTTAAATACAATTTAAATAATGTACTAGCTCTACCCCTCGTAATGTCATCGTTAGAAATATTTAACGAAGAATTATTAATATTAAAATCGTAAAAATTAACCTTTTTCTTATCTAAACGAAGATATGATACGCCATAATTAACACCTACACCTTTATATAAAAGAGGAGAAACTGTTTGTTCCTTCATTTTAGAAATATTGAACCCAAAATTTACTAATAAGTAGCGGTTCCTTGCTTTACGCTCTACTTTTTTAAGTTGTTTTAATCTCTTTTTAGCTATTTTAACCGAATCAATAGAATTTGATTGAGCATTTATGGAAATAAAACTTACAATAATTATGAAAAATATTAGTGTTTTTTTCTTCATGTAAATTTGTATACTTTTGAAACAACTACAAATATATATATTAATTGAAGCATTTTTTTACTTTTATACTAATATTTTATTTTCTATTTACAAATGCTCAAACTGATAGCGTAAATGTAAAAAGATTAAAATATTTTATTGCTGGAAATGTCACTTTCTATATTGGCACAGGTATTATGCTAAATAGTTTGTGGTACAAAGATTATTCTACTAATAAATTTCATTCTTTTGATGATAGCGATGAGTGGTTACAAATTGATAAGTTTGGCCACGCATTTACTTCGTATTATTTAAGTAAAATTGCGAATAAAGGTTTTAGTTGGGTAGGATTTAGCGATAAAAAATCGGCAATCTATGGTACTTTACTTGGTATGGCTTATATATCTTCGATAGAGCTATTTGATGGCTACTCAGAACATTGGGGGGCAAGCTCAAGCGATTTGGTTGCCAATGCTATTGGAGCATCTATTTATTTATCGCAACAATTACTTTGGAACGAGCAACGAATTATACCAAAATTTTCGTTTCATAAAACCGATTATGCTACTATTAGACCAGATTTGTTAGGTAATAGTTTTAAGGAACAACTTTTAAAAGATTATAATGGACAAACCTATTGGTTATCATTTAATATAAAAAGTTTAGCTAACTTAAATAAATTCCCTACTTGGCTTAATCTTGCTATTGGGTATGGTGCCGAAGGTATGGTTGGAGGTAAGAATAACGATTTGGCAATTATTCCTCTTAATAGTGATTTAGATTTCAATAGAAGAAGACAATTTTATATAAGTTTAGATATTGATTTGGGAAGAATAAAAACTAAGAGCAAATTTGTTAACACTTTGTTTAGTTTTATAAATATAATTAAATTCCCATTACCTACAGTCGAATTTTCAGAAGGTAAAACAAAGTTTTATCCTATATATTTTTAATCTGCTTAGGTTTATTTCGTCCCATTGTAACGAAGTGGTTGTTAAAAAAGCACTAGCGTATTTTATAAGTAAAATCGCCTGTTAATTTAAACTTAATTTCATAATCGCTATAAATTTTAACATGCTCGCTATTTGGTTTTGTATCGAAACTAGTAACAATTTTAACTTTATCGGTATTTAAAACTTTAAAAAACTTTTTAGATGGCAAATCTATTCTTAAGCTTGTTCGCATTGCCCCCTCTACCCTACCTGTATTATCATCTACACTTGCAGCATATACCAAATTTGTTTCAACAAACATTGAATCGGTAATAACTAAATTATCATCTAATAAATACATCTGAATATTAGCATCTAAAGGAAAACCATTGTACGAAAACATATAAAATATTCCGCTTTCTATTTCAGCAATATTATCAATATTTAAATCAACAGTATCAGTAAGTACAATATTAGATGCTACAAAAGACAAAGGAATTTCAATATTTAAATCGGCTTTTACAGTTGTTTCGCTGTAAATAAAATCGGTACCAGCACCAACAGCAGGTGCAATTAACCCATAATTTGTTTTAAAATCAAGATTATAACTTATTTTGTTTGGCAAAATATTAATTAAATCGCTTGGATTTGAGTTTGATTCATTAAGTAACATTTCATTATAAGTAGGAATAATAATTGAACTACCACTATTTACAGGTTTTTCAATAATAAAAGGAGAATAATTAGAAGGTATTTGCAAACTTGCTTCGCTATTATTATGTGTATTTATTGCTTTTATATTATTAAACTGTATTCCTGCCATCACTCCCACTTTATTCTCTATTGATATAGAAAGCTTAACATCATCAAAATTTACACTTGCATTTTCTAATTCAGGTAAAATATCAATATCACTTTCTCCTGTTTCAGATACTAGCTCATTACCAAACCAGCCTTCTGCATAACTCGGTGTAAGCTCAGAAAAAGAACTTAGCAAATAAATACTATCGTTTAACGAAAGTGGTATTAAATTACCCGTAGAATCTATTGATGCTGACAGAGTATAATCTAATGTATTTACCGTATCATTATTCGCTCCACGCATATCCATTTCATACTCCGATAAATCTATAATATCAGAATAAACACCGCCATTTTGAGCGGCAGGAACAACTCCAATAAAAACAAGTGGTTGATTGTTTTTCAATACTTTTGGCATTCTATATTCAAAATTAATTTCCTCAGGCAAAGTGTTGTGCACTTCAATTGTAACACTTCCATTCTTTACCGTTAATTCATTAATTTGTTTATCATCAATATCAATTTTCAATTTATCATTTAATTCAATAATATTTTGATTTGGAAATTTTGCTAAAGCAGATGTAATTTTAATGTCATGAATATTTATTGTTGCTGTTACAGCTCTTGCTGTATCGTCAATAATAACAGCATTTGCTCCAGGACTTTGTAACGAAATATTACCTTTTAAAATACCCTCAATTGTAATATTGCTAAGTGCCTTTTGCGATGTAACCGTTTCTCCAGTATTAATTACCGCAAATGTATCAGTTACAATAACTTGCTGATTAATTTCATTTTTAATAACAAAAATTAAATCAGTTATTGGCATTGGCAACTCATTATCAATTGTTATATCAATAAAACCTTCCGAAACAGTAATTGTCTCAAAATAATCAGTTGCATCAAGAGTAATATCATTGTAATTTTGCGTTGGCATTGCAGGAATATCAGTAGGCTGACCATTATTTAATCCATTTATTATTGCCAAATACACCGAGCCAGTTGGCCCATTATCTTCTTTATCTTTCATAGCAATACTGCCAAGCGAAACGCCATCTTCAACAATTATATCGTTAATTTTTAGCATGCTTAGTTTTGCGGTATATTCAATAGTTGTATCAGGTACTTTTAATATTTCATCTAAATTAAAATCGTAAAACGAACTCTTATATACTAACGAAACAGAACTGTCTGTATTAACTTGCAAAACGGTATCGTTAACAATATCTCTAATTGTCATTGTAGTACTTACAAGTGGCGTAACAACATCTACATCCCAAGCTGGTTTTGTATTTTCTTTTTTACAAGAAAATAAAACAACAATTAACAAAAAAATCAACAACACACTTCTCATAGTTATTCCCAAAAATAGTAAAATATATTTATGAGAGTGATATTTATCTGTTTTTGTTGCATAATTTTATTATTACAGTTGAAAATTTAAAAAAATAAAAAATAACAAAACAGAAAAACTACTTAGTTTAATAATAATTTTATTAAGATAATATCATACATAATCTTTAAAAAACACGTTAAAAAAACATATCTAATCATAAAAACCACACAAAATCTGCATCAAAAAAAATAAAAACTTATATTTGCACTAAATTACAGTATACAATGAGTAATATAGATTTAAAAGAACAAGAAATTGTACGCAGAAACTCGCTAGAAGAGATTAAAAAATTAGGTATAAACCCCTATCCTGCTGAAAAATTTGATGTTAACACAACCACAAGTGAAATAAAAAATAATTATAAAGAAGACGATAATAAGTTTACCGATATAACTATTGCCGGTCGTATTATGAGCCGCCGAATTATGGGTAAAGCATCGTTTTTTGAGTTACAAGACCATAAAGGCAAAATTCAGGTATATGTAAACCGTGATGTAATTTGCCCCGACGAAGATAAAACTTTATACAATACTATTTTTAAAAAACTACTTGATATTGGCGATATTGTTGGTATTAAAGGTGGTGTTTTTACTACTAAAATGGGCGAAATATCTATTAAAGTAAACGAACTTACTATATTAAGCAAATCGTTACGCCCACTGCCAATTGTAAAAGAAAAAGATGGTAAAACTTACGATGCGTTCTCTGACCCTGAGTTACGATACCGTCAACGATATGTTGATTTAATTGTAAACCCTGATGTTAAAGATGTATTCTTAAAGCGTAGTAAGATTATAAATACAATGCGAAATATGTTCAACGAGCGTGGCTATATTGAAGTTGAAACACCAATTTTGCAACCAATTCCAGGCGGAGCTTCGGCTCGTCCATTTATTTCACATCACAATGCGTTAGACATTCCTTTATATTTAAGAATTGCTAACGAGCTTTATTTAAAACGATTAATAGTTGGTGGTTTCGATGGTGTTTATGAGTTTGCAAAAGATTTCCGTAACGAAGGAATGGACAGAACCCATAACCCTGAATTTACCGTAATGGAAATTTATGTTGCCTACAAAGATTATAAGTGGATGATGGAGTTTACCGAAGAAATGCTTGAAAAAATAGCTATCGAACTTCACGGAACTACTAAGCTAATGATTGGCAACAACGAAATTGATTTTAAAGCTCCGTTCCGTCGTTTATCAATGATTGACGCAATAAAAGAGCATACAGGAATCGATATAACAGGAATGAATGAGGTTCAACTTCGTGATGTTTGTAAGAAGTTAGATATTGAGATTAACGAAACTTTTGGAAAAGGTAAAATGATTGATGAAATTTTTGGAGAAAAAGCTGAGGCAAAAATGATTCAACCTACATTTATTACCGATTATCCTGTTGAAATGTCACCATTATGCAAGAAACATCGCGATAATCCTGAATTGACTGAACGTTTTGAACTTATGGTAAATGGCAAAGAATTAGCTAATGCATATACCGAACTAAACGACCCTATTGACCAATTAGAACGTTTCCAAGATCAATTAAAGTTATCGGAAAAAGGAGACGACGAAGCAATGTTTATAGATATGGACTTTGTTCGTGCATTAGAATATGGAATGCCTCCTACTTCTGGTATGGGAATAGGAATTGACCGCCTTACAATGTTTATGACAGGGCAAGACTCAATACAAGATGTGTTATTTTTTCCTCAAATGAGACCAGAGAAAAAAATACAACAAGACGACGATAGCAAATTCACTGAGCTTGGTATAGCCCCTGAATGGGTTGATGTTGTTAAAAAATTAGGGTTTTTAACCATAAATAAATTAAAAGAAGCAAATCCAAATAAATTACATCAGGATATATGCGGAATGAATAAAAAACATAAGTTGGGATTGAATAATCCTAAACCAGAAGATGTAAAAGCTTGGATTAATTAATTTTAAAAACAGATAATTCACTACGTTCAGTATGACAGTAATAATAGTTGTTTAGCAACTATTTAAAGTGATATGTCATTCTGAGCAAAGCGAAGAATCTATTTTATTTTAATACAGAAAAATGAAAAAAGTTGCAGTAATAGGCGATGGTAGTTGGGCTACAGCAATTGTTAAAATTTTACTAAACAATGTTGATGAACTTAATTGGTATATACGTCTAGAAAAAGATTTAAAACATATACAAGAATTCCATCATAACCCTACATATTTAACAGGTGTTGAACTAGATACAAGCAAGTTGAAGCTTTTTAATTCTATTGAAGAAACACTTGCAAATTCCGATGTAATTATTGTAGTAATACCTTCGGCATACCTTGGTATTGCTTTAGAAGGTATTAATAAACGATTATTTAAAGATAAACTCATAGTTTCTGCTGTAAAAGGTATTGTACCAGAGATTCATTTTACTACTTGCGATTTATTCCATATTAATTTCGATGTTCCTATAGAAAATCTTGGTGTAGTTTCAGGACCGTGTCATGCTGAGGAGGTTGCATTAGAACGCTTATCGTACTTAACAACATCAGCTACAAAAATTGAAAATCAAGATTATTTAGCCGATTTATTTTCATGCAGATATATAAAAACTAAAAAATCTGACGATATTTTTGGTACAGAATATTCAGCAATAATGAAAAATATTATGGCTGTGGCATATGGTATTGGTCATGGTTTGGGGTATGGCGATAACTTTCAAGCAGTTTTAATATCTAATGCTATTAGAGAAATGAAACGCTTTGTTGATGCTGTTCACCCTATTACTCGCGATATTAAAAACTCAGCATATTTAGGCGATTTACTTGTAACTGCATACTCTCAATTTAGTAGAAACCGAACTTTCGGAAATATGATTGGTAAAGGCTATTCAGTTAAATCAGCTCAATTAGAAATGAGTATGGTTGCCGAAGGGTATTATGCAGTAAAAGGAATTTATGAGATAAATAAAAAGTATCAAATAGATTTACCTATAACAAATGCTGTTTATAATATTCTTTATGAGAAAATATCGCCAAGAATTGAGTTTGGATTACTTAGTTCGTTAATAGACTAAAAAACAAACAAAAGCTAAATTTCCTTTTGTTCGTTTTCAATCTTTTCAGAAACTTTCTTTTTTTTAAAAAATAATACCACACCAAAAAACATTCCATAAACTGTCATTAGGTACGGATTTGATGTTATTGGACAAGAACCAGAGCTACAGCCAATAAAATAATAATAAGAAAAACCGCCAATTGAACCTATTACAATTCCAATTAGCAGTTTTGCTAAATCAATTTTTTTTAACTCTTTTTTAAAATCCATTAATCTTTTATAAGTTTACTTAATGATTTAAAACTTACATCAGCAGATTTCATTAAATCAGAGTATATCGATTTAAAATGTTTATTTATATCCTTTTTCTCAACTTTTCTGTCATTAACTCTTTGAATCAACTCATTTCTTTTTGCAATAGTATCGCTTATAAGTTTTGTTATTTCGTCTTTATTTCGCTCAGGATGAGTATCTATCGACAAAAAACAATCATTAAGAATTTCGTATGTTAAAAATTCAATATCTTTCTTTACATTTCTTTTCTTTGCCATTGTAATTAATTTTATATTTATAAAAATTTTTGTAAAAATACTAAATGTCAATACTAAAAAACAAATTTGTTAAAATTATTTTAATAATATTACTAACAATACTATTAGTAGCTTTTAGTGTTTTACTATACGTTAATTACAATATAAATAGTATCTTAACCGAAAAAATCAATCAAAAATACAACAACAGCCTCTTTTCACAATACTACAACCTATCTTACAACAAACTAAAAGTAAATATCTTAACAGGAAATTTAAAACTATTTGATGTTAAATTAGTTCATAAGACTGATACAAATAATAATTTTTTTGAACAGTTTGGTAGTATCGACTATAGAGTTGAAAACGTAGTTTTAAAAAATGTGAATATATTTGAATTTATAAAAACAGACAGCCTTACAATAGAGAGAATTATTATAAAAAAACCCATTATTAATATAAACAAAGGCTACAAAATATTAAAACCTTATAATTTTCTAAATAATGATAACGATACAATAAATATTTGTTTTTCATTAAAAACATTTAATTTACAAGATGCTAAAATAAAGTACCACGAAAAAAACAACAATTTAAATATTAACGGCTTATATATTTTATCAAAAAATATTGAAATAACTTCTAAGGTTTACATTAAAACATTCCAACTTAAAATTAAAAATGCATTACAAACATCTAAATCGTTCAATAATATAAATAACTTTTCATTTAGCAAGCTAAATATAAATTTAAAAAATTTAGAAATAAACCCAAAGAATGACACCTCCATATATTCATGCAAGAGTTTCACTATCAATATTAAAAAACCTAAATTCACAACAAAAGATAGCCTATACACATTTAAAACAAATAATATTGTAATTGATTACATAAATAAAAATGCTGTAATAAACAACATACTTATACAGCCAAATTATACAAAAAACAAATTTTCAAAAAAATTTAAATATCAAACCGAAATTTATTCTATTGATATAAAATCATTAATAATTAACGGTATTAATTTTGACAAACTACTATCAGATACGCATTTTACAGCTAATAGTATTATAGCTGAAAATATTATAACCAATATTTACAGAGACAAAACTTACCCTCTAAACAAAAATAACTTCCCATTATATCCTGCTCAACAAATACAAAAAATAAAGCTTCCTATTAATATTAAAAGTATTTTTATTAAAAACACCAACCTAACTTATAGCGAAAAAATATCAGCCAAGAAAACAGGAAAGATAGACATTTCAAATCTTAATTTAGAAATAACAAACCTAACAAACATAACAAATATTAATAATTTGATTATTATAGCTAAAGGAAAAGTTAGAAACAAAATACCTTTTAAAATTTCTGTAAATTTTAACTATAGCAAACCTCAATTTACATTTAATGGCACAGTTTACAAGAGTAATTTAAAAAATGCAAATAAAATACTATCATCGTTTGAACCTATAGAATTAAAAAAGGGAACTCTTGATAAACTTACATTTAACGGCTCTGCTAATAATACTTTTTCGAGCGGAAACATGTTGTTTTTATATAACAATATAAATATTAAAATACTAAATAAGAATAAAAAAACATCAACTAAAGTAAAAAACAAAATTACATCGCTAGTGGCAAATACTGTTATTCATAAAAACAATCCTTCAAAAGGAAAAAATCTGCCTCGTAAAGTAAATTTTAGTTATAAAAGAGATAAAAATAAAAGTTTTATAAATTTTATTTGGAAATCATTGTTTAATGGGATTATTGAAACAATTCATCCATCAAAAGAAAATCAGAAAAAATATAAAAACAAATTAAGACAAAAAAAACATGCTAGAAAATAAATTAATAAAACTACGTGCAATTGAACCTACCGATGTAGATTTAATATACAAATGGGAAAATAATACAAGTGTTTGGAACGTGAGCAACACAATTACGCCCTTCGCAAAGCATATTATTAAAGCATATATTGAATCGGCACATTTAGATATTTACCAAACAAAACAATTACGTTTAATTATTGAAACTAATAATATTCCTATAGGAACAATAGATTTATTCGACTTTGACCCATACAACTTACGTGCAGGAATAGGTATATTAATTAGTGAAAATAAAAATAAGCAAAAAGGTTTTGCTACTAATGCACTAAGCTTATTTATTGAGTATGCTTTTAATACTATCGGATTACACCAAATTTATTGTAATATTTCTGAATCAAACACTCCAAGCTTAAAACTATTTAAAAATGCAGGATTTAGTATTATTGGAAATAAAAAAGATTGGAATAAAACTATTAATGGTTTTGAAAATGAATATATTTTACAATTAGTAAACATGTAATACCGATTAGTAATAAAAGCTGCCAATAAATCCACTTCGGTTTTCATAGTCATTTTATTATTTATCAGCATAATACACTCAATCCATTTAGCTTTTAGATAATTTATACGGGTATATTTTTTCTTTTTTAGATATTAAATTTTTAAACTTAGCTAGCTTACACTTACAAATTTAAATAGGGTCTGCTGAGAAACGCATAACAAATTGTTATAAAGTCACTTAAACTAAAATACGCTATTATAAGTGCAAACTTTTTAAAACATATGTGCTTATAAGTTTGCATTTACAAATGTTAAAATCATAGTTTTATGCTTGCTCTGAGGCACATCACATTTTTATCTTCTTCAATTTGAGGTATGTATATACATCTGCATTTCAGAAAATAAAAATCTAATACACCTCAGAGCTTTTCAGCA
>Ga0256827_10001525_pt1 | contig 14861 bp, 31 predicted proteins | sample CV84metaG_FD_185977 | JGI IMG/M metagenome (GOLD analysis project Ga0256827, IMG submission 185977) | Hydrothermal vent microbial communities from East Pacific Rise, Pacific Ocean - CV84 | ecosystem: Environmental > Aquatic > Marine > Hydrothermal vents | place: Pacific Ocean: East Pacific Rise... | reverse complement strand
ACAAAAACGGTTTTTTAATATATAACCAATAACAATAAAATAGTATTATTATGAATAAAGAACAATATCAAGACGAAACACAAGTCAAAGATAAAACAATTACAATCAAGTCAATTGTTGTTTATAACGATGATGTCAATTCATTTGATCACGTTATAGATTGTTTTATGTCTATTCTAGGACATGAACAAGAAAAGGCCGTAATCGAAGCATATACAATACATTTCGATGGTAAATGTGAAGTTAAGTCTGGTTCTTATAAAGAATTAGAACCATATGCTTTATCATTATTAGATCAGAAACTTTCATGTAAAATAGAATAATATGTCTAAGTGGAAAGGATTAGCAAAGGGAAGAATAGAATTCGATGAAAATATTTTATTAGAAGATAAAATTATTTTCATGATAGGTAGAATATTAGGTATCGATACTGAAGAAATCACAACTGAAGTACAAATTCACCAATTATGTGATGAATTAGACTTAATCGAAATTGTAATGTCTATTGAATTACAATTTGATATGATGATACCAGATGAAGATTTCACAACATTTGGTACCGTTGGTGGACTTATCAAATATGTTAATAAGAAAAAATATAGAAATCGTAAAATCCAGAACTTAATAGATTAATTATGAAAAGAATATTACAAATAATATATGATCTTCGTGAAAAAATAGAAACAAATAAAAATACATTACGAATATTAATAAATTTGATAGATGAGTGATTTTAATTTCGATGACTTAATGAAATTATCAATTGATGATGTGATTAAATTGAAAGCAATTGTTGATGAAAGAATAGAAAATTCATCAAGGAAATATTATATGCATTCATTATATTGTAATACTGATGAACATAATAGAATAATTGATTATGGTATCAATCATAGCGAAAGATATATCGAATTAAAGATAGATGAATTTATTGATGGTAATTATGCTATACCTTACCATGATGATGATTATATGTATGGTTATCATGTTTCATTTTTCTCTGATAAAGAAAGGGCAACAGATCAAGAAATTTTAAAACTTGAAGAACTTTTATATAAAGTATTAAACACCGATTTACCGAAAAATATCGAAGAAAGAATTGACGAATTAAATCAAGAAATAATCGATAGAAGAGACGATATAGTTGTACAAGAAATATTAAAAACAACTCAGAAAAAAGAAATAGATCAAATGTGTAAAAATTATCTGAGATCTAAAAAATTTAAATCTTTAAAATAATGTATAGACACATAAAATGCGACATTAAAGATCATCTGAAAGTACAGAAATTTATTCACGAAAATTATAAAATAGAACTCGATCCGAAACCAGAATATATTGTGGATATTCCAACATTTGAAAACTGGATTAATCCGAAGCCTAAAAAAGAAATGACTATTCGAGTTTTGAAAGCAGGTCTAATATCAAATAAAATAATAAAATATTAAGAATTATGATTGAAATTAATGATATTAAAGAAATACCAGAAAGTATTAAGAAATGGTTTGAAGAAGAAACTGATGAATCATTAAATGATTTAGATTTTGATGATGCAATTGAAGGAATACTCGAAGGTATACAAATAGATATTGAAGATGGTAATAAAAAATTACCAAAACCAAAAATAGATAAAAAATATTCTCTGATTGAAAAATATCGATCATATGAACTTAAAATCGAAAAAGATACTTTAATTATTGTGACACATTGGAATGAAAATAATAAAGATAGTAATTTTTTAGAATATTGTGAACCAATTGAAAGAGTTTATATAAAATAAACTTGCAAATAAGAAAAAGAAAATATATCTTTGTATAAATTAAAAAGTAAAATTATGTTAAAATTTGATGAAAATAGTATATTATATAATGATTTGTATAAATTTACAATGATGTGGGCAGTTATAAATAAAACACCAAATTCAAAAGTACGTTATAAATTTTTTGATAGAAACAATAGAAAATATCCTAAAGGTTTTGCTAAAGAATTAAGAAAAGTTGTTGATACATTTAGAGATAGAACTGTATGTGAAGAAAAAATAAAAATTTTTGAGAAAAAAGCAACATTTTTACCAAAAGTTTTTTTTGATTTTTTAAGAGGATATAGATTTGATCCTTCAGAAGTTGGAATAATGCAAAAAGATAATGGTGAATTAGATATCACTATTGAAGGTTATCATTATAGAACAATATTATGGGAAGTACCACTAATGAATGCTATTAGTAAACTATACCATAAAATGGTAAATGATGGTGATAATAATAAAAATTTAGATGATGCTTTATTATCAATGAAACAAAAAACTGAATTATTTAGATTAAATAATATAAAATATGCTGATTTTGGAACAAGACGTGCATTTAGTCCACAACACCACTATAATATTGTGAAAGTTATCAACACATTAATGAACAATAATAATTTCAACGGCACATCAAATGTTGAAATTGCTATCGTAGAAAATTTAAATATTATTGGTACATATGCTCATGAATATGTATCTAGTATTGGTGCATTGAAAGGTTATGCACATGCGAATAAACATACTTTTGATAATTGGATCGATACTTATAACGGTAATTTAGGTATAGCATTAACAGATACATTTTTAACAGATATGTTTTTAAAAGATTTTAATACGAAATATGCCAATCTTTTTACTGGTGTCAGACATGATAGTGGAGACGCTTTAGAATTTACAGATAAAATAATCAATCACTATAAAACTCTTGGTATAGATCCAACAACAAAAACAATAGTTTATTCAGATGGTCTAAATCCAGAAGAAGTATTAAAAATTGATAATTATAGAAAAAATGAAATTAGAAAATCATATGGTATTGGGACAAATTTAACATGTGATATTAAAGATGTCAAATCATTAAATATCGTCATTAAACTAGTTGAAATTGATAATTTACCAGTAATTAAAATTTCAGATAATACAGAAAAATCAATTGGTGATAGAGAAACTATTGATTTTGTTTTATGGCAAGTCAATAAATTTTTAAATAAATAATTTTTTTTCACTCAATAGATTAGATTTTAAAATATCTAATTTAAAACATTCAGTATATCCACCAAACGATATTTTTGGTTCATATTTGAATTTTTTATATTTATTTTGTAGTTCTTGTTCAATAATATATGTATTTTTTATTTTTTTAAAAAATAATATTTCTTTTTTATATGGGAAAGATGAAAATCTATTATTAGAATTGTTTATAGTTATTCCTATTTTTATGAAATTTTCATTATCATTAAATAAACGAATTATATACAAAAATTTATTATCAATTTCATCCATTGTATTGTGTTTAGTATATTTATTACATATTGGACATCCTTCACCAGAATAAAAATGATGTCCAATAGTTTGATGAAAAATATTATTACACACATTACATCTTATTTGTATTTTTTTATGTATTCCATTATAATTTGTATCAAGATTAAAATAAGAATATCTATTTAAACCATGTTTTTTATTTGATAAATTTTGAAAATATTTATCTTTTTCTAAACAAGATTTTATTGTAGGTAATTGTTTTAATATAGAATTTGGTTTCTTTTTATATTTTAAACCATTATAAATAAAAATTGAATGTTCATTATGATTAACATAATTTAATATTTTAATATTTTCTTTAAATATTTTCTTAAAATAATATTCTAAATACTCTATAACATTAGATACACTTCTAATATTTGGTTTTGATATTAATAATCTATTAATTCTTTGACTATAATTTAAATTATCATATATAAAATATACTTTATTTTTTTCAATAGATGACACTACTATTTTTTCATTAAACTTATCAAAAAATAATTTTTCTAATTCTTCTTTTCTCATATATTTATATTAATTTTAAACTTTCATATAATATTTATATATAAAATATTGTGAAATAAAAAAAAATACTTATATTTGTTAAAAATTTTAGATAATGGGATATGTAAAAACGACATTAGCATACGGTATATCTTTTTCAGAAGAGGATTGGGATAAAAAAATTTATCCTAAATTGAAAGAATATTTCATGAAAAATTGTGAAGATGTTCAAGATGAAGAAAATCGTGAAAATCTCTCAGATGATGATATTCGTTATATGATGAGAGAATATTATAGTAGACTTAAATTTTTATGTAATTATGGTTATTATCATAGTGAAGTAACAATCGGTTTTAAATTATTAGAAGAAGATAGTGATATTCGCACAGGACAAAATTTTAATTTTGAATTCCCTAATATTACTGATGATAGAATCGAAAGAGCAATTAATGAAGAGATACTTAATACATAGGTGTCGAAAAAGATGATTTATCATTTCAAATAATGGTTGAAAATTATTAATATGAATAAGAAGAAAAAAGAATTTACAGATATAAATGACAATAAATATATTTTAACATTTCCAAAAAATAAGAAAATATTATTATTAAAAATATATAAAAATAATGATTTAAAACAATATGTTTATCGTAAATTTGATTTTTGGACTAATTAAAAAATAATACAATGAATAGAATATTAATAACATCAGTAACACATAATCTTAAATATGTTGGTATCAATAAAGAGTTCACCAGACATATCTCTAAACTAGTCGAAGAATTAAAAAGAGATTATGATTGGTTTGTTGAAGTTAAAGCATTTGGTGGTACAATACAAGGTGTTTTGAATTCTGATAATAAAGAACTTGCTGAAGAAGTTGGTCAAGATATAATGTTTGTCGATACAGATTCAACTATCATGATTAGTGATACTGATGTTAAAAGAATGGATATGTTCAATCATATTGGTGAATATAGTCATCCTGATTTCGTAGCACCTGGTAGATTGTTAGATAAATTAGTTGATGTAGAATCAGCAGGAATTTATGATTTTGAAAAAGGTGGTTTTACTATAATTTAAAAATTGAAAAAATGGAAAATTATAAGATGACAAATGTAAGTTCTCGAAAAAAGAATTTCAAAACATTAGAACAATTAGAAAAATATGTTAAAGATAAAAATATCATAACATCTGATTTGAGTTCCGAAATTAAAATTGAAAAAACCGTAACAACAACAACAACAACAATAAAAGTTAAAATAGATAAAGCAGATAAAGAACATGTTATATTGTTTTTAGAAAAAATGATAAGTGATATTAAATCTGGTGTTGATGTTTATAGTGCTGATGTTGGTATGTTCTATTCTCGTTGGTTTAAAGATGCTATAAAAAATAATGGTTTAGAAAAAATATCAGAATTTTTACCAAAACGAAAATCTAAACCAAGACATGGTACATTGTTTTATCTTAATGAATATGAATTGCCTAAATTCTCAATAAAAATACTACAATATATTATTGATAATTATGATAATATCAATTTTAATATGAGACATTATATTACTGATTTTAAAGCATCTGATACTTATGGCTTTGAAACAGAACAATTTGTGATAATGAGAAGAAAAAGAGATATATTAATTAATGATTATGCTGTTGTTGGTAGAAATGTTAATTATACAGGTTCACGATATTTAACAAATGACGATATTAAAAAATTATTATAAATGATAGACACAATAGAAAAATACATAGAAGAAAAATATGAGATTGATAGTTGTTATAATTATCATGAATATGGTATAAATAATATCTGTCGTAATATAATCAATGAGTTCAATACAAAAGAAATATATGTTGAAATGAACACAGCATTATATATTCATGTGTTAAATTTTAATATAAATGTTAATGATGATAGAATACATTACAAAATTAAATTAAATGATGATGTTGATTTAAATAAAGTAAATTTCTTTTTTTATAATCCAAAAATAGGAAAATATACTCTTACTAATGAATTATTAATTTCAAATATTTATGAAGATATTGATAGATTTGAATATGAACAAAGTCACAATATTAATGATTTCACTAATATAGATAAATTGATGTTTGTTCGTCAAGGAACAAATTTGGAAATGTATAAAGAATTTGCTAAAAAAGAAAATTTAGATTTATCTATAATGTGCGATAAAACAATATCACATATTGATAGACATATAAAACAATGTAAATCTCACTTAAATCCTCGTGGTGCGGACGATTATTATAGAATAGGTATGCTTGTTCGTTTCACATTTTGTGATTTTGTGGATAGAGAAGAAGAAGTTCTCGAATATATTAAAAATCATTATTTTGAAAGAAATGATAAAGTATTAGAAATAATAACTAAAATAAAAATAAATAAACAAGATGGAAAGATTATTGAATCATGGGTTTACAGATAAATTATCAGAAGGTAAATTTATTACATATTCAAAGAATTTTGATACTTTTACTTTATTAGTAGATAAACATGTAGATAATAAATGCTGGACATTATCAGTATTAGATATAATCGATGATATTGATTTAGTTACTGATGAATTAGATGAAGTAATCATATCTAATGATATTTCATTTGATGATATAATTGAAATGAATAAACTTTTTAATAAAGTATGTGATGAATAATATAATTAATGGACATATAATTGATGATAAAGGAAAAGATAAACATGGTCATGATTTAGATTACTATAACAAATTATTCCCTATCAATGAAACATTTTATTATGTTTCTAAATATGGTGGTCGTGCTAAATTAATAAGTAAAGGTGTACATAAAAGCAATCATAATGGAATTGCTGCGTTCTATGTTGGAACAGTTGCTAGTAATGATGCGTTGTATTCATTGAATTATGATGTTGATGATTGTATATCAACCATTAGAAATAAAAAAATTAAAAGACTTACAGAAGATGATTAAAAAAGAAGATTTAAAAAATTATTTTGAATTAGATAATAAAATAAATGAACACGTTAAGGTAGTTGTTGATTTATTATATGATATTCCTAAAGATTATTTCCATGAGTGGGACATATATAACGGTGAAGTATTTGCTGAGTATAATGAGTTTTCTAATTGTGGTGGATATGAAACATCAACATATAAATTTGATGAAGAATATTTATATATTGGTTTAGTTGAAATTGAAAAAATTGAAGAAGAAAAAACCAGACAAAAAGAACAAAAAGAACGCAATGAAAAAGCAAAGAAAATTGCTGAAGATATTCTAAAAGAAAAATCCAGACTCAAAAAAATTGAAAAGGAAGAATTGAAAGAATTGAAAAGATTGAAAAGATTAAAAGATAAATACGAAAAGGAAGAATAATGATTAAGAAAGCAGATTATACTCCAAGAGCAGTTGGTAATCCAACATTAAATAAAGATGATTTATTATCTTTTTTAAAAACAGAAACAAAACCATTCTTAAATAGATTGTTTTGTTGGCACGATTGGATTTTTTGGAAATTTGGAACAGCACAAAAAACACATAGAGTTTGTTCTAAATGTTATAAAAAACAACAAAATTTAGATGCTCTTAAAGCCGGTAATATTTGGATTAAAGAAAGACATTTTTAAAATGATTATTGAACGAAAGATTGTACATGAAGATAGAGAAGAAAATAATTTATGTAATATAATTATTTCATATCCATTTTTTAAAAAATTAAAAATATCTCATATTTATCATAAAGGTTTCTCTAATAATAATCGTGAATTAGAATATGTTGATGATAAATATTTTGAGAATTTTTATGTGAGAGCATACAAAACAATAAATCGTTATGATAATTCTGCTTGGAAATATAAAAATGATTATAAAAAATCAGTAGAATATATTGAAGAAGAATCATACACAATGGCTAAAAAATATTTTGAGAAAATGTTGAAAGAATCAAGAGTAGATTTGGATAAAATGAATAAAAAATTTTCTGAATTAGAAAAGTTCTCAGTAGAAAATGATTATGATAGTATAATATCAATTGATAGAAATAATAAAATTAAAAACCTTATAGATGATGGAAAAAATTAAAAAACAAGTAGAAGTTGGTGAAATCAATTTAGGATTGTCAGATACTATGACAATAGATGATTTGATAGATATTTTAAAAAGAGAAAAAAAAGACGGCATCACACATATTGACTTCACCGAAGAAGGTACATATTCTTGTGGTGATTATGAAAGTGATACAATACTTATGACAACATATTCTCTACGTGAGGAAACAGATGAAGAATTTGAATATAGAAAAAGTATTGTTGAAGCAAGACTTGAACAAGAAAGATTGGCAGAAGAAGCAAGACTTGAACAAGAAAGAGCAAAAGCGAATGAGAAAATTCAAAATGAAAAAAAGAAATTAAAGGAATTGATGAAAAAATATCCTGATGTAAAACCTGAATAATACTTATTTCATCTGAAATATATTTATTAATCTCACATTTATGTGAATAACACTTAAAAAAAAAATGAAAAAAATAATATTAGTATTAATTGTAATGTTTGCTCTTATGAGTTGTGAAACTAATAGAGATAAAATCGAAAAACAACATGATTTCTTCATTAAAATGAAATATCGTGATCAAGGTAAATCGATTGGTAGAACCGCTATGTTAATTTACTTAAATCGAAGTGAACAAGCTGATAGTATTACTATTGAACTTGATATATTATTAGATATTGAAGATTCATTAACAATAGAATTTGATAAAAATTAATATAATGATAACATTTTTAAATATTATACCATATATTTTTACAGTAATAGTAGTTTGTTATTGTTTTTATAAATTATATTTAGGTATTAAAGAAATAAATAAAATTGATGATGTATAATATTGGTGATAAGGCTTTTCATAAAGAAAAAAATAAAAAAGGTATCATAACTGAAATATATGATAATTCTGAAATTTTAATTTTTCGATATAGAGCAGGTGAAAATATTTGGATTAGTTTGCCAGTTAATTTTAATGATGATAATCTAATTTTAATACGAAAAGAAAAAATTAACCGTTTGATAAAAGATTTATAATAATGATAAAAAAGAAAAGAAAAGAATATTATGATTTTTCTGACTTGGTTAAAGAAGTCAATGAAAAATTAGGAATAGATCAACGAGAAGCTGGTAAGTATTTTCATCCAGATACTGGTAATTTTAAAGAATGGCATAAAGAAAAAGGTTATCCAGATATTGATCCTGATGGTAAAATACCAGATCATTCACAAATCTGGTTTAAAGAATATGGTAAAGATTGTCAAAATGGTAAATGGAAAGATACACCATATCTTGATTTTTGGCATTTTCAAATAGATAATCTATTTATGTATGATGTAAGTAATGATTCTATGAATTCATTATATGTTGGTATAGATGATCCTGATTGGGATTGTAAATTTGAACCTTGGCAATTAGAAATTCAAAAAGTTTATCATGAACTTTTTTATGATCTTTCTGTTGGTGGTTGGATTGAAGTTCATTTATCTTGGTAATTTAATTTGGTTTTTATAATAATAATCCTTATATTTGAAAAAATGATAAAAATATACAATTACATAGAAGCAAGTGATCTTGCCAATTTCGTTGAATTTGAATTCGGTATAAAGAGTAGAAAAGTTTATGATATACTTTTAGATGATGATTATATTGAGGGTAGATTAGGTTCTATCTATACTCTCGGTGAAATTTCTGATGATGAAAATGAAGACATCAGAAAATGGATCGAAGCATTTATGGAAAGATATGAAGTTTTAGAAATTCAATTAAAATATTAATATTATGGAAATCAAAGATTTAGAATTTAGAGAGCATTATTTATATGAGAAACCTACTGATAATTATGCACGAGGTCTTACTGTTTCAATGAATAATGTGAGATTGTTTGAATGGGAATTAGATTTCAATTGTGAACCTGTTTCACAAGAAGAAATGTTTAATCAAGATTTTTGGATTACAAAACCAAGAGCAGTTCTTTATTTGAGAAATTATGCAATACCAAGAGATTTTATGGAATATTCATTAAAAGATGAAACCGTATTTGGTACAAAAAGAGTTTTCTTATTAGAAGATATAGATAAGGTAAAGGAAGAATCTATAAAAATAGTAGAAAAATATATTAACTTTTTTATTAAATAAAATATGAGCAATTTTTATAAATATAGTGAATCCGGAATAGATTATGAAATTACTATGGATATTTCATTTCCTGGCTTTAATAAAATTTATCAAGAGTTATATGATAAATCAACACCCATATTATGGAGAGATTTACCAGATGAAAAATATGTAATTAATTTACACTAATATGAAAAATGTAGAAAAATAGAATTATTAGAAAAACCAATCTTATTATTAAATAATGAGATTGGTTTTTCTTGTTATGGTATTGCTTTAGTATACTATTTTCAAGATGCGTTAGATTTAAAAATTAATTGTGGTGTAGTTACGAAATCGATGTTAGAAGATCTCAATATCTATGATGATGAATTTTCTGAAATAGATATATTGTCAGATCATTATTTAGAAAATGATTTGAAATGGTATGCTAATAAATTAGATATTTATTTCACTGAGAATATGCGTGATGGTCGCAAAGAACAAATTATTGATGGTATACCAAAAAGAATAAATTTTATTGAGAGTTTAATCAGAAAATATGAAAATAATTTATAAGTTGAATTCTTTTGATTTGATTCTTTTTGGATCCATTAAATCCAATACATCAGAATTTATCGAATCTTGCTCATAATATAGTTTGTAAGTAAGTTCCCTTAACAATTCTCGTTCTTTTTCATTTAATGAAACAGATTCTTTTTTCTGATCTTCTGTTCTTATAAAAACATACTCATGTTTAGTAACATCAATATATTTAATATTCTGATGTTTCACAATAATATAAAAATCATCACTACTATTACGACCTATTCCCACATTATTAACAATCAGGTCATATAATATATTAAATAATTTTGTTCTTTTAACTGTTTCTTCAGCATTATATTCAATATTATCTCCACTTGTAGTAGATGTATACCAATCTTCAAATAATTTTAATGTTTTTAATGTTTTTCATAATCTATATTTTTTTTTATAAGTTAAATTCATTAGATTTAATATTACGTTCTAATTCTTTATATTCATTTGGATATTCCTTAATAATTTCTTCTTGTTCTAATTTTGTTAAATAAAATATAAAATATTTACCTTCATCATCTTTCTGTGTCCAATCAGCACCATTTTCAATCAATAATTTTACCGTTTGTATATTACCTTGAAATGAAGCAAATATTATTGCATTGTTATTAAAATTATCTGTCTTATTTATATATTTTTTTGAACCATATTTTAATAATAATACACATATATCATAAATATAATCAATATCATATGTAGAATCATTTTTATCTAATGTAACCATCAAAACATTTCTACCAATTTCATCACATTTATTTAACATATCTTTATGTTTTATTATGAAATTTTTTATTTCATTAAAAGATTTTGTTATAACTATAGAACTTCTCAATCTACTTAATGTATAAGAATCAATCATATCATTTAATGTTTCAAAAATAAATTCATCATTTTCAAATATTTCAAAATTAGTAATCATAAATTTATATATTAATTTTAAAGATTGAAATCTTTGACCTTATTGATTTTTACATATTCAGTATATTTATCCGGATATTTCTTTTTGAATTTTTCCATATCTTCATCATTAAAATAAAATGGGAAATAATTTGTTTCATTGCCTTTAATAAAATTAAAATCAGTTGTTTTGCCTAAAATATGAAATATCATTTCTGAAAATTTTTTATAACCACCAAAAAGATATTGTTGAAATGCTAATGAATAAAATGTTTCAGATATAGATTCCTTAGTTGGATTATATTCAAATAATAAATCAAACATATTATTAAATCCTTTTTTAGCCGCAATCGATATTATATAGGAATCATTTAATTTAAAATTAATATCGATACCTTCTTCAATAATTTCTTTGGCTAATTTTATATTATCATGCTGCACTGCTTCAATTAAAACATCACGAAACCTTTTAATTATAGCATCCATTCGACTATTTTCAAATAATTGTTTATATGTTTTTAATTTTTTCATCATAAATTAAATTCTTTTATTTTTTAAAATCTAAGTACGTATAAGCAACTAATTCGATAGGAGTGATACCAATGTATAGTAAATCTTCTAAATAGTTTCTAATCGATTTTTTAATACTATTTTTATTTATTTTTTTCACAGAGATAGTATCTTTATGATTATATTGATCTTCAGTTAGATTAATCTTAGGTTTAATAATTTCATCAATTATCTTATCTACGAATAATTCTTGCTTATTATCATGTATTCTCGCAACTAAAATATCATCAATATAAAACTCAGTATAATAATTGTTATATTTTTTTAATTTTACTTTAAAGTTACCGTGTACAATGTCAGATAAAGTTAAACCATTATTAAATTTATTAAATTCTGTTATCATATTTCTATATATTATTTTTCAATTACGGATTAAGATTTTTTATATATAAATTAAATTAAATTAAAAGATAATGATAAACTTATGGAAAACTGAATTTGAATTTCACAATGCTTCAACTGGTGGTACGCATTACTTCTTGGACGATAGAGAAATGATTAAAGAAGATTCATTATTAAAAACTCATGATCTACATTTTAAATTTCAGAAATGTTTAGATGGTGTAGTATATTCTTATATAAAAGATACAAATGATATTTATGATAAAAGTGTATTAACAGGAGATGGTTATTCAATAAATAATATGTATAATAAATACAATATAATTGATAAATATGTTAAAAATTTACACCACGTAGATATTGCTATTGGAGGTGAAGATAATGAAAATATCGATTTATCTATACAACATCATTCAATAGATGATATACAAGTTAAACCATCTCATCTAATTCTAATATTTGGACAAGATGATAAAGTTAAAAATGATATTTATGTTGTTACTGATAAATATTTCTTAGAAAAAACAGACTTATTATCAACAAGAGAAAAATCTGATAAAGCAAAGTTTTATGTTAAGTTAGGAACTTGGAAAGAAACACAATTTTTCCTTATGAATGAATCAATCATATTCCCTACTACCAATGAAGAGAAAATATTCATAGCACACCATTCATATATACTAAAAAGTAAATTGAATTATGATATAAATAATCCAGATTCAGCAGGATTATTATTCACAAATTATGATGTCGCAAGACATTTACAAGATAATCAAACAATCTATGATACTATCTCAATACCGTATGAAAATAATTTCATAATATTATTGATAGAAGTTACTGATAATGAAACATTCACATTAAATTTACCAAGTGGTTACGTTTATGAAGGAGATATATTATGGGGCGATGGTGATAATACTGATATGACATCTGTTACCGGATCTGTTTCACATACATATACTCACGGTGGTAATTATAATATTATAATGACTGAAAAATTTGAAGCATTAGATTTTCAAAATGACCAACATATCATCGAGGTAATTTCTTGGGGTAAACCAGAAATTACAAATTTGAGATATGTAGATTTTTCTAATTCATCATTAAAAAAAATTACAAACGAAAGTGGTCGATTAATACATGTAGAAACATTTGAAAATAGATTTAAATATATAAATATCGAAACTATTCCAGAAATGTTATTTAGTGGTAATACTATATCTACATCATTTGAAAATACATTTCAAGGTTGTACATTAATAACAGAAGTACCAGAAAAATTATTTAGAGATAATATAGCGAATACAACATTTAAAAGTACATTTAAAGATTGTTCCAACTTATCATTATTACACAATACATTATTTTCATCAAATGTTTTAGTTACTACTTTTGAATCTATATTTGAAAATTGTAATATAGAAAATATACCATATTATTTATTCCATAATAATGCTGAAGTTACAACATTTAAAAATACATTTAAATCGAATAGAGTATCATTTAAATTCGATATTCAGAATAATGAAATATTCAAAAATAATACATTAGTTACTACTTTTGAATCTACATTTGAAAATAATCGTATAGTTAATTTAAATTATAAAATATTCAGATATAATACAGAAGTTACTACATTTAAAAACACATTTAAAATGAATAAGATTAGTAATATTATAGTGGCTATATTTGAAAAAAATACATTAGCTACTACTTTTGAATCTACATTTGAAAATAATAATCTAAGTGAGATTGATACATACTTTTATTATAATATTGAAGTATTATCATTTAAAGCAACCTTCAAAACGAATAGAATATGTAGTATTCCTTCTGATTTATTTGAAACAAATACATTAGTTACTACTTTTGAATCTACATTTGAAAATAACTTAATTGAACAAATTCAAGCGAATTATAGTTTATTACAACAAAAATCACAATCAAGATTTAATGTAACATATACTACTTATAAAGATGATTTATTTAAAAATAATGAAGAAGTGATTACATTTAAAAAAACATTTTATAAAAATAGAATTAGTATATTATATTTACCTTTTTATTATAATTATAATGCTACTAACTTTGAATCTACTTTTGAACAAAATTTAATAACAAGTATTGATAGAAATATATTTATACGAAATCTTGGTGTTACTAAATTTAATTACACATTTAAAAATAATAAATTAACTAACATAAATGATATTTTTTATGAGAATGATAAAGTGACCGAATTTATATCAACATTTGAAAATAATGATATAAAAACTATCAATGAAAATATATTTAAATATAATACTGAAGTTACTACATTTAATTCAACATTTAAAAATAATAAAATAATTGAATTACCAAATATATTTGATTTCAATACAAAAGTAAGAACATTTAAATCTACTTTTGAAGATAATTCAAATTTAAAATTAATATTAGAAACTATATTTCATGGAAATGCGAATGTAATAAA
>Ga0256827_10001524_pt1 | contig 14863 bp, 14 predicted proteins | sample CV84metaG_FD_185977 | JGI IMG/M metagenome (GOLD analysis project Ga0256827, IMG submission 185977) | Hydrothermal vent microbial communities from East Pacific Rise, Pacific Ocean - CV84 | ecosystem: Environmental > Aquatic > Marine > Hydrothermal vents | place: Pacific Ocean: East Pacific Rise... | reverse complement strand
GTTACTCGCCTTTGGTATGTTATTCCCAAACTCAATTATTTATGTGTATTTTGCAATACCGGTTAAGGCTAAGTATTTTGTTATGATATACGGTGCAATTGAATTATACAGTGGTTTTGCAAATAATGCAGGCGACAATGTTGCTCATTTTGCTCATCTTGGAGGTATGTTGTTTGGCTTTTTTATGATTAAGTATTGGAAGAAAAACTAATTTAATTATGATATACTCAAACCAAATAGTTTTTAGGTTTTTCTACTTTTTCTTTTTCCTTTTTTCTTTGCTTAAAATTGTAAGCGTAACAAGCTATGCATAAAATTTTAAACTCTAAAAAAGAAAAAATAAACCCGTATAAATTCCCGAAAAGCTAAGTGGATTGAGTATATACTCAAACCAAATAGCTTTTAGGTTTTTCTACTTTTTCTTTTTCCTTTTTTCTTTGCTTAAAATTGTAAGCGTAACAAGCTATGCATAAAATTTTAAACTCTAAAAAAGAAAAAACAAACCCGTATAAATTCCCGAAAAGCTAAGTGGATTGAGTATATTGGATTATCTGTTTTTATATTTATCAGAAATTTTTCCATATAATTTACAATCATTATTTAGGGTCTGCTGAAAAGCTATGAGGTGTATTAGATTTTTATTTTCTGAAATGCAGATGTATATACATACCTCAAATTAAGGAAGTTAAAAATATGATGTACCTCAGAGCAAGCATAAAACTACGATTTTAACATTTGTAAATGCAAACTTATAAGCACATATGTTTTAAAAAGTTTGCACTTGCAATAGCGTATTTTAGATTAAGCGACTTTATAACAATTTGTTATGCGTTTCTCAGCAGACCCTATTTAATAATAAATTCAGTTCTTCTATTTAATGTTCTCCCTTTTTCAGTATTATTATCAGAAATAGGTTTTTCTTCACCAAAGCCTTTATACGATAATCTACTTTCAGTAATTTTATTTGTAATTAAATAATCATAAACTGCTTTAGCTCTATTTTCTGATAAAATTTTATTAGCCTCCTTACTTCCTACATTATCGGTAAAACCATCTATCTCAATATTTACAGTTTTATTATTATTTAAAAATGAAATTAGTTTCTTTAATTCAGTTTTAGATTGCTCTTTAAGCACATAAGAATTTGTTTCGAAGAAGATATTTTTAAGAACAACTTTGCTACCTTTTTCTATTTTTGATAATGGAATATCTTTTACGAAAGGCATAGTTGTTTCGTCAGCATTTTTAAGCGAAAAATTATCTGAATAGAATATATACTGTTCTTTATTCACATTTAAAGCATAATTTTTATTTGCAGGTATACATATTAAAAACTCGCCATTCTTTTTACTAGAAAACGATTCAATTATTAATTCGTCAGTATCTAAATCAATTAATTCAAATTTTGCGGTCAAGGGTAATTTAGTTTTCGAATCATATATTTTACCTTTTAAATAGGTAACAGGCTGTGGCTGTACTTCTTTATATAAATCAAAACTATATAAATCTAATCCGCCAAAACCCTTGTCAATATCAGAAGCATAATAAGCTTTTTTACCTTTTGCATTTACAATTAGGCTATTCTCATCTTTAAATGTATTTATTGGATAACCCAAATTTTTAGCACTTCCCCATAATGAATCGTTTTCTTTTTTAATAACGAATAAATCTAAGCCTCCCATTCCAATTTTCCCATCAGAGGCATAATATAAAGTAGTATTATCGGGATGGATAAAAGGTGAGATTTCGTTATAAGCTGTATTTACACTATCGCCAAGATTAATTGGTTTTCCAAATTTACCATTTTCTCCAATTACACTTTTCCATATATCTAATTTACCTTTACCTCCGGGTCTGTTACTTGTAAAATATAAGGTTTTACTATCAGGAGAAATTGATGGCTGAGATTCCCAATATTCTGTATTTATTGTGCTACCCATATTCATAGGTTTCGACCAATTACCTTTACTATCTTTACGTGTTAAATAAATATCGCAACCACCATAGCCTTTTGGTCTATTGCATGCTGTAAAAAATAAATATTTTCCATTTGTTGATAATGATTGAGCCCCTTCGTTATCTTGTGTATTTACATTACCTCTTAATGTTTTAGAGCTAGTCCAAATATTACCATCTTTATTTGAAAAAAAGAAATCTTCTTGTTCGGAGTCTTCGTACTGGGTTGGATGTAATTTAGGTACTCTACGTGTAAAAACTAGAGTGTTTTCTTCGGCATTTAATGCAGGTAAATATTCGTCATATTTTGAATTTACCCCACCACCTAAGTTTTCGGGATTAAAAGGTACTGGATGTTGTTTCGCATTAATTGCAAAATCACAAACCATTATATCACGTTTAACATGTGGTAAGTATTTATTATTTGCATTTTTATTATTTAAATACTTTTCTAAATTAGGCTTTGCTTCTTCATATTTTCCTGAAGTAATGAGTGTATTTCCTAAAAGCAGATACATAACAGGCTGTTTTCCTCCAATTTCTTTTGTTGCTTCTGTATAAACATCAATTACTTTATCTAATTGGTTCATATCGTAATATATTTCTCCGTATAAGAAGTAAATATCAATATTATATTTATCTACTTTTTTTGCTTGAGATAATATTTTAAGTGCATTATCGTATTTTCTTGCTTCAAAATTTTTTTTAGCACTGCGTACAAGAATATCTGCATCGCTATATTGAGCATTAATATTTATTGTTAAAAAAAATAATACTGATAATAGTATTGTTTTATACATAATTTATATTTTATATAGAGAATTTCACAATAAAAACTGTTATAGCAAGCAGTACTGTTGCAAACATTAACCCTTTTACTGTCTTTAATTTATTCAACTTAAGGAAAACAAAAAACATCATTAAATTAGGTATTCCTGTTAAACTTAAAATACTAGACATTATACCTTTGTCTTGCATTGAATAATAAAATTCTGTAACGGTTAAATTTTTATTTACGCTGTAATTAAAAAATATTACGGCAATAATAGGTATTAAAATTCCTAATATTAATCCGAGAACAATACTATTTGCAACTTTACTTTCCTCAGTTATATCGTCATCAAATTCTTCGTTATTTATCATTGTAACGTTTATTTAATACATCAATATAATTATGCTCTGTTGAATTTAACATTACTGGTACTACTGCTACATAATTATTATTTAAAGCCCATTCGTCTGTTTGTTCATTCTCAGGTTCGTAGTTGTCGAAATATCCTGTTAACCAGAAATATGTACCACCATGTGGGTCGGTACGCTGTTCGTACTCTTGTTTCCAAATACCATTTGTTTGTGTACAAATTCGTATTCCTTTTATCTTATTTTCAGAAATATCAGGAATATTTACATTTAAAAACACATCTTTACCTAAACCGTTATTTAGTACATCTTTAACTATTTGCCTTATATATTTTACTGATGGCTCAAAATCGGCATCTTTATCATGGTTTGTAACAGAAAATCCTATTGATGGAATTCCGTTTATTGAACCTTCGCGAGCAGCACCCATAGTACCTGAATATACTAAACTTATTGCAGCATTCGAGCCATGATTAATTCCAGATAATACCAAATCTGGATTTCTTGGAATTAGTTTATCTAATGCTAATTTTATTGTATCAACAGGTGTACCTGAACAACTATAAACAATATACCCATCTTCATCTTTAAGTTTTGAAATACGAACTGGATTTTTAATTGTTATTGCATGCGACATACCTGATTCTCCTTTTTCTGGAGCAACAACAAACACATCACCAAATTCTTTAGCTACATTTATTAAATATTGAAGTCCTTTTGCATGAACTCCATCATCGTTTGATATTAATATTAAGGGTTTTCCCATTTATTTTTATTTTTATAATTCACGTAAATCGTAAATTACATTTTTATATTTATTTGATTTATCTAAAAAGTTAATTAATCTAACAGCTACATCTTTTGCCGAACTAAGCTGAGATTTTTCTTTGTAATTAATAAACTGATTTACAAACTCAAAATCTTCAACTTTTGCATTTCTAATTATGTCTTGCATAGGTGTATCAACAATACCAGGTGCTATTGAATAAATTTTTACCGATTTTTTTCTTTGTATTTGTCTTTGTTCGTCGTAAACTACTTGGCTAAACATATCTAATGCACTTTTTGATGCACAATAAGTTGCCCATGAAGAAATTGTGTGCCTGCCTGCTCCTGAGCTAATATTTAATATTATTTTCTCAGTTTCTTCATTTTGAAATTGGCATATAAATTTATTTGTTAATATTGATGGTGCAATTGTATTAATACTAAATATTTCTTCTATACTTTGGTTAGAAATTTTACCTATTTGCTTAATATCACCTATAATGCCAGCATTATTTATTAATACAATTTTTTTGGTATTTTTATTAATTTGAAAATTAAATTTATTTACCTGCTCTATATCAGATAAATCAATTTTTACGTGAACAAAATTTTTATTCTTAATTGTGTTAGTACGAGACAATCCATAAACCAAATTGTTTGAATCTTTCAATAAAGAAATAGCAATATTATAACCTATCCCTTTACTTGTTCCTGTTATAAAATAGTTATTCATATAATGATTGAGGTAATTATATTTGTTTAAAAAACAAAAATAGATTTAGCCAATACTCACGTTGGGTCTCACTTGTTTTCCATAATGCTTTTGAGCCATGCTCACCTACTCCTTCTTTAGGAATAAATACTGTTTTGTACTTATCTGTAACTCCTGACATTAATATTTTCACATATTTTTCTTCAGGTTGTGTAGCAGCAACAAAAACCTTTTTTTTGTATCCTACAACCTTTTCTTGAACTTCAATTTGTGGCTCGAAATATTCTCCAGGACTAAAAGCAATAACAGCTTTTACTTTACTATTGTCCTTACCTTCCATTAAACATAACGAAGCAGAATACGAACTTCCAAAAAGAACAATTGGCTTATTGTTTATTAAAAAAGCATAATTAATTGCGGCAATAATATCTTGTTGTGCATCAAGATAATTATGCTTAAAGCCTTTTGTCTTTGCTTCTAAAGCTGTATTGTTAGGAATAAAATTTACAGTTTCGCCTGAACGTAAATCAACTGCTAAAACATTATATTTTAATTTTAATAGTTTTTTTGCGGTTTCTACATATTCGCCTTTGCTATATCCTGCCTGATGAAATAATAGAATAAACGAATAAGTACTATCCATTATGTACTGATTTGCAGTTATTGTTAAACCATCTTTTGCTTTAAAAGTTACAATATCTTGACTAAAATTTGTTTTAGTTATAAACAGCAACAAAACTAAAATGCTAATTTTCAATACATTCATAATAATATTATTAAATTATTTCAACTGATTAAAATACATATTTTTTTCATAATACACAATTTCAAAGTCATTTATAATTATTTTTATTATATTCTAGCTAAAGCTAAAAATATAGCATGTAAAGTTATAGTTAGTACAATCCAAATATTTTGAGCAGCCTGACCTTTAATATTAAAAAACTTATATTTTATTGATGATGAATGACATGAGCTTACACAATCGCCACAATAAGTACATGATAAGCCGGGTTTTCCAGCTTTAATATCCTCAGGATTTAGTGCGTCGTATTTACAAGTTGGCGTACATTGCATACATAAAGTACAAGCTGTTTGCTCAATATACATTCTAAACGGATTGATATATTTTACATACTGCAAAACTGTACCTATTGGGCAAAAAGTTGTACAATGGTACATCATTTTAGTTTTTCTGGAGTAATATAAAATTACAAATATACCAACTATACCAAACGATGCAGCAATAAGTACTGTAAACAAATAGCTTAAATTTAGAATTCTTAATAATACTGCAACAGCAATTACTATAATTAAAAAAGTACTTTTGAGTAAGGCTTTATTTTTAACTTTTTTAGGTTTCCCCAAACCTGTACTTGCTTGTAAATCTAATGCCCCAAAATAACATAACTGGCTACACCAAGCAGGACCCGAAAGTATTACTGTACTTAAAAATAGTATTGGCATAAAACCAAAATTAAGATTATATACAGACCCCCCAATAATTAATGCAGGTATTGGTAAATGAAACGAATGTTTCATTAAAAACATATCAAAACCTAACAAAGCTAATGTTAATTGAGTAAAAAAAACAATTGCAAATATTGTCCAAGTCAACTTTCGCCATTTTGCAGTATTTCTTGTCGAAATCATTTTATGTATAATATAACCTGCATAAACCGAAATAATAAAAATTTCAATCCAACCTCCTATATTTGGCAAAAACCTTTCTCCCAACAACATTGGTTTAACACCATCAAGCCTAACTTTTATATTAATTATCCCTAATACAAAAGCAACTACTAGACCACCAATTATAGAATTTTTATATTTCTTAATCATTATGGCACAAATTTACAGATATAAAATAAAGTTTTTATATAATTGTATTCTAAATTACATTTTTTTATGAAAAGCATAAATACTCGTTTAACAAGATTATTAAATATTGAATTTCCATTAATAATGGCTCCTATGTATATGGTTTCGAACAAAACTATGGTTATTGAAGCTATTAAACAAGGATGTATAGGTACTTTAGCTAGCCTTAATTATAAGGAACCTAACGATTTAGAAAATGACATTATTGAGCTTAATTCAATTGTAAAGAATTACAACGGAACTTACGGCGTTAATTTATTAATTGTTGGAAATAATAATTATAAAGAACATCTTGATATTGTTGTAAGAAATAAAGTTCCTCTTATTATTACATCATTAGGAGGACCTAAAGAAATAGTAAGACGAGTTCACGAATACGGAGGTATTGTTTTAAGCGATATTGTAAATCAACGATTTGCTGAAAAAGCATTTAAAGTAGATACCGATGGTGTTATTGCTGTTGGTCATGGAGCAGGTGGACACGCAGGAAATAATAATTTATTCACACTTATACCTATTCTACGAAAACAATATTCCGACAAAATTATTATAGCTGCCGGAGGTATAGCAACAGGGCAAGCAATAAATGCTTCAATGATATTGGGTGCTGATGGTGTTTCTATTGGCACAGCATTTATTACTTGTAAGGAATCTCCTGTATCAAACGAATATAAACAAGCAGTTATAAACGCAAATATTGATGATATTGTTTTATCTAAAGCACTTACAGGCACACCCGCAACTATTATTAAATGCGAACAACTTACTTTACTTGAAGAAAAACTATCAGGCAAAAATATAAGTATGCAAGATGGTATGAAAGCTTTAATATCTGAAGATTATAATAATATTTTTATGGCTGGGCAATCTGTTGGAGCTATAAACTCTATTCAGTCTGTAAAAGAAATTATTGATGAATTAAAATCTGATGTCTTTAGTCAATGTTTTTAAAGATATTATAAAATAAATTTTGCAAGTTAGTAAACACTAACTATATTTGTAAAAAATATGATTTATTGAATATAGTTTTTTTGTTGTATAAATTAATTAAATTTATAAAATCTCGAAAATGTTTAAACGAATTCTATTATTTACATTTGTGCTTTTTGTAATTACAAAATCTCAAGCTCAAGAAGTTAAGGTTATAACTATTGTTGAATCTGTTGTGCCTATGGGGGCAGGGAGATCTAAAATAATTGAACAAAAAACAAATGTAAATCATAAAGATTTTACAACAGAACGTGCCGATGGTAAAAAGTCTAAGAGTAAAAATATAAGAAGATCAGATATTAAAATAGATACTTTTGCGGAAACAAAACTTCTAAATTTTTATAGTGGTATAGGAATAAATTTCCAAAATATAGCATCTAATGATGCTGTTATTTCATCAAAAATAAACGATTTAATCTTGAATGGATGGGATTTAATTTTTGTTACTAGTGCAGTTGAAAGTGATGCTGGAAAAGATGATGGTAAGGGAATATTTATTACTAGATTATTTTTTAGAAAAGTAAAATAAATAAAATGCTAACAGAACGCCAAATAGAAATAATTGATAAATCAATAGATATTATTGCTACAAAGGGAATACAAGGGTTGACAATTAAAAATTTATCAAAAGAAATTGGCATTTCTGAACCTGCTATTTATCGTCATTTTGAGAGTAAAACAGATATTTTACTTACTATTCTCCATAATTTTGAAGAAATGTCATCATTTATGAACGAAGCTTTAAAAGATATTGACGATACTGCAATTGGTAAAATTGAATTTATGTTTACAAAAATAATAGAGATATTTTCTATTGAGCCTTCGCATATATCAGTAGTTTTTTCTGAGGAAATTTTCAAAAATGAAGAAATTCTAAAAGATAAAATTGTTAATATAATGAATGCTAAAGAAAAAACTATTGAAGATATTATATTAGAAGGACAAAAAAAAGGAGAAATTCGTGTTGATATTGATAATAAAACAATTGCTCTAATTGTTATTGGAGCTTTACGCTTTAGAGTGAAACAATGGGACTTGCGTGACCAACATACAAATTTACAAACGGAAGGACAAAAATTAATAAATGGACTTAAATTGATTTTAGAGAAATAAATATACCAAACTTAAGTTGTATTATAACCAAAATAATTTGGTTTTTTATTTGAATAGATAGTTAGTTAATATTAACTATAATAATTATTAACAGAATAAATTAATATAAAATGAGAACAAAAAGGATTTTAATAATTTTACTAGGAGTATTTTTTTTATCATTTACACCTAAAATGGTAAAAGCTTGTGAAATTGAATTTGAAATTACCAAAGGTAAAAAAGAAAGCTATAACGTAGGAGATACTGTAGTTGTTATTGTAAAAGTAGCATTAACCCACCGTTCGTGTCCAATAAAAATGAAAGCTACAAAATTTAAAATGAAGGGTCTAAAAGTTATAAAATCTACCCAATGGAAACAACTTGCGGCTAACGATTGGGAACGAAAACTAATGATGGTTGTAACCGAATCTAAAGGCAAAAATATAAACCTAACAGCTATAAGAGAATGCGAAAAAGACGGAGGTTTTGGCACACTTAAACTTGATATGGCTGATTAATTGAAAGTTTCAAGTATCTATGAATTAGTAGTTTGTTAAATATTTTTTAAATTTAATAATATGGGATATAAATATATAATAATAGTTATTGTTCTTAGTTTATTTTCAGTTTTAAGTTTCGGACAAACTGATGAATTTTCTGATTTTAATGATAACACAGAGCAAACAAACGCAGACAATGAGTTTAATAATAATTCTGATGAATTTTCTAATGATGAATTTGAAGAAAATAATAACGATGAGTTCGTAGAATCTACGCAAGACGAGTTTAGCGAATTTTCAGATGAAGATGATGTAATTTCAGAACCTGTTCGTAAAATAAATTGGAATAGATTTAATTGGGCTATAGGAATATTATTAGCAACATTTATTGCAGGAATTTTTGTGAGACACGAAAAAACAAGAAAATTACGCCCTCTTTTTTTACTTGCAGCTGTTGTTATTCTTGGGTTTTATAGAGGAGGACCAGGTATTATTTCAAGTTTTCAAAATACTTTTCTTTATATTATAGGTATTTCTTGGAAATGGACTGCTGGTGTGCTATTTGTTGGTGTACTTATATTAACATATTTTCAAGGAAAGATTTTTTGTGGTTGGATTTGTTATTTAGGTGCTATTCAAGAATTTTTATATATCGGAAAAATTAAAATTCTCCAAACAGAAAAAGCTCAAAAGATAATGCGAATCATTCGTTATGTTTTACTTGCATTAATAATAGCTCAGTTAGTAATAACACAAACTATAGAATGGAGCAGAATAGGTCCATTCAAAGTTATATTCAACCTTTATTCACCTAATATAACAGGATACATACTTTTAGGAGTTTTACTAATTAGTTCATTATTTATACATCGTCCATTTTGTAAGGCGGTATGTCCTGTAGGTTTAATATTTGGTTGGGTTACTAAAATACCGGGTGCAGCAGTTTTAGGAATTTCTAATTCTTGTGTAGGTTGTAAAACTTGTAATACATCGTGTAATATTAATGCAATTACTCGCGATGGTAAAGAATCAAAACTTGATAATCAAGAATGCATTATGTGTGGCGAATGTATGAGCGATTGTAAAATTAAAAGCATTCATCCATTTAAGAAAAATAACACACATAAAGGACAAATTGTACTTAAACGAATAAAAAAGTTGAAAACTAACTAATTTTATAACAATGAAAACAAAAATAATAATTTTATCAGTAGGATTATTCTTATTAAACTCATTTAATGTATCGGCACAAATGGATTGCAGAAGTATGTTAGGTGCACATTTAACTCCTTTTAAAAAAGACGGTAATTTTTTATGGGCAATTGAAGGAACTACTGGTCCGGGAATGATGACAAGCCCATACGACAGTTTAAGTAAAGACAAAACAAAAATAAGAGGAGGCATGATATTAGCCGCTTTAGACTTTGGATTTATGCAAAACAAAAGTCATATTTACCTCGAAGGAGGTTATAAAAATTGGCAAAACTCTGACTTTGTTGACCAATCTGAATTTACAGATAGTAAGCATGTTGGAATGCGACAAGCATTCTATTCTTTCTCAACCGAAAAAACAAAAATTAAACTAGGTTTACACGAAACACGTTTAGGTGATTTTTTCCTTATTGATGAAAGAATTTTAGGTGCTAGCATTGACCAAGAAATCGGATCGTTTACTGTAAATGTTCGTGGAGGAACGGTAAATAAAAGTTTTGCTAGAATGGGTAAGTTTTGCTCAAATAGACATTTATACAGTATAATAAATCCTGATTTTACAGAAAAAATTGGAGAAAAAGTTGGAGAAACAAATCTCGCAGGTATTGCAATTAATTGGAATCCTCATCATGTAAAAGAAAAACCAAAAACAAATTCTACTGATGAGTTTTCTGATTCTAATAATGATGAATTTTCAAGCGACGACGAATTCTCCAACAGTAATGATGAATTTCATGAGAATCACGATTTTAATGAATTTGGTGGTTCTGATGAATTTACTGACATACAAAAATCTAAATCTAAGAAAAAATTCTCGATAAAAAATGTTGGTTTTATTGTTTACGATGAATTTGGCTCGCAAGAGTATATTCCTGAAAATAAATTTTACACAGGTTTACTTATCGATTTTGATTTACCTTTCGGAATTTTTATGCAAACAGGTGCAGTTTATCAAAATATGTTAAACAATAATACAGTAGTTTATATTGCAAAATTAGGAAAAAGTATATCGTGGAATAACGGTTCGTTAACAAAAATATCAGGAGCATATATCGGAAAATCTAACATAGATAATAATGCAATTTTCCAACCATTGTTTAGTAACTTATTTATTGGAGAAGTTGTAAGAATGGATGCTCCGAATTTCCCATTGTGGCAAGCTGCTATTAAACACCGTTTTCCAGGTAAAATAAAATTTCATATAGCAATAAAAGCTGTTGGAGAACTTGAAAATACAAAAACTAACGAACAAGATATTGAATTTGGATTCTTAGTATTTAAAAAGCATTTAAAAATTACAATAATAGGTAGTAGAATAGAATCGCTCGCATTTGATAATGATATAATTATGGCTAGAGTTGAATTGAGACTTGCTTTTTAAATGAAAAAATATTTCAGTTTCTCAAACTATAAACAAATAAAAAAGGAAAAGTAGAAAAACCGAAAAGCTATTTGGTTTGAGTATATATTAAAGAAATTATTAGAAAAAAATGTTAAAATCATTTAAAAATTTAAAAAATATTTGCAAAGTTAGTGAACACTAACTAACTTTGCGTTGTAATTAAAAATAGAAAATAATTTATAATGGAGAACTTATTAAATAAATTACTTAAATATAAATGGTTAAGTATGGTAGCCATACTTGCTGTTTCGGCATTTTTCATTTTAGAAATGAAAGAAAATACCAGTATGGAAACCAATCTGGATAAATATATGCCACAAGACCATCCTGCATTTATTTATAGCGACAAGGCCGAAAGTTGGTTTAATATTCAAGATGGAATAATAATAGCAATAGAGAATAAAAAAGGTATATATAATACAGAAACTCTAGACACACTTAAACAACTAACCAAACGTTTCCAGAAATTTGATGAAATAAACAAAAATGATGTAACGTCGTTATATACAGCCGATAATATAGTTGGGTCGGAAGACGGAATGGACGTAAAGCGTTTTTATAAGCGAGTACCAAAATCTAAAGAAAAGCTAAATAAATTGCAAGCAAGTGTAAAGAATAATGAAATGATTTACGGTCGTTTGGTTTCAACTAACGAAACTGTAACAATAATTATTGCAGAAATTGGCGACGATGTATTTACACAAGATTTTTATAACGAAATTTTAGAAACCGCAAAAGCATCGGAAACCGACGATATAAAAATTCATGTAGCAGGCCGTCCAATTGTTGAAGGCACAATGGCACTTTTAGGCCCTGCCGATATGAAACGAATGGTACCAATAGTAATTCTTGTAATATTTTTTGTTTTATTTATCACACTTCGAAGTTTTAAAGGCACATTAATCACTCTGGGAGTAGTATTTTTATCTACTATTTGGGCATTTGGTTTAATGGCAACTGTTGGAATTCCAATTTATGCCGTTTCAACAATGATACCTGTAATGCTTATTGCCATTGGTGTTGCCGATGGAATACATTTGTACAGCCACTTACAAGTATTTATTAATCATTTTCCAAAAGCCTCAAAGCGTGAAGCTACAATAGATATGATTAAACATATGTGGAAACCAGTAGTAATGACATCGGTTACAACTGCTGTAGGATTTATTTCGCTACTTACATCGGAGGTTTATCCAGTAAAATATTTTGGTATTTTTACGGCATTTGGAGTAATGATGGCAATGGTTTTTTCATTAGTATTTTTACCAGGTGCAATTATGATTTTTGGTTTGCCAAAAGCAAAACCAATTAATAAAGATGAAGATACTGAAGGACATTCACATTCAAAACTTGCAAATAATTTTGCTGCTTGGATAATAAATAATAAAATGGTTTCAATTATTGGAACAGCTGCTATAATAGTTCTTTCGATAATAGGAATGCAAGAAATTTGGATAAATTCTAGTTTTCTCGAAAAATTTGAAAAAGATAGTGATATTGTTTTAACCGATAAATTTATAAACGAAAACTTTGGAGGTACAAGTTCACTAAATCTAATTTTAGATTCTGAAGGGAAAATAGATGTATTTAAGGAACCAAAAGTTTTAAAATTGGTTGATAAAATGCAAAAAGATGTAAATTCTCAGCTTGACGTTGTTGGAAACACATTTTCGCTTGCCGATTATATTAATCGAATGAATAAAGTAATGAATGCCGACAAAGAAGAGTTTAATACTATTCCTGACAGTAAAAATATGGTAGCTCAATATTTATTACTATACGAAATGTCTGGCGATCCAGAAAATCTTAATAAAGTTGTTGATTACAATTACGAAAGAGCAAATATAACATTTCAGTTAAAATCGGATAACAGCAAAGCTATGAACTCAGCTTTAGATATTATTCACACTTACGAAAACGACTTTAAAAAAATGGGAATAACACTAAATTACGCAGGTAGCGGATATAAAGGTTTAGTATTTACCGATCTTATTCTTGAAGGTCAAATTAAGAGCTTAATTCTATCATTAATAATTATTATAGTTCTTATTTCGTTAATGTTTAGAAATATTAAAATCGGACTTATAGCATCGGTCCCAATTATTGTAACGGCTGCTATTAGTTTCGGAATAATGGGTTTTTTAAATATTCCACTAAGTACTACAACTGCATTACTTTCGAGTATCGCAATAGGTATAGGTATTGATTATGCCGTTCATTTTTTAGAACAATACCGCACAAATTCGGCTACAACCGATGATAAAATGGTAGCTGCACAAAAAACAATGGCTCACTCAGGTAGAGCAATAATTTACAATGCAATTGTAGTAATAGCAGGATTTTTAGTGCTAATGTTCTCGGTATTCCCTCCAAATAGAGAGCTTGGTGCATTAGTATCGTTAAATATGTTTACAAGTTTTGTTGGAACATTAACTGTTATGCTTGTATTGCTTAATATTGGAAATGTTTATTTTAAAAAGAAAGATTAATGATTTAATGGTATAATGATGTAATGGTATAATGTATTAAATAATTGTATAATTGAACCATTAAATAATTGTATAATATGGAAGAAAATATAATTTTAAATAAGACTTATAATTTTGCTTTGAGGATAATAAAATTGTATAAATATCTTAATGAAGAAAAACAAGAATTTACATTATCTAAACAAATTTTAAGAAGTGGAACATCTATTGGTGCAAATGCTGAAGAAGCATCAGGAAGTATTTCCAAAAAAGAATTTAGAGCAAAATATTTTATTTCTTACAAAGAAGCAAGAGAAACCCATTATTGGTTAAGACTTCTTCGAGATAGTGATTATATAGATAATAAACTTGCAGAAAGTTTAATATTAGATGTTAATGAAATATTAAAAATTCTGGGAGCAATTTTAAAAACAGTGAGTAAATGAAGGAAGGAATGGTATAATGGTATAATGAAGGAATGGTATAATGAAGGAATGGTATAATGGTGTAATGAAGGAATGGTATAATGGTGTAATGAAGGAATGATGTAATGGTGTAATGAAGGAATGATGTAATGATGTAATGAAGGAATGGTATAATGGTGTAATGAAGGAATGATGTAATGGTGTAATGAAGGAATGATGTAATGTATTAAATAATTGTACCATTAAATAATTGTATCATTAAATAATTGTATCATTAAATAATTGTATCATTAAATAATTGTATCATTAAATAATTG
>Ga0256827_10001523_pt1 | contig 14866 bp, 15 predicted proteins | sample CV84metaG_FD_185977 | JGI IMG/M metagenome (GOLD analysis project Ga0256827, IMG submission 185977) | Hydrothermal vent microbial communities from East Pacific Rise, Pacific Ocean - CV84 | ecosystem: Environmental > Aquatic > Marine > Hydrothermal vents | place: Pacific Ocean: East Pacific Rise... | reverse complement strand
GATTAGAGGCAAAATAAATTATTGACAATTAATCCGATAAGAAGGTACTAATGACTATTAACATTCAAAAGCCTTTATAATACAAGAGATTTGCCTCTTTTATTATATTTTAATCGGACACTAATAAATTATAATTAAAGAAATTTGTAATTTGAAGAAATAATAAGACTAGAGAATACAGCTACCAACGATGTTTTTTCCCTCTTGCACGACCATAATTCTTACGCTTCTTCATGGCTCTTTTCTTAGCTTTAGTATTCATCACCACACGCTTTTTCTTATTAAAAGCTTTTATTGAAGCATCTGTAGATTTTCCATTATAACGAGGATTACTAGAGAAACCCCAATGACTTGGCAAATTAAAATCATAGGAAATTCCAATATTAATAAGGCCAAAGCTCTCAAAATTTGTTCCTTCTACAGGATATGCATCCAATTTATTAGTATGAACAATATGACGGGTAAATTCAAAAAATACTTTTGTATTTCTTTTTACTTTATAGTTTACTCCTATACCCAATGGCATAGTAGTTTCAGTAACTCTTTTCTTAGCACCACCTACAAATGAGGAATCAATATCTCCAGAAGGCAATAAATGTGCTCCTGTATTTAAATCATACAAATCAGATAAAGTCTCTGTAAAACCAATCCCTACAAATCCATAAATATTCCATGGTCTATATTTATCAATCCCAAAAAAGATATTTGTAAAATCAATAACTAATGATAAACTATATTCATATGTGTCTCCCACAAAAAAAATCTTTTCAGATTCTTTTGTGCTTTTTAAAGAAGCATATAATAATGTTCCTCTAAGCGTAATAAATGAATTAATTTTTTTATCAATATATATTCCAGCACCAAATTTTCTGTCTTGATAAAAATATTTACTAAATGGACTATTACTAAAAATTGAATTTGTATTGTCTGAGCAATCCCCATAGAATTTAGTTGTCCCAACATAACCGTTTATTGCCCATTCTTGGCCAAATGGATAGGATTGTTGAGCAATCGAATTATTTGTGACAAATAAAGATAGTACAAATAATAAATAAGTAAATAAAACTCGAGTCATAGGTATTTTAAAACTGCAATTATTTTAGGATGCAAATATAACTAATTCTTTTTCTAGTAAATAAAGAATATTATACTATTTTAATCAGTTATTACCACCTTATTAACCATCAATATATGTAATTTATATTATATATTACATATTCTAAGTACTGATTTTCAGATAATAATATCAATAATAGTAAAATATTGAAAATTATGATTATTCTATTTGTAATTATTATACTTTTGTAATCATTACAAATAAGGAATAATCAATGAAATTGAAAATTAAAAATACGGAAGAAGAATTACGGAATGCAGGGATAAAACCTAGTGTTCAGAGACTGAAAATATATGAATATTTAGTTAATTCTCTTGAACATCCTACAGTAGACAGCATATATAATTTTCTATCAAGTGAAATTCCAACATTATCAAAAACCACAGTATATAATACAATGAAACTATTTCAAGACAATGGATTAGTGATGGTTGTAAATATTGAGGATAATGAAACTAGATTTGATGCAGACACTTCATTTCATGGGCATTTTAAATGTACAGAATGTGGAAAAGTATATGATTTCCCATTACCAAACACACAACCAAAAATCAAAGAGTTAGCAAATCATATAGTTAAAGAATCACATTACTATCTTAAAGGCATATGTGCAAATTGCAAATTAAACAACTAGAAATTATAAATATTAACAAATTTAAATTATTATTAAAATGGAAAATTTAATTGGAAAAAAAGCTCCAAAATTCGTAGCAAACGCAGTAATTAACGGTGGTGAAATCACTGAAGGATTCTCTTTAGATCAATTTATTGGTAAGAAACATGTAGTATTCTTCTTTTACCCATTAGACTTTACTTTTGTATGCCCAACAGAAATTCTTGCATTTCAAGAAAAAATGGATGAGTTTGACAAGAGAAATGTTGCTGTAGTAGGATGTTCTGTTGATTCAGAATTCTCTCATTGGGCATGGTTAAACACTGAATTAAAAGACGGAGGAATTAAAGGAGTAAAATATCCATTAGTATCAGATTTAAGTAAAACTATTTCTGAAAACTATGGTGTTCTTGCAGGGGAATATGATTATGATGATGAAGGAAATGCAACTTTCAAAGGTGCTCCTGTAGCTTATCGTGGTCTTTTCTTAATCGACAAAGATGGTATTGTACGTCATAACGTAATTAATGACCTTCCATTAGGACGTAGCATTGATGAAGCAATCCGTATGGTTGACGCTTTACAATATTTCGAAAAGCATGGTGAAGTTTGCCCTGCTAACTGGAAGCCAGGTGATGAAGCGATGACGGCTACTCATGAAGGTGTAGCTGAATATTTAGCAAAAAAAGCCTAAGTAGCTTCAAAAAACAACAAGCATCTCCAATTTAAAAAATTGGAGATGCCTAAAACAAAAATAATTATAAACATTTAAAACATTAATATCATGAAAATTAATAAATATCAAGACATTTCAGAAATAGATAGAGAAGCAAAGAAAGACTATATTGATCGCCATTCAGCATTTGTACATTGTGAAAACAATGCTAATGCAGGTGAAAAATTTAAAGTAAAAGTTCAAGTTGGTGATGAATATAAACACCCAGATGATTTTGATCATTTTATTCAGTGGGTTCAATTATGGGATGGAGAACGTTTTATTGCAGAAGCTAGCTTTAGCGCAGGAGCAATGGGAAATGCCCCAGCAAATTTAGAAGTTGATTTCTATGTAGTTCCTACTAAAAACATGAAGCTTATTGCTCATGCTTATTGTACTAAACATGGATTGTGGCAAAGTGATGAAGTTGCTGTCGAAGTAGCTAAGTAAACAATTAGATTTCATATAGTAGAAAGCTTATTTAGATTGAATTTTCAATTCTAAGTAAGCTTTTTTATTGTCATTAATTCATAAACAATATTATAAATATTAATTGCTATTATTCGCAATTTTTTTCTACATTTACCACCTAATTTAAATTCACGAATCATAATATATAGTTATGATTTACAATGTATTACAGAAATAACTAAGCAAACTAATGACAAACTTAGAAACAGAATATTTAGGCCTCAAATTAAAAAACCCTATTATAGTTGCAAGTTCAGGACTTACAAATACTGTTGAAAAAATTAAAGACCTTGAAAAAAATGGTGCAGCAGCAGTAGTTCTAAAATCTTTATTTGAAGAACAAATATTAGCAGAAGCTGCTCATAATATTTCTTTGGATCAAAGTTATGGTTATGATGTTAATGATTATATAACTAATAGCTTGAGAGATAATAATATCTCTGACTATATCACTCTAATAAAAGAAGCCAAGGAAAGTGTAAGTATTCCTATTATTGCTTCTATAAACTGTGTAAGTGACAGAGAATGGTTAGATTTTACAAAAAAAATTGAATCGGCTGGTGCAGATGCACTAGAATTGAATATTGGATTGCTTCCATCTGACCATAATGTTAATAGTGAAGAAAATGAAAAACGCTATTTTGATATTCTTGAAAAAGTAAGAAAAACAACTGATTTGCCTATTGCATTAAAAATGAGTCAATATTCAGCAGGTCTAGCTAACCTAATTAAGAAGCTAAGCTGGACAGGTTATGTTGATGCTTTTGTACTATTTAATAGATATTTTAGTCCTGATATTGATATTGAGAATATGAAAGTTACATCTATTGGCGTTTTTTCTAGCTCAGAAGATATATCAGATTCTTTAAGATGGGTAGCTATAATGAGCAATGTTATAGAAGTGCCTATTGCAGCAACAACAGGTATACATACTGGTGCTGATGTTGTGAAACAAATGCTTGCAGGTGCAACAGCTGTTCAAATTGCTTCAAGTATCTATAAGAATGGTTCAAAGCATATTCAAACAATAATTAAGGAAATGGAAGATTGGATGGAAAGAAAATCATTTTCAGATATTGAGAGCTTTAAAGGAAAAATGTCTTTTGACAGTGATAATAACACTATTGCATTCGAAAGAATTCAATTTATGAAGCATTTCGGAAGCATTGAATAAAAAATAAAAATATTAAACATTAAAATATATAATTATGAATGAGTTAAATGGCATTGTTACACAAGTAGTTCAAGTTTCGCCTACAATGAAAGTATTTAGAATCGCACCAGATGGCTGGGAGTTACCTGATTTTAAATCTGGACAGTTTTGCGCACTTTTCCTACCAGGATCTGCCCCTCGTTGTGCTGAATCTACACCTGACAGAGAACCAGTTGACCCAGATAAAATGATAAAGAAAGCATATTCAATTGCTTCTTCATCTAGATCTAAAGAATTCTTAGAGTTTTATATTACATTAGTACATTCTGGAGCACTTACTCCTCGCCTATTTGAATTAAAAATTGGAGATCGTGTTGGTGTTGGTAATAAATTTGTTGGTATGTTTACTCTAGATCAAATCCCTAATGACCAAAACATTGTACTTATTGCAACTGGTACTGGTGTTGCACCTTATATGAGTATGCTTCGTTCTAATGCACTACAAAGAACTGGCAAACTTGCTATTATTCATGGTGCTGCAAACTCTTGGGACTTAGGTTATTCTTCTGAATTAGATTTATTACAAACATTAACTCCTAATTTCAAATATCTCCCAACAATTACTGATCCAGAGAAAGAAATGACTCCTTGGACAGGACATGTTGATTTTATTCAAGATATGTGGAATGCAGGAATTATGGAAGAAACTTGGGGTTTTAAGCCAGAGGCAACAAATACTCATGTATTTCTTTGCGGAAACCCTAGAATGATCTCAGACATGACTGAAGCATTAGAAAAAGATGATTTCTCTGAATGGAGTAGAAAAAATCCTGAAGGACAAATTCACTCTGAGAAATTCTAATTATTAACCTATAAGCTATTTATCATGAAAAATTTTAAAGATATTAATGAAGTACTTACTTTCGCTATAGCTCAAGAGCAAGAAGCAATTGATTTTTATAGTGAATTAGCAGAACAAGCTAAAAGTAATGATGTAAAAGAAACTTTCTACGAATTTGTAAAGGAAGAAATGGGACATAAAGCTAAGTTAATGAAAATTAAAATGGAAGGTAGCTTTTCTGAAATTAATAATGAGAAAGTTCAAGATCTTATGATTTCTGATTATCTTGTTCCTGTTAAGCCAACTGCAGATATGACTTATCAGCAAGCACTTATAGTGGTGATGAAAAAGGAAAAAGCAGCTTATAAACTTTATAAGAATCTCTCTAAAATGTCACCTTCTGAGGAATTAAAAGATTTATTTAATCTACTTGCTTTAGAGGAAGCAAGCCATAAGTTACAGTTTGAACAAGAATATGATGACGTTATTCTAAGTGAGAATTAGATCTTCATTTTAATAAAATAAAGAAAGCCACTCTCAAAAGAAGTGGCTTTTTACTTACAATATTATACAGTATGCAACAGAATATCTCATATAAAGCTAACGAACTTGGAGAAAAAGGCTATTACTTTAATAAAGTATATTACTTTCAAAAGGCATGGAATCTGATTTCGCCATATTGGATGATACTATCTGCATTTACTGCTCTATATGTTAGTTTTTTATATATCTCATTAAGAAATCCTGACTTTGGGCAAATAGCACAAATGATAGTTGCAGGTCCAATTTCTGCTGGATATTACCTCACAATTAATAGGATAAGAAAGGGTGAGAGTATTAACTTTAGCAACTTCTTTGATGGTTTTAGAATGTTTATGCCAGTCATGATTGTATCTATGCTTTCAGGTCTAATTATCTCCATTGGCATGATTCTTCTTGTTATTCCTGGAATATTTTTTAGTGTTATTTATCTTTTTGCCATGCCTCTAGTAGTATTTGGTAAATTAGATTTTTGGGCTGCAATGGAATCAAGTAGAATAATAATTACTAAGAATTTTAAAGAAGCATTCCTTTTTGGCTTAATGATAGTTGGTATAAATATTATGGGCTTACTTGCCTTAGGTTTTGGTGTACTAATAACTATCCCCCTTTCCTACGCAGTCATTTTAATGGCATATGAAGATATTTATAATTTCGATGAAATAGAAGAAGGCCCAATAAAAGATGATTTTAGTCATTTCAGATAAAATATGAATACTAATATTGACAACATATATATGCAAAGATGCTTAGATCTTGCTACCAAAGGAAGATCTAACGTAAAACCTAACCCTATGGTTGGTTGTGTAATAGTATATGAAGGAAAAATTATAGGAGAATCATACCATAAAAAATATGGTGAAGCTCATGCCGAAGTTAATGCAATCAATAGTGTTAAAGATGAAACCCTTTTGTCGCAATCTACACTTTATGTAAATCTAGAGCCTTGTGCTCATCATGGTAAAACGCCTCCTTGCTCAGACCTTATTGTAGAGAAGAAACTAAAAAGAGTGGTTGTTGGTTGTAAAGATTCCTTTGCCAAAGTTGCCGGAAAAGGAATTGAGAGAATGCAAAAGGCAAGAATTGAAGTTAAAGTAGGAGTTCTAGAAAAGGAAAGCCTAGAGCTTAACAAAGCATTCTTTACCTACCATTCTAAAAAGCGTCCATATATTATATTAAAATGGGCACAAACACTTGATACATACATTGATGTAATTAGAAAACCAAGTGACCCCATTGGAATTAATTGGATAACACATCCAAACTTAAGAATGATAGTTCATAAATGGCGAAGCGAAGAAAGCTCTATTATGGTTGGAGCAGGAACTGCAATAAATGACAATCCTAGACTAGATACTCGTGAATGGGATGGAAAAAATCCACTTAGAATTCTTATATCTGAATTTGATAAAATCAACTTTTCATCAAACCTATTAGACAATTCTATACCAACATTAGTATTCACGAATAAAGATATTGAAAATTACTCAAATACAGAATTTATTAAAATAGATTTCCATAATCAGCCAATAAAACAAGTTCTTGAAGTACTGTATAATAAAGAAATACAAAGTGTAATTATCGAAGGTGGACAGTTATTATTACAATCTTTTATCGATGAAAAACTATGGGATGAAGCAAGAGTATTAATTGGGGATAAAACATTTGGAGATGGATTATCTGCTCCAATTATTAATCATAAACATTACAATAGTCATAGATTTTCTAATGATACAATAATATATTATAATAACATATGGGAGTAATTTTTTTAATAATATCAATACTATTTTTCGTTAGTATATTCTTAATTTTTAGAATATTCGATTATTATAAAATCAACAATCTACAAGCAATTATTGTAAATTACGCTATTGCTTCTCTTGTTTCATTTTTCTTTTACAAGGGAAACGCCCCCCTATCTTCAGTCCCCACACTTGACTGGTTTCCATATGCTGCTGCTCTAGGTGTATTATTCATGCTTTCATTCTTACTTTTTGCAATAAGTACTCAAAAAGCTGGCATTGCAATTACTTCTGTAGCTAGCAAAATGTCTGTATTAATACCTGTATTTCTTGGCGCATATTTATATGAGTATGAATCTTTAAATACAGTAAAGATTATTGGCTTAATACTTTCTATAGCTTCATTCTATTTAATATTTAAAAAAGAAAAAACTGAAGAATTTGATATTAAAACAATAATCCTTCCTTCTTTCATATTTCTTTTTAGCGGTGCTAACGATAGCTTACTTAAATATATACGAGAAATGTTTTTTAAGTCATCAGAAATAAATCTTGATCATGAGATATTATTTATGGGAAGTCTATTTACAGTATCCTTTGTGAGTGGTATCTTAATTCTTGGAACAATTACTCTTCTTAAAAAAGAGAAATTTGAAATTAAAACAATAATTGCAGGAGTAATATTAGGAGTATTCAATTTCTTTTCTGCTTTAACAATGTTTAAAGCAATGGGATATTTTGAAAGTTCGTTTTTCTTTCCTGTATTTAATGTAAGTATTGTAGGATTATCTACTCTTATTGGGATTATATTCTTTAAAGAGAAACTTAATAGAACAAATAAAATAGGTACAGTATTAGCAATAATTACAATTCTTCTGTTAGCTTTAAATTAAATCTTTGATAAGGTCTTCACTATTTCCTTTTTTTGAAGTAGAATCAGATAAATTGTTTCTTAATTCCTTAAGTATATCATTATTGACATGAAAGAACTGAACACTAATTTGTCCGTTATCAATAACTTTCAAACAGTTATTGTTCACATCAATATAGTAATTATCTTTAGTTTCATCTATTATTAAATCATATTTAGACTTAAGTGACTGATAAATACTTTTCTTAGCTCCTTTTGATGCCTCTAAATAATCAAAGGAAACTCTAACATATACCACTATATTATGGTATAAATGTATCTGTGTTAAAATATTAATTCCAGAAATATTTTGACGATAAAATAATATTTTATGGTCTTTTCCAACATCTTTAGTGATGCTATATTTTGCTTTTCCCAATTTACCTACAACTTCTGCAGAATCACTACCAAGGTTAATCCCATTCGGAAGAAAAGGAATCTCTATTCTAGCACATTCTTTAAAATCATCAGGCGTACTCAATGTCTGATACAAGGTTAATAAGCTTGTAATTGTATTATTTAACTCATAATATTCAGCTTTGTGAGAATTATATGATAGTACAGGGGCTCTACCTGAGACAAGGTAGCTAAGCAATTGATTTGCTCTCATTAGAATAAATTTTAGAATAATTAACCAAAGCAAAAGTAATAAAAATAGAAATACAAACAATTTAGTATCAGTACAAATAAGGCTAATAACTACCCATCTGTTTTCTAAAAAACCATTCTAAAGATAATAACACTATAAGTATCAATAGTAATATTGGAAATTTAATCAAGTCTTTATATTGTAATTGTTGAGTCTCAATATTTACAATATCTTCTCTTTCTGCAAGTCTATTAGTTAATATATTAAGTTCACTTGGCATAAAAAACTTTGCAGAATTAGCATATGCAATTTCTCTTAATAATCCAAAATTAGCTTCAAGATTCATAGCTTCTAGCTCTACTTTAGCAATATTAAAGCGACCTTTGTACTCAAATAGCTGCCCCGAATAATTAATACTAGCTTTAAAGGAATATATGCCTGGTGGAAATCTACCTGCAGATAAATAATAGCTTAAATCTCTATTACCAAAAGCAAATACAAATTTTTCATTCTGCTCATTTGTAATCTCCATTTTTATGTCTGCATCATGAACAAGTTCGTAGGACGCATTATGAAACTCAGCACTAAACTCAACATTTTCTTGTTCATTGAATGATTTCTCCCATTGAATATTAAGTCTAGAATGCTCCTTACTTAAACTTGTGTATCTTACTATTTTCAAAAAGAAATTATCTATTAAACTATGATTTTTATTTTCCATAAAATCATACATTCTCCACCTCCATATACCTTCTCCAAAAATAAAAGCATCTCGCTTTCCACTAACTGACGAAACTGAAATTAGAGGATACTCTGTATTTACACTACCTATTCTTTGCCTAAAAATAGTGTGAAATGAACTTGAAACCTTATAATCACCATAGGCTGAAATTAATGGGGGGTAATTAGAAATTGATTCTTGCAACTGTTTGGGAACAATAAAATCACTAAAATTGTCATTATAATTAGCATGCATTTCCATGAATGAATTATTCTTTGACTTAATATTTATACCAGTTTTATATGAATTAAAATAAGATATATTAGAATTTGCCCCAAGAATTATTATAAATGGTATATTCTTAGACTTTGCTTCATTAAAAACACGCCTACTAGTAGAAAGATTGCTTGATATTTGATGGTATATTATCAATCCATAATCTTGTACTCTTATCGATGATTTACCAAACTGCTTCAATTCCAGAATATACTCATCACTCTTATCAAATATTTGCTTAATTGCCGACACATCAGGATGAGGTTTAGAATAAAGTAACAGAACCTTCTTCTTTTCACCCATAACATCCAAGTATATGGTTTTCGAGTTATTAACTATATTTTGTTCTCCATCAAAAGGCTTTAGTTTAATTCTATACGACTGCATACCTGTTTTAGATGCCTTAATATTAAAAATATGCTTTTGTATTTCATTATCAGAAGTGAAATTAACTATTTCAGAATCAATCAATTTACCATTATTAAAAATGCTAACATTTGTTTGGCTATTACCCATTTGTTTAGCTTTAATGCTAACTTCAATTGGGAACTCATTCTGTACAAAAACCGTTTTATTGAAGCGTACAGATTGAATTGAGTAATCCTTCTTTATAGTTGAATCTCCAACTCCAATAGTATAAATCGGAAAACCCATAGACTTTGCATTATAACTTGGATCTTCGCCCACATTATATATACCATCAGAAATAAGCAACATAGCACCAACATTACTATACCCATACCTTTTGTTTAATTTACTAAAAACTAAACCTAGATTTGTTTTATCTTCATTAAAATTATATTTTCCGTTTTTAGTAACTTTATCACCAAAAGTATAATAATCCAATACATATTTCTTACCTAAATCTTTATCAATTTTATCTAATAATTCATGGTAAGCTTGCGCCATTTTGGTTGAATCTCCACATAATATCATTGACTTACTATTATCTACAGCAACAATTACAATAGGTTTTTCAATCTTAGATTTCCACGACTTAATGACTGGCGACAATAACAAAAAACCAAGAATAGCAAATATAAAGAACCTAATTGTAGCTAGAGAAAAGGAAGTAATAAAAGAAAACTCTTCTTTCTTATTCTTATAATATAGCAACATTGACAATATCAATGAAACTAATATTATAGGAATCACCCACCAAAGACTATATGTAGTTATTATTTCTCTCATTAAATATGCAAAGATAGTTTTTGTTCTTTATCCTTAATTATTTTAATAGTTAAGAATAAATATTTCACTATATTTATGTGAGAATCATTCATTTACTCTTATTCAAATATTACTAAATATAATATTGAGCTGATCTTAATAATGTATATCTCTGATTATTTGCCACTTATAAAAAGTGGAATTTCAATACAATCTTCAACAACAAAAAACATCATATTAACAAAAAATAGTATTTTTTTTTGCTTGCTTTAGATAATAAGTCTATATTTGCAGCTGGTTATAGATAATAATTATCATTTATCTTAAGAATAAGCAATTATTCAATCATAAATAAATTTAAACGAAGAAGTGAATTCACACTTCTTTATTTTCCAAACTGAAATATTTTTAAATCATAATTAACGGTATATAATGTACGAATTAGAAAACTTGAAAGGCATGAAGCTTCCCGAGCTTAAAGAAATTGCCACAAAACTAAATCTAAAAAGAATCACAAACGTCAAAAAAGACGATTTAATGCTCAAAATTTTAGATCACCAAGCAGCGAATCCTACTGCAGAACAAATTGATAAGGAAAATCAAGAAATACAAAGGCATAGAAGAAGAAGAGTACCTCCAAAGCCTCAATATTCATCGGATCACTCTAAAGTGGAAGCAAAAAAATCTCCAGTAACTAAATCTGAAAATAAAGATAAACAAGTTACTCCAGAATTATTTGACAAATCAGATAAGCCTGCAGCACCTATTACATCTACAGTTAAAAAAGAATCTCCAAAACCTATTAAAAGTTCTTATTTAGATAATGATTCTAGAAAAAGCACTGAAAATATAGAAAGTAATAAGCCACAAAGCGAAAGATCAAGTAAACCATATGCTGAAAGGACTAATAAGCCATATGAACGATCTAATAAGCCTTATGGTGAAAGGGCAAATAAGCCTTATGCAGACAAAAGAGATAAAAAATATAGTGATAGAGGAGATAAAAACTATAGTTCAAAGCCATATAGAGATAATGACAGAACTAACAAAACTGTAGAAAAAGCTAAGGCTCCTGCAGGACCTTCATATTTAAGCGAATACGAAGGAATTGGTTCAAGTCATGGAGTATTGGAAATTATGCCTGATGGTTATGGTTTCCTTCGTTCTTCAGATTACAATTATTTGAACTCTCCTGATGATATTTATGTTTCTCAGTCTCAAATTAAACTATTTGGTCTTAAAACTGGTGATACAGTAAAAGGAACTATTCGTCCTCCAAAGGAAGATGAGAAGTATTTCCCTCTAATTAAAGTTGAGAAAATTAATGGAAGAAGCCCAGAAGAAATTCGTGACAGAATTCCATTTGACTTTTTGACACCATTATTCCCTCAAAGTAAGTTTAATCTTACTGGTCATCCTAGCGAAACTATTTCTACTAGATTAATAGATATTTTTGCACCAATAGGTAAAGGACAAAGAGGGCTTATTGTAGCACAACCTAAAACAGGTAAAACAGTTCTACTTAAAGAAATAGCAAATGCAATAGCATATAATCACCCAGAAGCTTATCTTATTATTTTATTAATAGATGAACGTCCTGAAGAGGTTACTGATATGCAGCGAAGTGTAAATGCAGAAGTTATTGCTTCTACTTTTGATGAAGCTGCTGACAGACATGTTAAGATTGCAAATTTAGTTCTTGAAAAGGCTAAAAGAATGACTGAAAGTGGTCATGATGTAGTGATTTTATTAGATTCAATTACTCGTTTAGCTAGAGCTTATAACACTGTTGCTCCTGCTTCCGGAAAAGTACTTTCCGGTGGTGTTGAAGCTAATGCCTTACAAAAGCCAAAACGTTTCTTTGGTGCTGCTCGTCAGATTGAAGATGGTGGTTCTCTCACAATTATTGCAACAGCTCTTACCGATACAGGTTCAAAAATGGATGAAGTAATTTTTGAAGAATTTAAAGGTACTGGTAATATGGAGCTTCAATTAGATCGTAAATTATCTAATAAACGTATCTATCCTGCTGTTGACATAGTTAGTTCTTCAACTCGTCGTGATGATTTACTTCTTGATAAAGATGTACTTCAAAGACTTTGGGTATTGAGAAATCACCTTGCCGATATGACTTCTATTGAAGCAATGACATTCTTAAAAGATAAGATTAAGTATACTTCTTCAAATGAAGAGTTCTTAGCTTCCATGAATGGTTAGAAAGGCTAAAGTTGAAAGGCTAAAGTAAAAAGTAAAAAACACCCTCAAGCAAAGCTTTTGGGTGTTTTTTTGTTTAATTTCGCATCCTATGCAGAAACTCAATCTACCCGAATTTGATTTTAAAACCAGAACCAACAGCTCAGGTAAGCTTGAGATATTCGATATTATAAGAAAGAAATATATTATTCTTACTCCTGAAGAGAATGTTCGACAAAATTTCATTCACTACCTCATAAATTACAAATCGTTCCCTGCTTCCCTTATGGCTGTGGAAAAAGGGCTGAAAGTTAACAATAGATTTAAACGTACTGATATTGTACAGTATAATACCAAAGGGAAAGCCATTTTAATTGTGGAGTGCAAAGCTCCTCACATCAAGATTGACGAAAACACCTTTGCGCAGGCTGCAATGTACAATATGAAAATGAAAGTAGATTATCTGATAATGACTAATGGACTAAATCATTATTGTGGAAAAATAGATTATATTAAACACAACCTCAATTATTTACCCGATATTCCCAATTTTAAAGAATTATAAATATGCAACAACTCGGACTCCTTAAAAAAATGCTTCCCGGCTTATTGCCGATTCTAATATTCATTATTGCAGATGAAGTTTGGGGCACACAAGTAGGTCTCATCGTGGCTATTATTATGGGAATAGTCCAACTTGTATATTTTGCCATAAAAGAAAAACGAATTGAGAAATTTGTATTGATGGATACCTTGCTAATTATTGCAATGGGTGGTATTTCTATAATCCTTAAAAACGATATTTTCTTTAAACTAAAGCCTGTAATAATAGAAGGAATATTGGCTGCCGTTCTTGCTTTTTCGCTTTTCTCAAAGCATAATATTATGCTCAAAATGTCGGAGAGATATATGCCCGACATGGAGATAAATGAAGAGCAAAACAAATTAATGCAAAAAAGTATTCGCAATATGCTTATCATTCTCTTACTACATATTGCACTCACTATATATTCTGCTTTTTATATGAGTACCGAAGCTTGGGCTTTTATTAGTACAGGCTTGTTTTATATACTCATTTTTGGGTATTTTGGAATTGAATTTTTAATAAAATATCTCAAAAACAAAAACACAGAATTTCTCCCTGTAGTAAATGAAGATGGAGAAATAATTGGCAAAGCAAGTAGAGAAGAATGCCATAGAAATCCCAGCCTAATTTATCCTATCATTCGCTTGCATTTATTCAATAAAGAAAATCAAATTCTGTTGCAAAGAAGAAGTATGAAAAGTGATATAGAACCCGGAAAATGGGATGCAGCAGTTGCCGGACATATTAAATTTGGCGAAAAAATAGAAGATGCCGTAAAACGTGAGACTCTAGAAGAATTAAACCTTGAAATAAATGAATTTCAATTATTACATAAAAGGCTATTCAAGGCTAAAACTTCAACTGCATTAATGTTTATTTTCATAGGTGTAATTAACAAATTACCAAATGCAAATATGCGAGAAGTTGAAGAGGTGAGATTTTTCACCACACAGCAAATACACAAACTAATAAAAGAAGGTAAAGCAAGTATTGGTTTAGAGCAAGAAATAAATGAATTACAACAAATTAAAATTCAAAATAAACAAATATGACAAAGGGGAAATTATACTTATTACCAAATACAATTAGCGATGGCGACTGGAAAAATGTAATTCCTGTTGGAGTAAAAGAAACGACTCTCCCCATTCGCCATTTTATAGTTGAGAATATAAGAACCGCCAGACGATATCTACGGAAGATTGGCTTTGATGTAGATTTTGATGAAG
>Ga0256827_10001522_pt1 | contig 14867 bp, 11 predicted proteins | sample CV84metaG_FD_185977 | JGI IMG/M metagenome (GOLD analysis project Ga0256827, IMG submission 185977) | Hydrothermal vent microbial communities from East Pacific Rise, Pacific Ocean - CV84 | ecosystem: Environmental > Aquatic > Marine > Hydrothermal vents | place: Pacific Ocean: East Pacific Rise... | reverse complement strand
AAAGGAGTGGTTCATACAATCTCGGTTAGGGCGGTTGTAAGCTCTATAGGCCATTTGTTTTTCTCGGCTACATTGGTTTACGGTATAATTCTGTCAAAATGTAAATATCAGAAATATGCATGGGGTCTTGTTCCATTATATTATGTTTTAGCTATAGTTTCGCATGGTTTGTTCGATTATTTATTGTTTTTTAATTACGAAATTCTTTTTGCTTTTTATTTCTTAATCATCACAAAAGTATTTTTAACATACATAAATAATGCACTAAATAATTCTAGCTTTTTCGATTATCATATTAAACTAAATACGAAAAAAACAAGACAATTTTTAGCTGTTGGATTATCTCTCGTTTTTGCATTAGAGCATTTTTATTCTTCGTGGTATTATAATCGCGATAGCTTATATAATCAATCGGATATATTTTTGTTGCCAAGTATTTTTGTATTGATATTTTTAGCAGATAACTTTTCGCATTTCGATTTGGTTAAAGGAAAATGGAAGATCTTTGATTTATCATTAAATCCAAAAAAATTATACAGCCGCGAAGGAAATTATATAAATTACAGAATATCGTTTTCAGCACACTCTAACGGAAAAACAATAAAAAAACTTTTTACTGGGAACTCTCGCGGTTTAATAATAGACAGGATAAGCATTGTTTATTCTTCGCTTTGGACAAAGAAAAATGCAATAATAGAAAACGACTGGTATGTTGTGCAATTAGACGAGGCTATTGAGTTTGAAAGAAGGACAATAACTAAAGTAGTTATAAACTTTGAGGCAAAATCGGTAACCCTATTTTTAAATAACGAAAAAGCATATTTAATGCTGATAAACAACGAAGAAGAGTTAAAACTAGATAATTACAGAACTAACTTTAGATTACTTGGAAGAATTGAAATAAATAAAGTAATAAAAGCTTAATCGTTAGGCACATACAAATGAACAAGCTCAATATTAGCACGTTCAAGCAATTCTAAACCATCTGTTTGTCTATATTTTTCGGAAAAAACTACACGTTTAATTCCCGATTGAATTATTAATTTAGAACATTCAATGCAAGGCGAAGTTGTTACATAAAGCGTAGCTCCTTGACTGCTATTGCTAGATTTTGCTACCTTAGTAATAGCATTTGCTTCAGCATGTAAAACATAATCTTTTGTATCCCCTGCCTCATCTTCGCAAACATTCTCAAACCCTTCAGGCGTACCGTTATATCCATCAGAAATAATCATTTTATCTCTAACAATTAAAGCCCCCACTTTTCGCCTGTTACAATAAGAATTTTCTGACCATACATTAGCCATTCGTAAATATCTTGAATCTAGTTTTACTTGTTTATCTGCTTTATCCATTATTCATATATTTTAGCACAAAAATAATGACTTAAAACTATAAAAAAGTATTTTATCGTATTTTTATAGGAATCAATAAAGAATTTATTAAATTTGTGCATACCTAAAATTTTATGAGAAGAACACTATTTACATATCTTATCATATTTGTTATCACAACATTATCAGCTAACAATAATTTAGATAGTTTGTATAATGCTTTAAAAACAACTAAAGTTGATACTACTAGACTAAGGATATTAAACGATATTGCTAAAGAGTATTACTATATAAATCCCGATTCAAGTTTATATTATTCATTTAAAGTTATAGAAAAGGGAGCTATTATTAATACTGATAGAGGGCTAACAAGTTCAATGAACAGAATAGGGTTGATTTATCTTGATAGAGCAGAATATAAAGACGCCATAGATTATTTTCTTAAAGCACTAACAATTGCTGAAGAAAAAAATAACTTTTTAGAAATGGCATATTTATACAACAATATAGGTATTTCTTATTCTTCTATGCATGATAATGAAAACACAAAAAAATATTTAACTAAAGCATTAGAATATTATAATAAAGTTGAAAATAATAATACTGACATAGGTATTATATATAACAATCTAAGTATTATAGCTCAAGATGAAGATGATTTTGAAAAACAATTAGATTATCTAAACAAAGCATTAGAATCTTACAAACAAACACATGACTCTTTAAATATTGCTGTTTCTAGTATTAATCTAGCATCATACTATAGAAGTAAAAAAGATTATAAAAAAGCTATAGAAATAACCCAAAAAGCTAGATCTTTATTAGTTCGTTTAAATTCTCCACCATATATTGCAAAAGCAAATCTTAGTTTAGCATTAGATTATATGGATCTAAACGATAATATTGTTGCGCTAAAATATCTTGAAGAATGTAAAAAAATATGTGAAAACAATGATTTTCCTGGAATAGAAAAAGATTGTTATAAAGTTTATTCAGACTATTATAATAATATGGGTGATTTTAAATTAGCATACGAATATTTTAATCAATATAGTGATTTAAAAGATAGTCTACTTAACGAAAAAAAGCAAAAGCAAATTTCGGAATTAAATGTAAAATATGAAACTGTAAAAAAAGACAAAGAATTAGGAGTTTTAAACAAACAAAAAGAATTAGACAAAGAAAAAATTAATACCCAAAAAAAGCTATTAATAGGCCTAATTATATTAGTTACATTAATTGTCGTCTTTTCAGTTGTATTATTTCTACTAAAACGTCGTCAATTTTTATCATATAAAGATCTTGTTAAAAAGAATATAGAGATTATTGAAAAAGAAATAGAAATAGAGAAAGTTGAAAGTTCTAAAATAGAAGAAAAAATCATCCCTGAAATTGCAAAAGATAATCCTGATATTTCTGAAACTGAAGAAGATTCTGAAAAATACACACATTCTACTCTTAATATTGAACAAAAGGAAGAACTTTCGGCAATAGTTCTTTTATCAATGAAAAAAGACAAACTTTTCTTAGACCAAAATCTAACAATAAATTCTTTGGCAAAAGAAATAGGCATAAATAGAACTTATTTATCGCAAGTAATTAATGAATTTTTTAATAAAAATTTCAGTTCATTTGTTAACGAATTTAGAATTAAAGAAGCCTCAAAAAGGTTATTAGAAGACAAAAATATTACAATTGAAGCTGTCGCTTTTGATGTCGGATTTAAATCAAAATCGGCATTCAATAATGCTTTTAAACAATACACAGGAGTAACTCCTTCGTTCTTTATTAAGAATGCAAAAGAAGAACAAGAATAAAAAATCAGTATTAAGATATTTTAGTGTTTTCAAATAAAGATATTGTTTTTTATATGCTATAAAAAACGTACTTTTGAAACTTATACCGATTAGTAATCAAAATTGCTGATAAATTCGCTATGTTCTTTATCGTCATTTGATTATATGTCGGTATTAATAAATTGGTATTAAATATTAAATAAAAAAATAGTATGTTTTCAGGAATAGTAGAAGAAATTGCTAAAGTTGTAAAACTTGAAAAAGAACAAGAGAATTTACACATGACATTTACTTGTTCATTTGTTAATGATCTTTCTATAGACCAGAGTATATCTCATAATGGAGTATGTTTAACCATTGTAAATGTTGATAAAGAAAATCAAACTTATACAGTTACTGCCATTAAAGAAACACTCGATAAATCTAATTTAGGTTTATTAGAAGTAGGTACAAAAGTAAATGTAGAAAGAAGCATGAAACCAGATGCCTTTTTAGATGGGCACATTGTACAAGGGCATGTTGATCAAACTGCAATCTGCACAAAAGTAGAAGAAGCTGACGGAAGCTGGTATTACACTTTCGAGTACGACCAAAGTATTGGTAATATTACAGTTGAAAAAGGTTCTGTTTCGGTAAATGGTGTTAGTTTAACTGTTGTTAACTCAAAAGACAATTCTTTTCAAGTAGCAATAATTCCGTTTACTTATGAGATTACTAATTTCCATACTTTCGAGGCAGGAACAGTAGTAAACTTAGAATTCGACATATTAGGAAAATACATCCAAAAGATTTTAGAAAACCAATTAAATTCGATGGATTTTAGTAAATATATTAACAAATAATGACAAACGTAGAACAATACAAGACCATTGTAGATCAAGCTTGGGATAACAGAGAATTGTTAAAACAAGAAGATGTTAAAAAAGTAATTTTTGATGTACTCGAACTTTTAGATAAAGGTAAACTTAGAGTTAGTGAGCCAGTAAATGGCGAATGGAAGGTGAACGAATGGATTAAAAAAGCTGTAGTTTTATATTTTCCATTAAATAAAATGGAAATCAGCGAAGCAGGGCCTTTAGAGTTTCACGATAAAATTCCATTAAAACACAATTACGACAAACTAGGTGTAAGAGTTGTTCCACATGCTGTTGCACGTTACGGAGCATACATTTCAGCAGGAGTTGTAATGATGCCATCTTACATAAATATTGGTGCTTACGTTGATGCAGGAACAATGGTTGACACATGGGCAACAGTTGGTTCTTGTGCACAAATTGGCAAAAATGTTCATCTTAGCGGTGGTGTTGGAATTGGTGGAGTACTAGAACCACTACAAGCATCGCCAGTAATTATAGAAGATGATTGTTTTATTGGATCAAGAAGTATTGTTGTAGAAGGTGTTCATATTAAAAAAGAAGCCGTTCTAGGTGCAAATGTAGTTATCACAAAATCTACAAAAATTATTGATGTTTCGGGTAGCGAACCAATTGAATATAACGGTATAATTCCTGAACGTTCGGTTGTAATTCCTGGGTCTTACACCAAGAAATTTCCTGCTGGAGAGTACAATGTTCCTTGTGCATTAATAATTGGAAAACGCAAAGCATCTACCGACTTAAAAACTTCGTTAAATGATGCTCTTAGAGAGTATGATGTTTCTGTTTAAACTTTTAAAATAACAATTATGAGAACTTTATTTTTAACAACATTAAGTATATCTGTTATAGCCTTTTTTAGTTTTTCTATAATAAAACCAAGTACAAAAGTAGTAAAAGAAAACCGTAACCTATCTGGTTTCAGCCAGATACAAACTTATTCTTCTATTGATGTTTATATTAAACAAGGAGATAAAGAATCTGTTATTGTAGAAACCAACGAAGAATTTCAAAAGCAAGTTTTAACAAGTGTTGAAGGCGGAAAACTTATTATAAAAACTAAAGGGTGCATTAATAACCCAGACAAATTTAACCTGTATATAACTGTAAAAAACTTATCTGATATACGTTCTGCTGGTTCAGGTGATATTGAATCGCAGGGAGTTTTAAAGTTTCCTAAACTAAATTTTAGACTAAACGGATCGGGCGATTTAGATATGAATTTAGACAGTAAAACAGTATCGCTAGAAGTAAATGGTTCGGGTGGTGTAGAACTTGAAGGAAAAATAGACGACTTAGATATGCACATTTTTGGATCGGGCGATATAGAAATCGCAACAATTGATTATAACAGTGTACTATTAAGTATTTCCGGATCGGGCGACGTAAAATTATTAGGAACAGCAAAACTTTTTAATGTTGATATTGTTGGCTCAGGCGATATAGATTGCGCATCTTTTAAAGTAAAAGAAACAAATATTAACTCTACGGGTTCGGGTGATATCAGTTTATATGTAGAAGATACATTAAACCTAAAGTTAGCAGGTTCGGGCGATTTTAAATTATTAGGAAATCCTGCAACAAAAAATATTAAAGTAGTAGGTTCGGGTAATTTTTATTAAATTTGCGATATGGAAGATTTTGTTGTTTCGGCACGAAAATATAGACCAGATACTTTTAATACAGTAATTGGGCAATCGGCTATTACCGATACACTCAAGAACTCTATTAAAAACAACCATTTGGCACATGCATACTTGTTTTGTGGACCTAGAGGAGTAGGAAAAACAACATGTGCACGTATTTTTGCAAAAACAATAAATTGCACAAATCAAACCGAAGATTTTGAAGCTTGTAACGAGTGCGAATCCTGTAAAGGGTTTAATAATCTTAGCTCCTTTAATATTCACGAACTCGATGCCGCATCAAATAATTCTGTTGAAGATATCCGTAACTTAATTGACCAAGTACGCATACCACCGCAAATTGGCAAATACAGTATTTATATTATTGATGAGGTGCATATGCTTTCACCTAATGCGTTTAACGCTTTTCTAAAAACACTTGAAGAGCCACCGGCACACGCAATTTTTATTCTTGCAACAACCGAAAAACAAAAAATTATTCCTACAATTTTATCGCGTTGTCAAGTTTTTGACTTTAGCAGGATAAAAGTAAATGATATAACAAATCATTTAAAATATGTAGCCGAAGCAGAAAATACAAACTTCGAGGAAGAAGCACTAGACCTAATTGCCCAAAAATCTGAAGGGGGAATGCGTGATGCACTCTCGATATTCGACCAAATTGGTAGCTTTACAGAGAATAATATTACATTCGATAAAGTAATTGAAATATTAAATGTTTTAGATTACGAATATTATTTTAAACTTACTGATGCTTTCGCTAATGGCGATGTTTCTAATGCATTATTAATTTTTAATGAAATAAGTGATAAAGGTTTCGATGCTCATTTTTTTATTACTGGTTTAAGTTCTCATTTTAGAGATTTGCTTGTAAGCAAAGATGAAATAACAATAAACCTTTTAGAATTTGGAGAAAAAACAAAAGAGCAATATAAAACTTTTGCAAAAAATATTGATACGAATTTCATCTATAAAGCATTAGAAATAACCAATCAATGCGATATGGATTTTAAATCATCTAGAAATAAAAAACTGCATGTTGAGTTAGCTCTTATTAAACTTTGCAATATAAATAACACAGAACTAGACATCAAAAAAAAAAGTTCTGAGCTAATTGTAAATAAAAAAGAAACAACTGAAAACATTGTTAAAGAGGAAGTAAAACCATATCAAGTACAAGATAAACCTGCAAAAGTTAAATATAAAGTTTCAGCTCCAACAAGTTCTGAAAGTATTAAAACTACTGCATCAACAATATCGATAAAAGGAGCAATACAAGGAAAAGAAGAAAAAGTTGAAACCAAAGAAGAGATAAAACTAAATAGTAGTTTTACAGAGGAAAATGCTAGAGAGGTATGGAATAAATTTGTAAAAACTACCGAAAAAGATAAACAAAGAATTCATAGTATTTTAACCCAAGATGAAGTTAAAATTAACAATCTTATTTTTGAAATAAATGTAACTGCGACATCGCAAAAGAATGCAATGGAAAGTTTTAAAACTATTATGCTTGAGTATTTAAGAACTGAACTAAAAAACGATTATATTCAAATTAATATAAATTACACAGAAAAAAAAGAGGACGAAAAAAAAACTTATTATACTCAAGAAGACAAGTATAAACGTCTATTAGAACAGAATCCTCAAATAGAATACATGAGTAAAAAATTAGGGCTAGATTTTAAATAATAAAACCATAATAAATACGTTAGTTAGAGAATAAAATAATGAAATTAATAAAACAAATACTTATAATATTAATATTAGCGTTGCCGCTTATATCAATTTCGCAGGATTTTACACCAAGTAAAAAAACCTTGAAAGCCGATGCTGTATTTGAATCTAACGAACTATTAAAAGCTCTTGGTATGTACTCTAAAGCATACGAGAAGGCCAAAAGCAAACCCGAAAAAGCATATTGTAGGTTTATGATTGCCGAGTGTTATAGATTGATGGGAAATACTAGAAAAGCTGAAAGCAAGTATAAAAGTGCTATTCAAAAAAAATATTCTGATCCTATTGCTTATTTATATTATGCCGACATGCTAAAAGCAAACCAAAAATTTGATGCAGCAAAAGAACAATACGATATATATATAGAAAAAGTGCCAGATGATGAAAGAGGGAAAATGGGATCTATTTCTTGCGATAAAGTTGTAGAATGGATGAAGATTCCTACAAGATACATAATTAGGAATATGCGAGATTTTAATACAAAACATAGCGAATTTGCTCCTGCATACGCTAACGATACATATACTGAAGTTTATTATACTTCAACAAACCCAAAAGATAACTACACAAAAATCAGTATGGTTACAGGCGACTATTTTTCAGATATTTATGTTTCGGAGCAAGATAAAAAAGGCGAATGGAGCGACCCTGTTTATGTTGATGATACAATCTGTTCGCCTTATGACGATGGTGCAGTAGCATTTTCTTCAGATTACAGAACTTTATATTTCACAAGATGTAAAATAATAAAAAACACAAGATTAGGTTGTCAAATCTATAAATCTAAAATAAATTCTGAAGGTTTATATGAAGTTGCTGAAGCAATACCTTTGGTTCATGATAGTATATCAGTTGGTCACCCATCAATATCTAGTGATGATCTAACTATGTATTTCACTGCAGATATGTATGGAGGTAAAGGAGGTAAAGATATTTGGAGAGTTGAACGTACAAGTAAATCTGGAGATTGGGGAAAACCCATAAACATGGGTGATCAAATAAATACAAAAGGAAATGAAATGTATCCATACATAAGAGAAGACGGACGTTTATATTTTTCTTCTGATTACCTTCCAGGAATTGGAGGTTTAGATATTTTTGTTGCAACTCCAAAAGGCGAAGATTTATGGCAAGTACAAAATATGAAGTACCCTATGAATTCGGCACAAGATGATTTTAGTATAGTATTTAAAGGTAACAAAGAGGAAGGAATGTTTAGCTCTACTAGAAAGAAAATAACTATTTTACGACAAGATAACGAAGATGCAAGTATAGAAGAAGAAGAACTTAAAAGTAGAGGGAAAGAAGATATCTATCATTTTATTCTACCTCCTTTAGAATACGATATTTCTGCTACAATTATTGATGCAAACACCACCGATCCTATTGATAGTGCAAGTGTGCAAATTATTGGTAGCGATGGAACAGATATTGTTTTACAAATTGATGAAGATGGTTTCTTTAAATACAGTTTAAAACAAAACACAGATTATATCTATATAATTAGACGAAAAAATTATTTGTACGGAAAAGGCGAAGCATCAACAAAGAATATTGCAAACTCTAAACACTTTACTAAAAAAATTGTTCTTGCAAAAATTGGAGAACCAATTCAAATTGATAATATATTTTACGATTTAGGAAAGTGGGATTTAAGAGAAGAATCTAAAGAAAACTTGAACCAATTAATTGGTATATTAAATGATAATCCAACAATTACTATAGAACTTTCGGCACATACAGATATGATTGGAGATGAGAAATCTAACGAGATATTATCGCAAAAACGTGCACAATCGGTAGTAGATTATTTAATTAAAAAAGGTATAAACCCAGAGCGATTAGTTGCAAAGGGATACGGAGAAAGTGTTCCTAAAGAAATAAACAAAAAACTAGCTAAAGAAACTTCGTTTAAAGTAGGCGAAGTTTTAACCGAAGACTTTATTAATGCATTAAAAGAAAATGCAAAAACCGAAGAACTTGGACAAGAACTATACGATGAGGCAAACCAAGTAAATCGTAGAACTGAGTTCAAGGTTTTATCTACAACTTACATTCCAGATATTTAGGGCTTTTATTCCCGCTTAATAAACTGTTGGTTTTCAGGCAATAACACATCTATATTCTAATTTAAATTAGAATAAATTAATATTGAAGCAACCTTTTTGTGTCTTTTAGTGTCTATGTTTATGAAAGCTTACTTTGTACATTTAAACAAATCGGTAATTGTTTATTTATGTGGTTATAAAGCCGATATCCCATATCGGCTTTTTTTATTATATACGTTTTCTGGAAATACGATTTAGAAAAATGGTTTAAATTATAACAAGCAAATCTCGTTTAATCCAACCTACATTGCCATCTTCAATTTTAATTTCTACCCAATCTTTAGAGCTTTGGCGAATTTCTACTTTTGTACCTTCGTGCAGCACAAATAAATCTGTTGCAATATCGTTTGGCGATGCTTTTATATTCACAACTGGCTCAAAAACTATTGCATAGTTTCTAGTTTCCACTCTGTCTTTTTCCTTAGCTGAAAATATAAAGCTAGATGTGGTAAAAACAAATAGAACTATAGCAAACCAAAAGCTAATCCTTTTCAACAAGGAACTTCTAGTAAAGAAAAACACAAAAATAAAGGTAAGCATTCCTGCAAATGTTACCATGCTAATAACTGCCCAAGTATTGGTAGAGAAAATACCAACAAATGAATTATACCATGCAAAAGCAAAAAATACAGGGACTTTTTCAATTTTATCGGTTATGTTTCGTTTAGCCATTTCTAAGTTAAACTCAATATCTTTGTTATTTGGCAATAATATCTTTGCTCTTTCGTAATTTAAAATAGCATCGTTAATTTTATTTAGCTTATAGTAAGCATTTCCTAAATTAAAATACAATCTACCACTTTCGTATCCTTTTTCTATTATTTCGTTATACTTATCTAATGCTTTTTGATATTCTCCTTGAGAATAATATGTCTCCGCACTATCGCTTAAAGCTTCTAAATCTATAGCATTACTCAAATTAAACGAGCCAATCAATATTAATAATATAAATATTTTCTTAATCATAGGTTATACATTTACCTTTTTAATCTGTTTTTCTAATTTATTAATGAGTGTTTCTGCCGATTTATATATTTCTTCTAGTCGCCCTTCTTTTGACGAAGGGGCATATCGTTCGAATTCGCAAGTATCAATTATTGATATTAATTCATCAATTAAAGTATTTTCTACACTATGTGACGCTAATGTTTCTCTTATATTTTCTTTCGATAAATCGAAAGTAGGGATATTTAGTTTATCGCCAATATAACCAAATATTGCTTTTGTTATATCTTCGTAAAACTGGTTCTTATTATTTGTTTTTAGCGAATTATTTGCACTTTTTAGGTGTTTTTTGGCAAGTTTGCTAGCTTTTTTGTTTCTCATCAACTTTATATTTGCATTATCTTTTATTCGCTTGCGAATAATTACAAACATAATTATAAAAATAATTATTAGAATTAGATAAACAAATATGAAAAAAGGAGAACCAAAAATATACATTCCCTTTTTCTTTAAATTAAGATTTCCAACCTTTATATGACGAATATCTTTTCCTAAATATTTAATATCTTCTTTACTCATACCAGCCGAAACATGCTGTATTTCTGTGGTGTCGCCATTACCCTTATCTACTTCTATAGTAAACTTTGAGCTCTGTAAGGTTTTATATTTTTTTAGTTTCGGATTAAAATACACAAAGTCGAACGAAGGAATTAAATATGTTCCCGAATGACGTGGAGCAAATACATATTCAAACTCACGATAACCACTTGAGCCATTGCTAGAATTACTTATCTTATCGTTAATTTTTGCCTCGTCAAAAAGTTCAAAATCTGGAGGAAAATTTAGTTCAGGGTTATCAATAAGTTTTAAATTTCCCGAACCTGAAACCTTAACTTTTAAACTTATTGCATCGTTAACTGAAACTTTATCTTTATCTATATTTGCTGATAATTTAAAATCGCCTACAGCTCCGTTAAAACCATCTGGTGCAGGGGGCAATGCTTTTACACTTATTTTAACAGAATTAGATTTTACTTTAATTACTTTTTGGTCGTATCCCGAATCGAAAAAGCCTCTTCTTCTATTAGATTTTACAAGAGCTACTACCTCAAAAGTAGCAGGTGATATTATTAAATCTCCAGACTTTTGTGCTTGCAAAATAACCTTCTGCAATACGGCAGTGTAATATATTTGCCCATTTACATTTTCTTTATTTAAAGAAATTTGGTCGGGCATTGGAATATCTTGTTTATAGAAACCATTCCAACTTGGATATGTTGCATCTTGAAACCCTCTTATATCGTATTTTGTATAAATTTTAACTGTAGCTGTTATCTGCTCTCCTACATAAGCACTTTTTTTGTCTACTATTATTTTTGCAAAAAGACTATTTCCGGCTGCTACATTAGAATTATTGTTTGTATTAGTGTTCGTATTGTTATTATTAGTGTTTGCACTTCCTTTAACAACATCAATAACAATTTTATTCGATTTGTAAACCTTTCCACTAACTGTTAAAGAAGCTGGTGGCACTGTGTATTTACCTTCTTTTGTAGCAATTACAATATAAGTATATGTGTAAGTTGTATTACTTGTTACTTTACCATTTATGTAGGTTGTACTTGAGCTATAAGAAACGTTTGGCCCTGTAAGAATTTTAAACTCACTAGGTGGTTGCATCTTAAGATTACTCCCTTTTTCGTTAGCAGTATATTTTAAATAGAAACGCTGATTTGTTGCAACAGCACCCGGTCCTACACCAGAGAAACTAACTTGTGCAAAGACATTCCCTATAACTATTGTTAATAATATTGCTAATATTTTCTTCATCCTAAATTTTACAGAAATACTTTATCAAAAATAAATCTTTTATGTCTTTAATTTTATTTAAACTTCTTAAATTATCTAAAATTATTTATTTATAGGCTTTACCAATCTTTTTCTATTGTGATTTTTTGCCCTTTTACTTTCTTTTTTTGTAACTTCTTTTGAAGCTTCTTTTCATCATTTTCTGATGCTTTTAACATTTGTGCAGCTTCTTGTTTCGACATTTTGGGTTTCTCTTCTTTTTTCTGATCGCCTTGTCCTTGCTTTTGCTCTTGATCTTTTTTGTCTTGATCCTTCTTATCTTGGTCTTTCTTGTCCTGATCTTTTTTATCTTGATCTTTTTTATCCTTGTCTTTATTTTGGTCTTTATTCTTATCTTTATCCTTGTTTTGCTGTTGTTGCTGCTGTTGCAACTTTTTTAATAACTTTTGAGCATAGGCCAAGTTATATTTTGTATCAGTATCATTAGGATTATTTCTTAAAGCATTTTTATATGCTTCGATGCTTTTCTTTAATAATTCTTCTTTTTTATCCTGAGTTACCATAGGATTTGTCGCAGGACTTATCGATTTATACTGATTTATATAGGTATTTCCCAAATTATGAAATGCCTTTGCTTTGTTTTCTTTGCTAGTTTCTGAATATGCTAAATTTTCGAATTGCTTTTCTGCTTCATCATATTTTTCTTGTTTGTATAAAGCATCACCATAATTAAAGCCAGCTTCAAAACTTTCAGAATTTTCGTTCATTGCTTTTGCATATTCCGATTCTGCTGTGCTGTAATCATTATTTTTATAATTACTATTACCACTTCTAATGTATTTTCTTTCTTTCTGAGAAAATGCAAAACTCACAGTAATTAAGACTAAAATATATGTTATTAATACCCTCATAATATTAAACTTTAAAGATATTTATCCCTTTAGTAAATTTATTTTTTCTTTCTAGTAAAATAAGTTCTATTAGCATCAAAAATATTGCAAAACCTATAAAATATTGAAAACGGTCTTCGTAATCAGAAAATACTTTGCTCTCAAATTCTTGTTTGTCCATATTGTTGATATTATCAACAATTGAATTAAGTCCAAAATTTGAATTCCCTGCATGTATGTACTCACCACCTCCAGAGATTGCTATTTTAGTTAGCATATCTTCGTTTAGCTTTGTCATAACAACTTGTCCATTATTATCTCTACGGTAATCTTTTCTGCCAAAACGATCTACAATTGGGATTGGAGTTCCTTTTATAGAACCTAAGCCAATTGTGTTTACAGTAATTCCTTTTTTGTTTGCTTCTTCGGCAATTTTTATTGCATCATCTTCGTGATTCTCGCCATCGGTAATAATTATTAATGCTTTATTTTTATCGTTATCTTTTGTGAAAGATTCTTCGGCTAATTCAATTGCACTACCTATTGCGGTACCTTGTACATTTACAATATCTGTATTTATTGTATTTAAAAACATTTTTGCCGAAGCATAATCGCTTGTAACAGGCAATTGCACATACGCTTCTCCTGCAAATACTATCAAACCAATGTTGTTTCCACTTAAATCATCAATAAGTTTAGATATTGCTCGCTTTGCTCTAGTTAAACGGTTTGGATTAATATCTTCTGCCAACATACTATTTGATACATCAAGAGCTATTATTACCTCAACACCTTTTCGTTTTACAGTTTGCAATTCCGATCCAATTTGTGGATTTGCAACTCCAATTATTAACGAAGTTAATGCCATTAATATTAAAAAGAATTTCCATTTATATCTGCTTACAGATACATCGGGCATTAGATTTTCTAATAATTTTAAATCTCCAAATGCTTCTAATGCTTTTTTTCTAAATCTTAATACCATAAAAAACCAAATTATTAACACTGGTATTAAAACAAGTGCATACAAATATTCGGTATTTTCAAATCTAAACATTTTCTATTAATTAAAAGTTTATCAAGCTAATAAGCTTTAAGGTTTTGCCCTTAAAACAGTATATTTTAAAATAATCTCCAATAGGAATATTCCTAAGCCAATTAGTGCAAAAAATAAAAATTCTTCATTCTCTTTTCTAAATTCATGAACATCAATTTTCGATTTTTCTAGATTATCAATTTCGTTATATATTTCTGCTAATTCTTCGTTATCAGTAGCACGAAAATATGCTCCATCAGTTTGCTTAGCAATTTCTTTTAATGTTTTCTCATCAATTTTCACTTCTTGATATTGAGTAGTTTGCCCAAATGGTGTATTTACCACAAATGGAGCTTCTCCCTTTGTTCCAACACCAATTGTATAAACCCTTATTCCAAATGTTTTTGCAATTTCAGCAGCTGTCAATGGTGATATATCTCCTTGATTGTTAACTCCATCTGTTAAAAGAATTATTATTCTGCTTTTTGCTTCGCTATCTTTTATTCTATTTACGGCAGTTGCTAAACCCATACCAATTGCCGTTCCGTCTTCTATTAAACCGGTTTTTATATCTCTAAATAGATTTACTAAAACTTTATGGTCGGTAGTTAGTGGGCATTGAGTAAAACTTTCGCCTGCAAAAACAACTATTCCTATTCTGTCGTTAATTCTTTCTTTTACAAAATTCTCGGCA
>Ga0256827_10001521_pt1 | contig 14877 bp, 14 predicted proteins | sample CV84metaG_FD_185977 | JGI IMG/M metagenome (GOLD analysis project Ga0256827, IMG submission 185977) | Hydrothermal vent microbial communities from East Pacific Rise, Pacific Ocean - CV84 | ecosystem: Environmental > Aquatic > Marine > Hydrothermal vents | place: Pacific Ocean: East Pacific Rise... | reverse complement strand
ATTTAGAACAAATGTAAGTACTTTTCCTATATATTTTAAAAAAAAGAAACATACTCCTAAAAATGGAGAAAAACTAAAGATACACTATGCACACCTAGGGTACTATAAGAAATTACAGTTAGTGATACATAACACTAAAGATTTTACTGTGTTGGAGTAGATAAATGGAATATTATAGTTGGATATTGGCATTTCATGTGATGAGTTTTGTCTCTTGGATGGCAATGTTATTTTATCAACCTAGATTATTTGTATATCATAGTGAAAATGGAGATAATGAAGGATTTGTAAAAGTGGTACAGAGACAAGAGTATATTCTCAATAAAGCTATTGGCACACCTGCCATGTGGGCTACAATTATCTCTGGGAGTACTATGCTCTATCTGAATCCTAGTATATTTTCATCTGGGGGATGGATGCATACAAAACTTTTATTTTTAGCTTTACTTATTGCTTATCATTTTTCTTTGGAGAGTTTACGTAAAAAACTTATAGATAATCCACACCATAAGAGCGGAAAATGGTTTAGATTTTATAATGAAGTACCGACATTACTTATGATTGTTATCGTTATTATGGTGGTAGTAAAGCCTTTCTAAATAAATATACTAATTATGAGAATAATTTATTATTTATTTGTGTTATAATAGTAGTTATATAAATATAAGGGACTATTATGACACTACCAGCACTTGAATTACCAAAAATTGATCTACCTTTTGATATACCTATTTTAATGCACCCACCTATTGACCATTTTGCTATTGCATTACCTGTGATTATTTTATTGTTAGAGTTTTATAATCTTTTTGCAAGACGTAAATCTATAGGTGCTTTTTCTTTTGGACTATTGGTATTAACAGTTGTTGTTTTTGCTGCAGCATATCTCTCAGGAAGTATTGATGGTAAGGAAGCATATAATTTACTCTCACCTGAAGGGCAAGAAGAGTTAAAAGCACATAAACTTCTGGGAACATATTTACTTGTGGGTTCAGTGGTTGTACTTTTCTTTAAATTGCTTGCTATGACAGGAAAATTTTATTTTAAATTTTTCTTTTTTGTTGTACTTTTAGGCTTTATTGCTATTACATTTAAACAAGGTAAAGATGGTGGAGAATTAGTTTATGAGTTTGGAGCAAATATTGAAAGAGTTACAGAGTTAAAAGATGAACTCTCCGAGGCTAAAGAGGAAGTCATTGAGGCACAAGAAGCATTAGAGAAAAATAAAAAAGAAGCGATTAAAAAAGTTGAAACAGTTATAACCAAACCTACACCTGTAGTAGAGAAACCTGTTGCTGTACCTACACCAACTAAAGTGAAAGTGGATACACTCACAGAAGAAGCAAAAAAAGAGATTAAAAAGAGTAATGAAAAAGTGATAGAGACACTCATTGATACAGCGAAAGATAATGAGAAAAAAGCTTTAGAAGTTGTGCCTATGGAGAATACAGAAATACATTAACCAAAATATATTGTAAAGGAGCCATTATTGAGCTCCTGTATAATACCACTATCATTTAAATAGAAGAATCCACCTAATAAAGAGAGCCCTGTACAAATAGCTAAAACTATTTTGGTAGTAGAGTAGGGTCTCTCTCCTACTACTTTTCCACTTTGTGCATTTATAGCATAATAATACTCTTTTCCTTTCCATGCAAAAGAAGCTGTCCATACGGGGAAAAGAACATTTTTATAGCTTATATTATTATGTTGTGTCTGCATATGTTGGATTTTTTGTTGATCTCCTCCAATATCATAACGCACATTTTGTTCGATTTTAGCAGCCATTTTGGCTTTGGCAAATTCGAAACCATTATCTAAACCTATAGTGTACTCTTCTGCTTCAAATCCTGAAAGATACTTTTCATTAAAAGCGACAAGTTTTGTGGTATCCCATGGCTCTAGGGAATCTAATATTGTACGTGAAATGGTTTTACTTGCCCCTATAGTAATATCATCGAAACTTACATACACGACACCAGATACTGGTGTCCAGTTGATACGAGGCTCTTGTACCTGTACCTGTCGTTGTCTACCATTTTCTATAATAGTTTTAGTGACAGTCACATAGTAAATATCTCCTCTAAGACCTTGGTATTGGGAGGTTGTATTTGAATCATATGTCCAGTATGGTAAATAGTATCCATCAAGTGTATTATCACCATCTAGATATTTTTTAAAAGCACTTGGAGCAAACCAACGTGAACCTACCCATTTTTTAAATAGTACTTGTGCATTGGCATGTGTTAATGTAAAAGGCAAGAGAGATTTTGGTGTGATCTCGTGTATAAAATCTGTAATGGCAGGTGTATTACAGTATGGACAATTAGAAGAGAAAGAATAGGGTGTTAATGTAAAAGAACCACCACATTTTTTACAGCGTATATCTTTTTCAATGAGTTGATTTTTATTAATATTAAGTTTTTCTACGGCTTGATGAAAATCATATTCATGAATCACATCATTGGAGACTTCTATAGGTGTTTGAGTACGACAAAATTCACATGTGAGTGTTCCTGTAATAGGAGAAAACCTTTGAGGAGCCCCACAAGAGGGGCAGGTAAAGTTAATAGCCGTGAATTGCATTTTTAGACGTTACTTATAGTTAGTTTAGTACAGGAGGTATCTGTGAAAAATCTTTAGAGAGTATCGTGGATGTTTCTGTCCACTCTTTTAGACCTTGTGTCCAAATGAGTGTTTCATAGGTGATATCACCAGAGATAAGCTTTTTTTCAATCTCCTCAAGTGAAAAAGGCCCTTCTGATTTACCTTCAATGGCTACAAAATATTGGGCAATTTGATTAGGTAGAGGAGGAGGGGTATTAGATGAAGTATTATGACTCAGACTATTTGCCATTTGTTGTCCCATTGCCATACCTGCACCCATACCTACCATATCAGAGGCACTTCCTTCAGAATTACCAAGTGCTTGACCACTTTGGTATTTAATATTCTCATCTAAATTTCCTGTAATTTCACGACTAGAACGTGTATCAATTGCTTTTTCTACCTCTTCTGGAAGAGATATATTTTCTACAAGCATTTTTGTAAGTTCTAGTCCATACTCTTCAAAACTTGGAGCAATATGTTCTGTGATATAAGCACCCAGTTTTTCATAGTTTGCAGCAAGGTCGAGCACTGCTGTATCATCTGCACCCATTACGGTGGCAAATTTAGAGGTAATGAGGTTAGTCAGTTGTGATTCTATCTCATCAGTGGTAAAGTGACCATCTGTACCTACGATTTCATTAAGAAATTTCTTTGGGTCACTGATGCGGATTTCATAGGTACCAAAAGCACGTAATCTAACCATAGAAAATTCAGGATCACGTACCATAATAGGGTTTTTTGTGCCCCATTTTAAATCTATAAATCTTTTTGTATTTAAAAAATAAACTTCTGCTTTAAATGGAGAGTTAAATCCATGATCCCAATGTTGTAGATTAGTGAGTATTGGAATATTATTTGTTTCAAGTTCATAAATACCAGGAGTTAAAACATCTGCTATCTCTCCTTCATTGACAAAAACAGCGATTTGAGATTCTCGTACAGTAAGTTTTGCACCATACTTTATCTCGTTACCTTGTCTGTTGAATCGATATACCATTGTATCTTGAGTATTATCTGTCCACTCAATGACATCTATAAATTGTCCAAATATCCAATCAAATAAACCCATTTTTATACCTCTTTTGTAATTTCTTTAGCAAGCTCTGGTACTTCAGCTGCTTTTGCTTTCACTGCAAGAAGAGCATCTTTTAGCTCTTTTTCTGTCTTTTGAAGTTCTACTAGAGCCTCTTTTCTAGCAGATTTTCCTTCTTCTGCAATACGTAGTGAATCATCAAGTGTAGCGATAAATGTTGCATTTGCTTTTTTAATACTCTCTATGTCGAAAATACCACGTTCCATCTGTGTACGTACTTCAGCATTGGCTTCTCTAAGACCTTCCGCATTCTTTTCCAAAAGTTCATTGGTAAGATCAGCAGCATCTTTGACTGCACCTGCTGTAGCATGGCTTCTAAAAATAGTGACAGTTTGGGCAAGCTGATTTCTCCATAATGGTACAGTATTTACCAGTGTAGAAGTAATTTTAGAAATAAGAGATTTATCATTCTCTTGAATAAGTCTAATACTAGGGAGTGATTGCATAGTGACTTGTCTAGAGAGTCTAAGATCATGTACACGACGTTCTAGCTCATCTCTAAAACCACGAATCTCTTTTAACTCTTGGATAGCTAGCATATCATCGTTTGAATCTCTTACTTTTGCTTCATACTCAGGAACAATTGTTTTTTCAAGTTCTTCGAGTTTAGTCTCACCTGCTTTGATATATAGCTCTAAATTTCTAAAGTAATCAAGGTTCGCATCATAAAGTTTATCAAGAGATACAATATCTGTCATCAGCTGGCTTTTGTGTTTTTCTAGTGAGTTTGAGATATTATCTATTTGATCTCTGACTGTCTCATACTCTTGGATAAATTTTACCAGTGGCTTGGTGACACCAAAAAGACTTTGCCACCATGCAAGTTTTCTATTAGGATTAAACTCATCCATATCAAAACCACGGATAGAAGCTACCATTTCATTGAGGGCGGCTCCTGCTGCACCGACATCTTTGTTTTGTACACCATCTATCATACGATTAGAAATTTCATCAAGTTTTTCTTGGGCAGATGATCCAAAGTAAATAATTGATTTTCTGTCATTGACATCTAATTCATTGAGTGCATCTTGTAAAGCTGTAACTTCATCTTCCATTACTTCTGGTACTTGTTCTGTTTTTTGCTCTATAGCAGTTTCTATAATCTCTTTTGTTTTTGTTTCCATACTTTTTCCTTTTTTAGTGTTTTATCTGTTCTTTGAGTGTATCAATATGTACATCTAGGTCAAATTGATTATTCTTTTTAAGACGAGCCAGTTCTTTGTCAAAGCGTATCTCTACATCATCCATAAGTGAATGTATTTTCTTTTTGGTTTGTATTGTAATGTCTTGTTCATCTAAGTCTGTATAAGCTTCAGTCACTTTAGCAATACCATCTATATAGACGATAAGAAACTTCCTTGCAACTCTAATATCTTTAGGATCCTCTTGTATTGTCTGTAAAATATTTTTTGCTTTACTTACAGCTGTTGAGAGTTTATCATATAAAAGTGTATCTTTGATATCACTCATATCATTTTTTATAGAGGAGAGTTTAGATTTAGCTTCATTAATCGTCTCTAAGACAAACTCTGCAGAGATATCACCAAGATTTTCTAGTTTATCTTTTTTAGGATCAAAGCCATAGAGTAGATAATACCCTAGAGTAGCTATGATTGCTAAAAAAGAAGATTTAATAAAAGGTTCTCCTCCTGTGATAAAGGCTGTAAAAAAAGTAGCACCTCCTAAAAGATAACCGGCTATAGTTTTATAGGGTACTTTTGGTGCTTTAGTAAATGTGGTATTATTATAAAAATTTTCGGCATCTAATCCTCTTCTGGCCAATCTAGCAACAGTGAAAAAAAGCATAAAAGAGATACTCGAGAGGATAAAAGCTTTAATGTTTGTATTAAAGAGTGCAAGAATAACAGCTAAAAAAAGTGGTGCTAAAAATATATATAGTAGCGTGGCTTTTGGATAGTCAAGTGATGGTCTATTCTTGGGTGTATAACGTTTTGCTTTAGACATTTAGTCTCCTAAAGTAGATTTGCAAGTGGATACCATACTGCAAACCCTGCGGAAAAAAGTAAAAAAATAAGCCCTAAAGACTTTTTATAGTTTGTTGGAAACATGGGTAAACTCCTTGTATGTATATAATTGTAACATAAATTATGATCCACCATCATCATTGGGATCATACTCTTCATCATATCTATCATCAGAGATAACTGTTTTTAGTGTAGAAAGATACTCAGCCATTGCTATGGTTTGATTACTATCAAGTGCTTTGGCAAATGAAATCATGACTGTCCCTGCAGCTGTACGTGTTTTACCTTTTTGTAGGTTTTTAAGTCTTTGAAGTAGTAGTGATGCTTTGACACCTTGAAGCCTAGGTGTAGAACCCATGCCTTCACCATACATACCATGACAAGAGTTACAAGCATTTTGTAAATAGAGTTTTTCCATAGAAGAACTTGCTTGTAACGATAATGTTAAAAGTATAAATAATAGATATTTCATACATATATTTTAGCCAAGAAAAGTGAAAGAAAGGTGAAAATAATCATAGAAAGTTAAGTAAATATTATTTTTTCTAAAGATGTCAAAAAATATCATAATAAATTGACATTTTTAGTTTATACTTTTAAAATATTTAAATTGGAGGTACTAAGTTATGTTTAGTGAGATTAGAAAACCCTTAAGCTTATTTTTGATATTAGGGACATTTTCATTTGCAATAGAGATAAAAAGCTCTACAGAAGCAGTGAATATAGCAGGTAAACAGAGAATGTTTACCCAGAGAATGTTAAAAAATTATGCTATGGTTGGTATGAATAATACTTTTGGTAAACCTGATATTGACCTTCAGACGGTTATCAATGAATTTGAAGATCATATGGAATCATTATTACAGTATACAAAAGATAACAAGATAAAACAAAGTTTGAAAAAAACTAAAGTACTTTGGATAGCATTGAAAAAAGTCTTAAAGGAAAAGCCAACGAAAGAGAAAGTAGAAAAACTACAACAAGATTTAGATAGATTGCTAAAAGATTCAGATGATGTTACAAAATTATTTACAAAAAAGTCTGGGAAAGCATCAGGTAAAATAGTAAATATATCAGGACGTCAGAGAATGCTTTCACAAAGAATGGCAAGCCTTTATATGTTAAAAGTTTGGGGTGTAGAGGATCCACAGTTTAAAGGGAAGTTAAATGAATCGATGAAACTTTTTAAAGAGTCATTAATAGAGTTAGAGAAATCAAGTTTAAATACAGAAGAAATTACAGCACTATTAACGAAAGTTCAGCGATCATTTATGTTTTTTGAAATGATGGGAAAATCAAATTCTAAATTTGTACCTACTTTAATTTATAAAAAATCAAATGATATTCTAAAAAATATGAACAGTGCAACACAAGCATATGTCTCTTTAGAAAAAAAGTAAAAGGAAATAAAATGAATAAAATAATTAAAAATGTAGGTATATCTCTAGTAATATTGTCTATTTCTGCTTATGCTGAAAAATCTACACCTAAGTCGGCAATAGTATCAGATACAGTTAAACTAATAGATATTGCAGGGAAACAAAGAATGCTTTCTCAAAGAATTGCTAAAGATTATCTATATGTAGGTAAGAAAGTGGCTACCTCTAAAGCGGAAAAACAGCTCAAACAATCGGTAAAAGAATTACACAAGGCTCATAAGTTGCTTGTGGAATCAATTAATAATGCTGATATAAAAAATTTACTTGCTTTTGTTGAAATGAGTACAGAAGATTTTGATGCAACAGCAAATGAAAAATTTACTTTAGATAATGCACAGTTGATTATCGATTTAAGTGAATCTATGCTAGAGGGAAGTCAATATGTTGTCCAGTCACTTAAAGAAACAGTAAAGGTGAAGGAATCAAAGGTTGTAGATATAGCTGGGAAACAACGTATGTTATCTCAGCGTATTGCAAAATACTATATCGCATACCAATCTGGCATTAAAGATAAGAATACAGTAGATCAAATGAATAAAGCAGTAGAAATGTTTTCTAAAGCACATGATACTTTGCTTAAAAATAGTGTGAATACACCTGAGATTAATAGAAAACTGAATGAAATAGATAGACTTTGGAAAATTGTATATAAATTTTATTTAAATATTGAAAAAGGTGGTTTACCACTTATTGTTTTTAATACCACAGATACAATCACTAAAAAAATGAATGAGATTACACATCTCTATGTTGAATTATATAAATAGTATTAGGATATAAATGAAAAATATATTTTCTTTGGCACTTCTTTTTGTTCTTTTAACACTTTCAAGTAAAGCTGTGACAAGAGGAGATATAAAAGTGATAGAAGCTTCTGAAGATATACGATACTTAAGTCAAAAATTGGCAAAAGATTATCTTTTTTTCTATAAGTATCCAAAACAAAAATCAATGAAACAACAGCTTGAAAAATCACTTTATAAATTGACAGATGATATACGCACGATTGCTACAACAACCAAAGATATAGACACAAAAGATATTTTAGAATTTTTAGCTTATAGTAAAGATCAAATTTCTGATATTTTTGATAAAAAGCCAGATGAAGATAAAGCAGCATTAATGCTAGATTATAGTGAAACACTTTTAGAAGGTGCAGACTCTATTTCTACTAGGCATCAATATGATTTTTCTGAAGAAGAAAATATGCTTATGGTAACAAAGAAGATGGAGTATCTTTTGGAACGTATTACTAAATATTATATGGCAGTTAATATAGGTTTTAATACACTTACCAATCAAGAAGCAATGCAGAAGGCTATTCAAAAATTTGAAGATAATATGAATCCGGTTAATCTATATATATATCCCGATGAACAGCTTTCTTTACAAGTAAAACTGACTAGTTCATGGGAGACTAATAAAACATTTTTTCTTCAGTCAAAAGAGTTATTCATTCCATTACTCATGTTTAATTCTGTAGATTATCTTGAAAATATGATTTCAATACTATCTTTATATCATAGTAAAAATCAATAAGGAGATGTGTGATGAAAATAATTAACAATAAAAATATTTTTATTCTTCTTATCTCTTTTGTATTGCTCGCTTTTGGAATATTGGGATATAAAGCATTTAATGCATATACTAATTATAAATCTACACAAAAGAGTACACAAAATTTAATATTTGTAAAAACATTAGACACGCTAGTTGACAGGGTCATAGAAGAAAGATTAGTCAGTGCTACATATCTAGGAACGAAAGGTAAAACAGGATTTGAAAAAATAAAAAAGGCAAGAGTACTAACAGATGGAGATCTGATGCAGTTAGATAACTATATAGACGAGCATCAAGTATTTGCTAACTATAAAAAACAAGTTGAGGATATTAAAGAAAATTTAAAATATGTACGTACGAAAGTAGATACTTTAAGTACAGACTATACGAATATATTTTTAAAAACATACCATACTAAAATTGTACTACTACTTATAGATGGTATGAAAAATATTTTGGAAGAAAAATCATCTATTAAAATTTTTAAAGATTTCACTTCGTTAAAAGAAAATATACAGTTAGAAAATACAACTATTAGTCATACTTTAATTACTTCAAAGAAGATGTCAAATAGTGATTTGGAAATATGGAATACTCTTTTAATAAAAAGTACTATACCTCAGATTGATATATTGCAAAATAAAACATTAATTTCTAAAATATCAGCATTAATGAGCCCAGAAGAGTTTTCAAAATTGGGTAAATCTGTTCGTATCTCTATTTTATATGATGCACTTCAAGGAAAATATAGTGTAAAAAGAAACGAATGGGCTTCTTATATAAAGAAAAAAATAACTTATGTAGATAGTGCACAAGGGATTTTGATTGAAAATATAGAAAATAAAATAAATCATAATGTCTCGCATACTAAAGATATGATGTTGAAATATTTTTTAGCAGCAGGTGTAGCATGTATACTTTTACTCGTATTGTTAGTTATTTTTTATAATATCAATAAAGATAAACAGCTTTTTGAAGATACTTTAAAAGATATAGAGACGGTACTAAGTCATGAGCAACAAGAAGAGTTAAAGATGCTTATCGATAAAAGAGATATTAATCAAATATATAAATTTTTAACGAATACTATTAAAGAAGCGAATGAAGCCAAAGATCTCTTTTTGGCAAATATGTCACATGAAATACGTACACCTTTAAATGGTATTGTTGGATTTACACAACTTTTAAAAGGTACAGAAACTTCTGTAGACCAAAATGAATTTATTACCATTATAGAAAATAGTTCGGATAATCTACTTACGATTGTCAATGATATTTTAGATTTTTCTAAAATTAAAGCCAATCAAATAAAATTGGAACATACTGCCTTCTCTCCTCTTGAAAGTTTTGAATCTACCATAGAATTATATGGGGCTAGAGCATCAGAGAAGGATATCTCTTTAAATACTTTTGTAGATCCAAATCTACCTATAGAACTTATGGGTGACCCCACTAAAATATCACAAATACTTGTAAACTTATTGAGCAATGCTCTTAAGTTCACAGACTTATATGGAAATGTTAATGTTTCTATTTTAAAGGAAAAAGAGACAGATAGTGATGCTACTTTGAAATTTGTGGTTGAAGACTCAGGTATTGGAATTACTGATGATCAAAAAGATAAAATATTTGATGAGTTTTCTCAAGCTGATGTAAGTACCAGTAGAAAGTTTGGTGGAACAGGGTTGGGGCTATCCATCTCTTCTAAGTTTGTTAAACTTATGGGGGGTAAACTAGAGATAGAGAGTGAAGAAGATAAGGGTTCAAAATTTTTCTTTACTTTAACATTGGATAAGAGTGACATGAGCTCAGCTAAAACAAAACCTAATAGAGAAAATATACATGTAGGATATTTAGTACCAAATAGAAATATTGATGTAACAATGCAGGAAAACATGATGGGTTATATTGCATACTTAGGCGCAAGATTAACAATCTATGAAGATAAAGAGCTCTTTGAAATGGAGCCTTCAAAATTACCGGATATCCTCTTTATCAATCATAAATATTGTAAATATAATGATGAAATAAAATCCTACTTAGCATTAGATGTGAAGACCGTTGTGATGACTACAGGTAGATTAAAATCTGAATTAGTAGATTTAGAAGATAATATAAGTAAAGTGTTATATCAACCTATGAATTTTACAAAAGTATTAAAATCATTTGAAGTCTTGGATACTCAAGATATAAATCTAACGAGCAATATTCAGGATATAGATACAACATTTAAAAAGTTTAATAATATACATGTTTTAGTAGCAGAAGATAATGATATTAATCAGAAATTAATTCAAAATGTTTTGGAGGGATTCAATATAGATGTTACGCTTGTTAGTGATGGTAAACAAGCATTAGAATTACGAAAGAAAAACATATATGATATGATTTTTATGGATATACAAATGCCTGTGATGGGTGGAATTGATGCAACAAAGTCTATTTTAGAGTTTGAAAAGAGAGAACAACAAGTTCATGTACCTATTGTAGCATTGACAGCAAATGCCTTAGCTGGAGATAAAGAAAAGTATATTAATGCAGGTATGGATGATTATTTATCTAAACCAATTGAACTTAATAACATAAGTTTACTTTTAGAAAAATATTTTTCAACTCAAATGATGATTGTTGAAAATGAAACAAGAATAATTGAAAATATAGTAGAAGAAAATATAATAGACAATAAAAATCAAAAAAAGAATAATAACTATGATGTCTTATTCTATCATCCCTTCCCGTTAATTACAAATCTTTATCAAAGTAAGTTTGAAAATTTAAATTATACTATAGATATCGTTACTGACGAGCACCTCTTTTTAGATAGACTTGAAAGTAATGCATATCAATTTGTTATTTATAGTATAGATACTTTAAAAAATATGGAGTGTCTTATTTGCGATTTAGTGAAGGACAATGGTGCAAAACCTTTTATTTTTGTTTCTAAGGGTAGTGAAATAGATCTTACCTGTCAAGTAGATATAATAGATACAGGTATGGATATTAAAAAATTAAAAGAAAAATTAAATGAGACTAATAAATAATTTTAGCGAGATATAACCCTTCAGCAGGAGCCAATTTTGTTGTGTGTTTAATTTGGCAAGCTAATTGTTCTTGTAGCTCTTTTAATGTAAGTTTATTGACTGCATATAGCATAGCAGATTCTATCATTATACGTACTTGTGAACGTAAAAAACCATTGGCTTCAAAATAGATAAAATGGTAATTATTTCGTTTTATATACTGGGTTTTATATACTTCTCGAAGGCTTGTATATGTATCTGTACCTGTTTTACGAAAATAATTAAAATCATGTTTCCCTTCAAAATAGTGTAGGGCAGCACTAAGTAGAGTTTCGTCAAAAGGTGGGTAATAACTGATATATCTTTGTTCAAATACAGATGGTTTGGTTGTTTTAAATATATAGCGATAAGATCTTTTTTTTGCAGAAAACCTTGCATGAAATGCTGAAGATACTTTTGTTATGTGTTTAAATTGAATATCCTGTAATTTTCTATTAAGATTTAATTTTAATTTAGATAGGTCATCCCAAAATAGAGGTATATCAAAGTGTATGACCTGACCTGTAGCATGCACGCCAGTATCTGTCCGTCCTGAGCCTACAATAGGGCTGAAAATATGTAATGAAGTTAAAGCTTTTTCTATCTCATAAGTAATAGTTTTATTTGTGGTTTTTTGTTTTTGAAATCCAAAATATCTACTTCCATCATAAGATATGACAGCTTTCACACGCTGTAAAGATGTTATCATTAAAAATACTTTGCAACACGCTTATTAAAGAGCCATTTCCCTAAAAAGAAAGTAGCAAGTACTACAATAAATAGAAATATAAACGTACCCCATTTTTCTAAAGATGAAGCAATCATGTAGAGTCCGAGTATAGTGATAAAGCTTATGAGAAAAGCATGATTTGCCTGATACCTAGGATTTATCATTGTAAATGCAGCAAGCAAATAAACAGAAAGTAGAGGAATCAAACTTACAAATACAAAAAAGAGGACGCGATGGAGCATTTTTATATCTGTTTTAGCTTTACTCCAATGTGCAATGATATCTTCAAATTTAAAATTTTTACTTCTTTGTGTATCATAAACTTCTAATTTTTTATATTTTGCCTGCTGCAAATTAGTTTTAGTGTAGGTATATCCGTAGCCATTATTTAGTTCTAATGATGTGATACCGTGTATTTTGTTTAGCCTACCAGTTTTAGATGCAAAAAACTGTTCTTCATCTTTTTTAGTTCTGTTATAAATAACAATATTTTGTAGTTTATCATTTTTATTTTCTTTTACATAGATATAATATTCTCCAAATTTTTGTCCTAATTTTCCTGCAACAATATTTATCTTAGCCTCAGACTTTTTAGAAGACTTAAACTCTTTTAATAGTTGTTTGCTCAGAGGCATAGCTAAAAAAGATATGACGCCAAGAAGTATAGAAAATAATAGACCTAGTAATAGTAAAGATCGTAGTATTTTATTTGCTTTTAAACCCAAAGCATACAGAGCAATAAGTTCATTGGATTGAGATAGTTTTAACAGTACATTGGCAAGTGCAACAATAAAGGAAACAGGTAAAGTATAAAATATAATATCAGGAACAGAGTAACTATAGAGTTGCAATAGTTCTCCAAAACTAATTTGTATTTGTGCAGTCAGTGAAGATATTTTTACTAAATATACAAGTGTAAAAATGAGAAAAAATGGCAGAAATATCATCAAAAATGCTTTGGTAAAATTTGATGAAATAAAGCCTTTAATACTAACCATAGATAAGTGTTTCCAATAATTGTGTTGCTTGTGTATTATAAAGATAGACTAAAAATGTTGCTAAAGCTAAAAAAGGTACAAAAGGTACCCCTTTGTCTCTCCAAATCATAGCAGGTATCATAGCAAGTATAGCCGAGAGGAAAATGGCAATAAAAAAATTGGGAAAACCAAGTAATGCACCCATAGTTCCAGCTACAATAACATCTGCACCACCCATAGCTTGTTTGCGTGCAAGTAGTGATGAGAGTAAACCAATAAGATAGAGTCCACCAGCTGCAATAGCAGCATACATAAGGGCATGTAAAAAGTCTGGTTGAACAAGAGCAAAAGCTAGTGCAGCAAAATTTACTGAATCAGGTACAGCCATATATTTAAAATCTATCATTACCAATGCAAATAGTGCTGCAAAAGAGGCTGCAACAAAAGGTAGATACCATACGAGTCCAAGTTTCATAAAGAGTGCTACAAAGATAAGACCTGTGATAAACTCTACCATAGGATATTGTTTGGCAATAGGATCTTTACAAAATGCACATTTCCCACCTAAGGCTAACCATGAAAATATAGGAATATTATGATACCACTTGAGAGGTGTTTGACAACTTTGACATTTGGATGCTGGAAAAGCAATACTCTCATTTTTTGGTATACGGTAGATAACTACATTTAAAAATGAACCTATCATAATACCAAAAATAAATACCATGCCACCTATGACTAAGTCTATCATTTTACACCTCCAAAGCGTCTTGTTCTTGTTTTAAATTGTCGAATTATATCTTTTAACTCTTTAGCCGTAAAATCAGGCCATGCTGTAGGAGTAAAGAAAAACTCTGAGTAGCTTAATTGCCATAAGAGAAAGTTACTGATACGCTCTTCTCCTGAAGTACGTATCAATAAATCAATATCATTATATGGGGTCTGTAGTGCCAATGAAATTTCATTTTCAGTAAGGGATGTTTTACCTTGTTTGATGAGACTGTTTACTGCCATTGTGATTTCTGCTCGCCCCCCATAATTGAGAGCAAGTACTTGGGTTAGCTCTTTATTGTTTTTTGTCTGTTCTTCTGTGTCTAAAATACGTTTTTGTAATGAAGTGGAAAACTCATTGATATTGCCAATAGCTTGAAATTTAATACCATGTTTTTGATATGTCTTAAGTTCATTTTTAAGGTATTTGTCGAGTAGTTTCATCAAAAACTCTACTTCTAGTTTAGGACGTTTCCAATTTTCTGTAGAAAATGCATAAAAGGTAACAGACTCTATCTCTTTATCTGCTGCACAGTACGTAGTAATATGACGAATAATCTCAGCACCTTGTTCATGACCTTTTGTGCGTGAAAGTCCACGCTCTTTTGCCCATCTTCCATTCCCATCCATGATGATAGCAAGATGTTTTAAAG
>Ga0256827_10001520_pt1 | contig 14880 bp, 6 predicted proteins | sample CV84metaG_FD_185977 | JGI IMG/M metagenome (GOLD analysis project Ga0256827, IMG submission 185977) | Hydrothermal vent microbial communities from East Pacific Rise, Pacific Ocean - CV84 | ecosystem: Environmental > Aquatic > Marine > Hydrothermal vents | place: Pacific Ocean: East Pacific Rise... | reverse complement strand
AAGTAAATCTAAATATTGCTGCATATCATTAAAATTTTATTGGTTACAAATATAGTTAAAACAATGCACTTTTTTGTATTTCATTTTTAGCTTCTTAAAATGAAGAAAGATATAAGACGTTAGACCTTAGATAAATGTTAATCCCTAAATAAGCTTGACCGATTTTCACAATAATTTAATTTATTATCATCTGGTAATTATGAGTCTGAAGATTTTTCTCTTGGTCTAAAGTCTAATATCTAAGGTCTTGTTTTTATGTATAACAAATTTTATTTGTAGTTCTTATAGTCTACTATTTTAGTTTTCAACAACAAATATGATTATTGAATCTCTAAAATAAAGTTTTAAATATTTATTAAAAATCTAATTAACATTTATTCTCTTGCTGAATTAAGCTTTATCTTGTATATTGCATTTGAAAAAAAATATCTTTTGTAAACTATATTGATGCCAAAAATTCTTATAATATTATCCTTTTTTTTTATAACAATAGCTAGTGCCTTTGGGCAAAAGCAAGAGAAGGGAATACCTAAAATTGTTAATTACCCACCTAATGTTTATGGCTACGAAGGACAAAATTTTTCAATTATTACTGATGATAAAGGGGTGGTTTATACAGGTAATTTGAATGGAATATTAATTTTTGATGGAAAATCGTGGAAATTTATTGATATGCCTGGTGGTCCAAATCTATCAAAAACTAAAAAAGGCGACATATATGCTGGTGGATACAATAATTTTGGAGTTTTTAAAAAACATAATAACGGAACACTATATTTTTATTCTTTAATTGATAAATTTCCTAAAGAATATCAATCAATTGGACAAATAAACTATGTGCAAGCTGTAGAAAACGATGTTGTTTTTACAAATAAGAATAGTTTGTTTTTTTGGAATAACAACACTGTTTATTTAATAGATACAAACAATGCAGGGTATAAACTATATAAAATAAATAAAGATATTTTTGTTTATAAAAAAGGAAAAGGTCTTTTTAAATATGTTAACAACGGACTATTAGAATATAGTAAAGAAACAATATTAACAGATAATGATATTGAGATTATTTTACCATACAAAAAGAAATTATTGGTAAAACTAAAAAACAAAAGTTTCTTTATTGTAGATAAAAATTGCATTGAAGAATTTGAAACATCAGCAGATTATTTTTTCGAAAGTACAGAATTAACAGCAGGTGCAAAATTAGATGATGATAAATATGTTTTGGGCTCATCAAAATGTGGAATAATAGTTATAACGCAAAAAGGGCAAATGTTGTGTAATATAAATACAGATGGCGGTTTATACGACGATAATGTAAATGCAATAAATGTAGATTATAACGAAAAATCGGTTTGGGTAGCATTAAATAATGGTTTAAGCAGAATAGATATGCCAACAGCTTTTACTTTTTTCGATAAATCTGCGGGGCTTAGAAATGGCACTTATGATATTACACGGTTTAATAATACAATTTTTGTAGCCACCGGACATGGTGTTTTTTATCAATACGGTTCGTGTGTATATAGCTACAACAGAGGTTGTTATTTAAACAAACGCTTTCTTCCTATAAAAGGATTAAACAAAAAATGCAATAAATTTATTCAAGTTGATACAAATTTGTATGTTACATCAGAAACAGGATTATATAAAATACAAAACAAACAAACAGAACTAATTTTTGAAGGTGATTTTAAAGATATAAAACAATCTAAAAAAGATACTTCGGTGTATTTTTTAAGTTCTATAAACGGTTTATATATTACTAAATTTATTGATGGAGAATTTAAACTACAAGGAAAAGTTAAAAACCTGAACAAAAGCGTAAGGTCTATTGCCGAATCGGAAAATGGTTTTGTTTGGCTAGGCAGCGATTACCAAGGGGTTATTATGCTAGATTTTTCAAAGGGAATAAATATAAATTGTAGGAAAGTATCAATAAATACAGGTTTTGGATTACCTAAAAATCATCAATGGATTGATGTTTATGAAAGCTCAAACGGAGTATTATTTTCTACAAACAGAGGCATATACAGGTTTGATTATGAAATGAGTAGGTTTTTTGTTGACACTCTCTTAAATCTTGATTTTAAGCAAAATAAAAGATGGGTTTATCCTATTAAAGAAGATAAATTTAAGAATATTTGGTTTAGTTCCGGAGTAAACAACAAATTTAATAAAACCACAGGTTTATGCCTTTATTGTGGCGAAGGTAAAAAATACAAAGTTTTAACCAAAGCATTTAATATATTGAATGACATAACCATAGAGGTTGTTTTTTGTGATAAAGATTCAATTGTTTATATGGGTAGTTACGATAAAATTGTTAGAATTGATGTGAAATCATTAGTAAAACATGAACAAAAACCCAATATATTTTTTAATAAAATTATTTTAAACGAAGATTCTGTAATCTATAATATGCTAAATATAAATAAAAACATTGAATATATTGATAGCTTACATATTAAATACAGTTATAATAATATTGCATTTTCTTTTTATTCAACATCATTTGTTAGCGGTAGCGATTTGTATTACAGTTATATTTTAGAAAATTACGACGAATCGTGGTCAGACTGGGGAAGGACAACCGAAAAGGAATATACAAATTTGCCCGAAGGAGAATATGAATTTAAAATAAAATCTAAAGATATTTTCGGAAATATCTCGCAAATAAAATCATATATTTTCAAGGTTAAACCACCCAAATATAGAACATGGTATGCTTATATGTTATATCTAATTTTTCTTATCTCTTTAATTGTAATGATTGTTAGATACAGAGCATATCTGTATGCAAAAGAAAAATATTTATTAGAAAAAGAAATAGCCGATAAAACAGAAGAAGTAGTAAGACAAAAAGAAAAAGCTGAAATGCTTATAAGAAATATGTTGCCCGAAGATACTGCTAAAGAATTACAAGCAGAGGGTCATGCTAAAAGAAGGAAATACAAAAATGCCACTGTGTTATTTTCAGATATTCAAGGGTTTACGAATATAGCCGAACATATGAAACCCGATGCTCTTATTGACGAACTAGACAGATTGTTTTTTAAATTCGACAGTATTGTTGGAAAAAATAATATTGAAAAAATAAAAACTATTGGTGATGCATATATGTGTGCAGGTGGCATTCCTAAACAAAACAGAACTCATGCAATTGATGTAACACTCGCCGCAATAGAGATTATAGATTACATGAAAGAACTTAGAGAAGAAGCACAAAATAAATGGCGTTTAAGAATAGGAGTGCATACCGGAGCAATTATTGCAGGAGTTGTTGGAAGCAGAAAATTATCGTATGATATTTGGGGAGATACCGTTAATATTGCTAGCAGAATGGAGTCTTCTGGTGTGGCGGGACAAATAAATATTTCTACCTCTACCTATGAAAAAATTCAACATCTGTTTGATTGTAAACACAGAGGAAAACTACCAATAAAGTACAAAGGCGAATTAGATATGTACTTTGTTTTAGGAATTAAACCAGAATTTTCGGTTAATGGAGAAGGTAGAATCCCAAATGAAAAATTTAGATATAAATATCAAAAAATTAATTATTACGATTTAGAAGATTTGGTTTTTTATAAGTTAGAAAAAGGATTAAATCCTGATATTAAGTATCATACCGTAAAACACACTATTGATGTTGTAAACGAAGCAGAAAAAATAGCTAAAAGCGAAGGTGTTGGCGACGAAGATTTATTATTAATTAAAACCGCAGCTCTTTTACACGATATAGGTTTTATTATAGGTTATAACGACCACGAAGAATCAGGTGTTAGATTAGCAAAAGAAATATTACCAAAATTTTGGTACACAACAGCACAAATAAAAAAAATATCGGAACTAATACATGCAACAAAATTACCGCCAAATCCAAGAAATGAATTGGAAAAAATTATGTGCGATGCCGATTTAGATTATTTAGGCAGACCAGATTTTATACCTGTTTCTAAACTTTTATTCGAAGAACTTTTTAAATTTAACATGATAAAAAGCGAAAAAGAATGGAATAAAATACAAATTAAATTTTTAGAAAAACATCAATATTTTACCGAAACAGCTCGCAGAAATAGAGAAATAAATAAAAATATACAGCTCGAAAAGTTAAAAGAACTTATGGCTGATAATAAAGAGAAAAAGTGATGAATAACAAAAACTTAGCTTTAATACAAGATGCCGATTTACACAATAAAATTGTTTTAGTAAGAGTGGATCATAATGTAGTGAAAAAAGGAATAATTCACGACCCTTATAGAATTGATGCAACAATTGGTACTTTATATCATATTAATGCAAAAGGCGGAAAAATTATTTTAATGACACATGTTGGTCGCCCAAGAAATAAAAAAACTAACGAAATAGAAATTAGCGAAAACACATCGGTAAAACCAATTGTAGAATATCTTAAAAACAAACTGCATATAGATTTAAAAATACCCGAATTTTCTTTAGTAGAAAAAGACGGAATACAAGGAATTGAAACATCTATAAATCATATGATTAAAGATTTAAAAAATTCTGATATAGATGGGATTTATTTGCCAAATACACGATGGTTTAAAGGCGAAGAAAACAAAGAATTTATGAACGATTTTGCAAATCAACTTGCCGGATTAGCCGATATTTATGTAAACGACGCTTTTGGCTCGTGGCAAGCTCATGCTTCTACTGTTGGTGTAAATAAATATTTACCTTCGTATGCAGGCTTTTTAATGCAAAAAGAAATAAGTAATTTAGACAGATTGTATAAACCAAAAAAGAAATTTATTGCAGTTGTAGCAGGCTCTAAATTCGATACAAAAATCGATTCCCTTTATGCTTTGCTCGAAAAAGCAGATTATCTGGTGCTAGGCGGTGTTATATACAATGCTTATTTATCGGCAAAATATGGAGTTACTATAAAAGGTATTAGCAAAGAAGATTTAATAAGTGCAAAAAAGTTTGTGAACTTTGCAAAAAAATTTAAAAACAAACTTGTTGAGTTGCCAATAATTGTAGAATCGGATACACTTGATGGGAAAATTAAAGGCAAAAACAGAAAAATTGATATTAGAAAACTAAAAAAAGGAGATACGTTAAATTACATTCTTGATGTAGCAAAAGAATCTTTTGAAGAAAAAGATGTAATAAATATTTTTTTAGGGGCAAAAACTATATTTGTAAATGCTGTAATGGGTTTTACTCCTAGTTTTAACGAAGGCACAATTGCTTTAGACGAATTAATAGATAAAAACGAAAAAGCAGTAAAACTTTATGGTGGTGGCGATACAATGCAAGAGCTAAAACGCTTGTTACCGGGCTTGTATATTGTTGCTCTCGATAGTCCCGATTATTATATTTTCACAGGTGGCGGTGCTGTGCTAAAATCGATACAAGAAGGCACTACATCTGGTTTAGAACCTGTTAAGGCTTTATTAGCAAATTCTTATAATGGTAAATAATTAACAAAATAGCCACAAAAGAATATGAATTTTAAAATAAAATCAGATTTTAAACCAACAGGCGACCAACCCGAAGCAATAAAACAACTTGTTGAGGGTTTGAATAATAAACTCGAAAATCAAACTTTACTTGGAGTAACAGGAAGCGGAAAAACATTTACCATTGCCAATGTTATTGCACAAACAAACCGACCTACTTTAATCTTAAGCCACAACAAAACACTTGCAGCTCAGCTATACGGAGAGTTTAAAAACTTTTTTCCCGAAAATAAAGTTGAATATTATGTTTCGTATTACGATTATTATCAACCCGAAGCATACTTGCCTACAACCGATACTTTTATAGAAAAAGACCTGTCTATTAACGCAGAAATTGAAAAACTTAGGCTTAGCACAAGTTCTGCACTTATGTCGGGCAGACGAGATGTTATTGTAATATCTTCGGTTTCGTGCATTTATGGAATTGGAAATCCCGAAGATTTTCACAAATCTGTTGTTTCGGTAAATGTAGGTATGAAAATTGCCCGAAACGATTTACTTTTTAAACTTGTAGATAACCTCTACTCTAGAACCGAGGCAGAATTTACCAGAGGGACTTTTCGTGTGCGTGGCGATACTATTGATATTTTTTTAGCTTACGATGATATTGCCTTGCGTCTTGTATTTTGGGACGATGAAATTGAAGAGATATATTCGTTTGACCCTGTTAACGCTAATAAAATAGAAGGTTTTAAACAATTTTTTATATATCCTGCAAATTTGTTTGTAACATCAAAAGAAAAAACAAAAAAAGCTATACATCAAATACAAGACGATTTATTTAAACAAATAGAATACTACAAAGAAATTGGTAAACACTTAGAAGCAAAACGATTAAACGATCGTGTTTCTTTTGATATGGAAATGATGAAAGAAGTAGGACATTGTTCCGGAATTGAAAATTATTCTCGATATTTCGATGGTAGAGAACCCGGCACTCGTCCGTTTTGTTTATTAGATTTTTTTCCAGAAGATTTTCTTATGGTTATCGACGAAAGTCATGTAACATTACCACAAGTTAGAGCAATGTATGGTGGCGATCGTTCCAGAAAAGAAAATTTGGTTGAATTCGGATTTCGTTTGCCTGCTGCAATGGATAATCGACCATTAAAATTTGATGAGTTTGAACAGCTTATAAATCAAGCAATTTATGTAAGTGCAACACCTGCCGATTACGAAATAAATAAATCCGAAGGTGTTGTTGTTGAACAAGTTATACGCCCAACAGGATTATTAGACCCACCTATAATTGTTAAACCAAGTTTAAATCAGATTGATGATTTAATGGAACAAATATCAACAAGAGTTGAAAAAGATGAACGCATATTGGTAACAACCTTAACAAAACGAATGGCAGAAGAACTTACAAAATATTTAGACGGAAACGGTACTCGTTGTAGGTATATCCACTCTGATGTAGATACTTTGGAACGAGTAGAAATTCTTGACGATTTAAGAGCAGGACGATTTGATGTATTGATAGGTGTAAATCTTTTGCGAGAAGGTTTAGACTTGCCCGAAGTTTCGCTTGTAGCAATTCTTGATGCCGACAAAGAAGGTTTTCTTCGTTCTACACGTTCTCTTACCCAAACTGCTGGTCGTGCTGCCAGAAATTTAGATGGTAAAGTAATTATGTATGCCGATAAAATTACACGCTCAATGCAAGAAACTATTGATGCCACAAATTATCGCAGAGAAAAACAAATTGCATATAATATAAAACATAATATCACACCAAAACAAATTGTAAAATCTAAAAAAGGAAGCACTTTAATAGAAAAGAAAACACAAGAATATTATAGTAAACAACAAACTGATGTAGCTGCTGACCCTATTATTCAATATATGACACCAGAAAATATTGACAAAACAATTGCTGAAACAGAAAGAAGAATGTATAAAGCAGCAAAAGAGCAGAACTACATAGAGGCTGCCGCTTTACGCAATGAACTTGACAAATTACGTGAGTTAATAAAAAAGTGAAAAAATATTGAAAAACCAATTTTGTTACTAATCAGTTTTTTCAATTCATTTACCGTTTATAAAATTTATGCAAACTTAAAAAGCAGCTTTCAACTGTGTTAATGCTAACTCTAAGGTTTTGCGAGTACACGCAACATTCATACGCATATAAGATGCTCCGTTTTCACCAAAAACAGAACCTGTATTTAATCCAATTTTTGCTTTGTTTACAAGCAAATTATTAAGTTCTGCATCATTCATTTTAAGTTTTGAAAAATTAAGCCATAATAAATATGTTGCTTCTGGTTTTACAAAACTAATTTGTGGTATATTTTCCGAAATAAATTTTTGAGCAAAATCAATATTTGCTTCAATATAATTTTTCATTTCATCAACCCATTCTGCTCCGTGTGTGTAGGCAGCTTCGGTGGCTATATTTCCAAAAATATTTCCTAAATTAAGATGATAACTTTCTAAAAACGAATTGTAAATATTTCGTAATTTTGTGTTTGTAATTACAACAAACGACGAGCTTAAACCTGCCATATTAAAGGTTTTGCTTGGAGCCATAAATGTAATTGTTCTATCGGCAATTTCTTGCGATATTGATGCCATTGGTATATGTTTGCTAGGTGCAAACACTAAATCGGAATGTATTTCGTCTGAAATAATTGTTATATCGTTTTTTATACAAATTTCTCCAAGTTCCTGTAACTCTTCATGTTTCCAAGCCCTGCCAACAGGATTGTGAGGATTACTTATAATCAACATAGATGTACGGGCATCTATACGTTTTTTTAAATCATCAAAATCTATTGTAAAATTACCATTAGTATTAATTAAATTGTTTGCTGAAATTTGTCGCCCATTTTCTTTTATTGTAGTAAAAAACGGAAAATAAACAGGCGTTTGCACAATAATTTTATCAGACATTTGCGAAAAAGCCATTACCGAAAGAACTAAACCTGGCACAACACCAGGCGAAAAAGCTATTGAATTGGAATTTATTTTCCAATTATGGCGAGTGGATAACCAATTTGTAATGGCGGTGTAGTATGTTTCGGGACGAAAACTATAACCAAAAATCTCGTGATTTGCACGCTCTTTTACAGCCGCTCTTATAAATTCTGGGGTTTCTAAATCCATATCGGCAATCCACATTGGTATTATATCGTTTGTTGTTTTAAAAACAGTATTTCGTAAATCGTATTTTACACAATCGGTATTTTCGCGTTTTATTTCTTTATCAAAATTGTATTTCATATAGTATTTTCTATTTTTTTTCTTACAATAAACAAAATTAACAAATAATATACTCAAACCAAATAGCAATCAAAATATTATTGAAAAACTAATTTTTAAAAATCATCTAAAGTAATAAACAATAAATTGTTAATTAATTAGGTTCGTTAGTTGTTAATGTGATATCATTAATGTTTATTTTTACCTAATTAACATACTTGTATTATTATGCAAAATAAACTTGTTTCGCAGACCTTGGTTTTTATGATGTTGTTAGTTTTTTCGGGTGTTGTAGCACAAAAAACTAACATATACAAAAACCCTGATGCTCTATACAAAAACGCTGTTCAATTATACGAACACGGTAAATATTCTGTTGCCCAAAGAATGTTTGATGAATTTATAGCTGAATCTGGCAAAAAGAATACTTTTCAAATTGATGAGGCTAAATATTATAGTGCACAATGTGCTGTTTATCTTTTTAATAGAGATGCCGATTATTTAATGAGCAGGTATATTAAAAATCATAAAAACAGAAATCATTATCAAGATGCCTCATTAAATATGGCATTATTTCAATTTCAAAAAAAGAAATACAAAAATGCTGTTAGATGGTTCGATAAGGTTGATAAACAACAATTAGAAGAAGAAATTCTGCCAGAGTATTATTTTAAGTATGGATATTGTTTATATCAAAAAGAAAATATAGATAAAGCAAGCTTGATGTTTTACGAAATTATTGATAGTATTACCAATGAATATAATTCTTCAGCAATATATTACTATGCACACATTGCATATCGACAAAAAAAATACCAAACAGCTTTAGATAACTTTATTAAGCTGCAAAAAGACGAAATTTTTTCTACAATTGTTCCTTATTATATTACACAAATTTATTTTTTACAAGAAAAATATGCTAAAATTATTGAAACAGCACCTTTATTTATAGATTCTGTTTCTGAAAAAAGATATCCTGAAATAGCAAGAATACTAGGAGAAGCATATTATCAAACCAAAAAATATAACCAAGCTATACCATATTTAGAAATTTACAAAGAACATGCAATAGATTTAACTTATCAAGATTTATATCAACTAGGATATTGTTATTACAAATCGGCAAAATATAATCAAGCTGTTGAATTATTTAAGAAAGTAACAAATGCAAACGATACATTATCGCAAAAATCTGATATTGCTTTGGCAGATTGTTACATCAACTTAAACAAAAAAAATTCTGCAATGACAGCTTTTTATTCCGCAGCACAAATAAGCATTGACAAAGAAACTCAAGAAGAAGCTCTTTTTAATTATGCAAAATTGAGCTACGAACTATCGGCTTCGCCTTTTGATGATGCTATTGAAGCATTTACAGAGTACGTAAAACTTTATCCTGATGCAAAATACACCGATGACGCTTATGATTTTTTAGGAAAAGCATATAGAACAACAAAAAATTATCAAGCTGCAATTGATGCTTATGAACATATCAAAAATATTACTAAAGATATTGAAATAGCTTATCAAAGAATTACATTTTTTAGAGGTGTAGAATTATTTAAAAACAAACATTACAGCTCATCTATAATAAATTTTAACAAATCGTTAAACAACACTAGTTTTAATAAACCAATTAGAGCAAGAACATTTTATTGGCGAGGCGAGGCATATTACAGAATGCAAAGATACAACGATGCTATTAATAGTTTTAAAGAATTTTCTACAACACCCGGAGCTTATTCATTAACAGAATATGCTAATCTACATTATAATTTAGGATATTGCTATTTTAAACAAAAAAACTATAAAGAAGCCGAAACTTGGTTTAGAAAATATGCCGATATTGCTAAAGATAAAAATTCTGCAATAGTAAACGATGCGTATCTCCGAATTGGCGATTGCTTTTTTATGTTGAACAAAACAAATTTTGCAATAGATTATTACAACAAAGCAATTATTGCAAACAAACGTGATGTTGATTATGCATTATTTCAAAAAGGTTTTTCTTTAGGTTTGTTAGGAAAAGGTGATGAAAAAATAATTGTATTGTCTAAAATTTTAAACGATTTTGACAAATCAATTTATGCCGATGATGCAAGTTTTGAAATAGGTAGTGTTTATCTAAATCAAGAACAATATGACATGGCAATAAATACCTTCACTAATTTAATAAACGATTATTCTAAAAGCTCATACATTCCAAAAGCATACGATAAGCTGGGCTTGATATACGTAATTCAGAAAAAAAATGATGAAGCAATAGAATCGTATAAATATGTTGTAGAAAATTATCCTAATAGTAAAGAAGCAGATAATGCAAAAATAGGATTAGAAACAATTTACGTAAAAATATTAGGTAATACCGATGAATATTTTACATATCTAAAATCAATAAACCAAACTATTAACATAACAGAAGAAGAAGAAGATTCTATCAGCTATGCTGCAGCAGAAAGATTTTATTTGCACGAAGATTGCGATAAATCTAAAGAGTTATTTGCTAAATATATCAATAAATATAAAAACGGTAAAAATTTAGCAAGTGCAAATTTCTATAAAGCAGAATGCAATTATAAAGCAGGAGAACTTGATGAAGCCCTTGTTTCGTATTCTTATATAGCAAATTTGCCTAAATCTAAATTTACCGAAAAATCATTAGAAAAAGCCTGTGAAATAACATATTCGCAAGAAAAATATGCCGAGGCAATTGAATTTTATCAAAAATTAGAAAAATATGCCGATAAAGAAAGTAATGTGTATAATGCTCGATTAGGAATTATGCGTTGTTATTATAAACAAAAAGATTATACCAAATCTATAAAAACCGCAATAAATGTTCTAAAAGACAATAAAATTTCTGACAATGTACACCGTGAGGCACACTACGTTATAGCAAGTTCTTTCTACAACTTAAAAGATTACGAGGGAGCATTCGAAGAATATCAGATTTTATCTAACGATATTGATACAAAAGAAGGTGCCGAAGCAATGTACAGAATTATAGAAATAAATTATCTGCAAGAAAAATATGACGAAGCTGTAGCAGATATAAAAATATTTAAAAAATCTACCACCCCTTATAAACAATGGGTTGCAAGAGCATATATTATTTGGTCTAAAATATTTGTTTCTAAAAACGACTTTTATATGGCAAAGAAAAGTTTAGATGTTGTTTTAGGAGGATATAAAACTCAAAACGATGGTGTAATTGACGAAATAAACGAACAGTATGCTAAAGTAAATGAGCAAGAAGCTGCATTTGAAGAGCTAAACAAAACAGTTGAACCAGAAGTTATTGAAGAACCCGGCGAAGTAGAAAAATTAATTGATAATGATGAAGAAAATAATTCTGATGAAAACAAATCGGAACAAGAAAATACTGAACCCGAAACAAATACAGAATTAGAAACTGAATAATTTTAAGAATTATGATTGATACTCTTATAAATATAAAACAGAAAAAAGTTATTGAAGTAAAAGCAATCATTATTTTGCTATTATTTGTAACTTTTAGTTCATTTGCACAATCGCGAATAGAAAGAAACACTAACGATACAATTGTTGGCGATGTAGTGGTAATAAAAGCATATAGCCCCGCAGTTTCCGATGTAAATAAAATACAATTTACACCACAAGTTACTGATACTGTTATGCCAAATATTAGTTTTAAATATTATTTACGCACCTCGCCTGCAAAAACGCATTATAATGTAATACCTATTCACGCAGCAAAAATTTTGCCCGAACCACTTACAAAACTATACGATAATTGTGTAAAAGCTGGTTTTGGTTCTTACGCAACACCTTTAGCAGAATATTGTTATAGCTCGCATAGGTCCAAAGAATACTCATTAAATGTGCATCTAAAACACGAATCATCTACAGGCAAAATTAAACTTAACGATGATTACCCAGAAAAAGCACACTTAGGATATAGCAATAATTTAGCAGATATAAATTCTAAAATATTCTTTAAAAGAAATAAACAAATGCAATTGGGTATTAAATATAGCAGAAATGTAGTGCATAACTATGGTTTTAACACAAGCCTTTTGCCTGACACAATGCCTGACAAATCGGAATATCGCCAAAGATATTGGTCGGCAAATACACATCTCAGGTTTTTAAATACTGTAAATCAAAAATCTAAACTAAGCTATAACACAGGCATTAATTATAGCTTTATGGAAAATATTCAAAAAAGCAATCAACACACAATTGAAATTGATGCAACTTTAAGTCAATATCATAATAAAGAACTGCTAGGAGGCGATTTATTTGTAGGAGCTTATGCTTTTAACAGTGTGGTAGATAGTTTAATGACTGACCCTAAAATTTTAATTGAAGCAAAACCTTGGGTAAAAGTAAAAGGTAGAAAATGGGATGTTAAAGCAGGTTTAGATATCGTTAACGACCATTACAACGATTCTTCTTTTTATCATTTCTATCCAAATGTAATGTTTAATTTTAATCTTGTAGAAGATTATTTTTCGCCATATATTGGTGTTCAAGGAAAAGCAGAAGTAAATCATTACTATAAACTTATACAAGAAAACCCTTTTGTTTCGCCAAATATTATGCTTAAAAACACAAACCATATATTTATAGGTATGGCAGGGCTAAAAGGTAAAATATCGCAGAAACTATCTTTTAATTTTGGTTTAGATTATTCAATTATTGATAATGCATACTTTTTTGTAAATGACACAAGCGAACAATACGATAATTTATTTATTGCAGAAAGTGATGATGTTCAGTTATTTACACTGCATGGTCAGGTTTTTTGGGATAAAAGTAAAAGTTTAAGATTTCTTTTAAAAGGCGAGTATTTTAATTACACAATGAGTGTTTTAGATAAACCATGGCACAAACCAGATTATACAATAACTTTTAGTACATATTATAATTTAAGAGATAAATTTATTGTACGTTTTGATGTGTTTGCACTTGGCGAACAATATGCAAAAAACTTTTATGGACAAGAAAAATATATAAAATTAAAAGGTATGATTGATATTAATTTAGGATTTGAATACAGATATAATAAAAGAATTTCTGCATTTGTTAATTTCAACAATATTATAAGTCAAAAATATCAGCGTTGGAATCAATATCCAACACAAGGATTTAATGCACATGGAGGTTTAATGTTTTCATTTTAGCTTGAGTGATAAACTAGCCGCCAAACCTTGTAAAAATTAAATATCTCAATAAGGATTAAACTATTATAAAATTTAAGATTATGAATATATTAAAGTATGCTTTCGCTCTAATATTTATTTTTAACATGCAATTAATAATTGCACAAGACAATATAAACTACACAGCCGACAAACCATTTCAATATATTTCTAAATGGAAAAACGGACAAAAAAAATCTGAAGGAGAGCTATTGAATAGCCTTGAAGAAGGAAAATGGATTTTTTGGAATGAAGATGGAATAAAAAAACAAGAAGTTAATTTTACAGAAGGAAAATTTCATGGATTAATGATTAGTTATTACACTAATGGGCAAAAAAACAATGAAGTTAATTATTATTACGGTATAAAAAACGGACTTTATAACGAGTGGTACGAAAACGGAAAATTAAGTGCTAGTGGCAAATTTACCTTAGGACATAGAGATAGTGTTTGGACATATTACACAGAACAAGGAAAAATATTAAAAAAAGAAATGTATAATTATAGATACGATAATCCTAAAATTATAGATTTATATGATAAGTCTGGAAAACAAACCGTTTCAAACGGAACAGGAACCGCTGTCGAATTTTATGCCAATGGACAAAAAGCATACTCCGGTAGCTATTTAGATGGCAATAAAAATGGCGATTGGATTTATTGGTACGATAATGGACAAAAATCTGCACAAGGGAGTTTTAAAAATAATATAAAAATAGGAAATTGGAACTCTTGGTACGATGATGGTTCAAAAAAAAGTATAGAAAACTACGAGAATGGTCAAAGTAAATATTGGTATAAAAACGGTAATGTAGAGATGGAAGGAGTAGTTAAACAAGAGAAAAAACAAGGTCTTTGGAAATTTTATTACAATAATGGCACTCTTAGAATTGAAGTGAACTATCAAAATAACCTAAAAAATGGAATAAGTAAAAAATATTACGAAGATGCCAAAATTGAAACAGAAATAAATTATAAAAACGATAAAAAAAATGGAAAAGCA
>Ga0256827_10001519_pt1 | contig 14885 bp, 10 predicted proteins | sample CV84metaG_FD_185977 | JGI IMG/M metagenome (GOLD analysis project Ga0256827, IMG submission 185977) | Hydrothermal vent microbial communities from East Pacific Rise, Pacific Ocean - CV84 | ecosystem: Environmental > Aquatic > Marine > Hydrothermal vents | place: Pacific Ocean: East Pacific Rise... | reverse complement strand
CTTCACAAATTAATGCTCTCATTTTCAAACATCTTAACCTAAATGATATTTTTTGGGAGACTATGCAGTACTTAGACTCCGAGCAAGATGTTCCAGAGAATTTTAAAGATATAGTTTTAGCACTCCAGATTGTAAAAACAGCCGTAAATACACAGCATCAACTTAGTGATGCTTCCATTGAGAATGCGGTTTCACTTATAAATGCTAATGGTATGAATGTAGACTCTTTTAAACGTGCAGTGAAGCGTGTTAAAAATAGATATGTTTAAAAGAGGAACTCTAAAGAGTTAGTTGAATACAGCTCTCTATAGTGGTCTCTTTGGATATTGTATATTCAATATCTTGTGGAAGAGCTTTAGCAGTGGTTTTTCCTATGACAATAACAGTATGAGACTCTTTTAAACTACTATTTTTTAAAAAACAGTTCAGACTTGAAGGCGAAGTAAAAATTAGTGTCGCTTCATCTTCCACTTTAACATCTAAAATCTCTTGTGAACACTCACTCTCATATACAACTACTTCATCCACGTTGAAACCATCTTTTTGACAAAGAGATACAAAGTCAGAAGCTACGACTTTTGCTCGTAAGTAGAGCCACTTTGTCTCTTTTGGGTAAGATTTAATTTTATCTACTAAATTATCTCCATACCCTCCACCAATATCTAAAACCTCAGTCCCTAACTCCTCATAACTCTGAGCACTCGCCACTGAGACACAAAGAGCTTTTTTATCTATATATTCACTCTTTTTGTACTGTTTTAGAGCTTTAGAGGTCTGTTTAGAGGTAACTATGAGGTAATCATATTTGGAAAAATCAATTTGGGGTTTTAAAAACTTAATTTGTAGAGAATTAACACTCACTACGTTGGGATGAGAAGAGATAGAAAAAAGATAAATGGGATTTGACATAAAGCTTCCTAAATATTTCGATATTTGAAATTGGACATATAGTATATGCTAGATTCTGAATCTAGTGCAGAATGACTATATGTTTGAAGCTTAGTCATTCCGTGCTTGACACGGAATCTAGTTTCTTAGCTTATTCCCACTCAATAGTAGCTGGTGGTTTTGAGCTAATATCATAAACTACACGGTTTATTCCATCAACCTCATTAATAATTCTTCTTGAAATTCTTTCAAGTAAATCATGTGGAAGGTGTGCAAACGTGGCTGTCATACCATCCACTGCTTCAACAACTCTTACACAAACAGTGTTATCATAAGTACGGTTATCACCCATAACACCCACTGATTTTACATTTAAAAGTACCGCAAATGCTTGCCATGTTTTTGCATAGTATCCACTCGCTTTAAGTTCATCAAGTAAAATTACATCTGCTTCACGAAGAATTGTTAAGTCAGGTACATTTACATCACCCATAATACGAATTGCAAGACCAGGCCCAGGGAATGGATGACGGTTAATCATACCCTCTGGAAGTCCAAGTTCTAAACCAATTTTACGAACCTCATCTTTGAAAAGCTCACGAAGTGGCTCAATAAGTTCAAAGTCCATCCAGTCTGGTAATCCACCTACGTTATGGTGTGATTTGATAACTTCAGATGGTCCATTTACACTTATTGACTCAATAACATCAGGGTAGAGAGTACCTTGTGCTAAAAATTTAATACCATCATGCTTCTTCGCCTCTTTTTCAAACTCTTCAATGAAAGTGTGTCCAATTATCTTACGCTTCTGCTCAGGGTCTGAAATACCTTCAAGTTTACCTAAAAAGTTATCTACAGCATCAACAGTAATAAGTGGAGTTTTTAAGTTGATTTTGAAAACTTCTTCAACCTGTTCACGTTCACCTTTTCTTAAAAGTCCATTGTCAACAAAAACAGGAATCAACTGATCACCAATTGCTTCATAAAGCATTGCTGCAACAACAGAGCTATCAACTCCACCACTTAGACCACAAAGGACTTTTCCATCGCCAACTTTTTCACGAATAGAGTCAATTTGCTGTTTTAAGAAGTGCTCCATTTTCCATTTTTCAGTCACACCACAGATATTTTTTGCAAAGTTACGAAGCATTAGGTAACCCTCTTCTGAGTGCTGTACTTCTGGGTGAAATTGCATTGCATAAACACGTTTTTCTTCATTGGCAATTGCCGCATAAGGAGAGTTAGCAGAAGTTGCAATTGGAGAAAAACCTTCTGGAAGAACATCTACCTTATCAGAGTGACTCATCCAAACGATACGGTTGTCATCACAATCTTCTAACAGAGGAGACTTTGTTTCGAGTTTTAATTCAGCTTTTCCATACTCATGGTGAGATGAACGGATAACAGAACCACCAAAATCTACTGCAATTCGTTGCATACCATAACAGATACCAAGAACAGGGATACCCATAGAGTAAACACCTTGGTCAACTGTATAAGCATCTTCGTTATAAACAGAAGATGGGCCACCACTAAGGATAACACCCTTAGGATTTTTCGTTTGAATCTCCTCAACTGATGTGTGATACGGTAAAATTTCGCAGTATATTTTATCTTCACGAAGTCTACGAGCTATAAGTTGTGTGTATTGAGAACCAAAGTCTAAAACGATTATGCTAACATTTTTCATATAAATGCCTTTAAAAAAATAGGATAATTAATATTGAAAGGATACCAAAATCAAGATTAATTTTTGATTTGGAATTTAAAAAAGAGACTCTCGCACTTAATACGAGAGTTTTACATCATTAGAAAGAAGGATTTAACCCCCTATTCCTAAAACAGTAAATTGTAGGTACCAAATACCTACAGAAACGAAGTAACCTACTAAAATAGTCCAAGACATTTTCATATGTGAACCAAAAGTATAGATACCATGTAGTTTACCCATAACACCAACACCAGCAGCAGAACCAAAACTAATCAAAGAACCACCAACACCAGCTGTAAGTGTTACAAGTAACCACTGTGCAGTTGAGATATCAGGAGAGGCTTTAAGTACCGCTGACATAACAGGAACATTATCTACTACTGCAGAGAGAAAACCAACTCCAATATTTACATAAGTTGGATCAAACATCTCATAAAGTTTAACAGCATGACCTAAGAAACCTGCAAAGTGAAGTGCACCAACAGCCGCTAAAATACCAAAGAAGAAGAGAAGGGTATCATTCTCAATCTTTGCAACTGATTTATAAATCTCAATATCGTGGTCATGGTATTTTTTAAGTGTATATGCATACAGTTGTAGAAGTGAAAGACCAAAAAGCATTCCCCACATTGGTGGAAGGTGCATAAATTGTTTTCCTAAAACTGCGATTGCAATCGTAAAGACACCTAAAAAGATAATAATTTTACCACCCTTGTGAATAACTACAGGCTCTGAACCTTCTACTCTTTGAGGTTGTCCCACAGGAACAAAACGTGAGAGTAAAAATGCAGTCGTACCCCAACCAAGTATAGCGGCAGGGAAAAGAAAGAGAAAGTCAACAAAAGCGCCCTTTCCAGCAGACCATGCCATAAGTGTAGTAATATCACCAAATGGAGACCAAGCACCACCTGCATTTGCAGCCACAACCACGTTGATAGCCGCTGGGACTAAAAATGCCTTATTATCTTTTTCAATCGTTAAAAGAACAGTTGAAAGGATAAGTGCAGTTGTTAAGTTGTCTGCAACTGGAGAGATAAAGAATGCTAAAAGACCTGTTACCCAGAAGAGTTGTCTATAACCATAACCAGCATTTAAAAGTCTCTCTTTAAGAGCATCAAAAACATTTCTTTCTATAAGTGCTTCGATAAATGTCATCGCTACAAATAAGAAGAAGAAAATTTCAGCAATTTCAAGAATCAAGTGAGCTATTTCTGTATCAAAAGTGCTAAAATCTAAGCCATTGACTGCATAATAACCACCGAGCAACATAAACATAAAGGTACCTGTAAATAGTGCCGGTTTAGCCTTATTTATATGGTATTTTTCCTCAGCGGCAATAAAATAATATCCCACTACAAATATTGCTAATAGCATCCAACCAAATGGTGTTACTGCTAAATCAACAGCATGACCTGATGCATGAGCCGATGTTGTAGCAAATGCAACTGCGCTTGTTAAACCTAACAACGATAGAATTTTCAACATTCTTTCTCCTTAATAATTGTGTGAACTCCAACAGATTCTTCTCGTCCAAGTGCCCCAAGGACAATCTCTTTTGCTGTGAGTAAACGAAATTTCAATAGTTTACCTATATTTTCATTTAAAAGAGCATTAATTTTACTTAATGCTCTGTTTAAGCCTACTTTTGTTCTAATAATTGAAACATCCTCCCACATTATTTTACGTAAAAGGTTTTTCATCTTTTTGTCATCTTTAAGACTCATTACCTCTTTATTATCGTCAAAAGTGATGAATTCTTTATCTTTTGAAGTCAATAAAATATCTTCAACAGCCTTTTTTGCAAAAACAAGACCCTCTAAAAGAGAGTTAGAAGCAAGTCTGTTAGCACCATGTACACCCGTTGATGCGGCCTCACCTATGACATAAAGATTTTTTATACTAGGTACTCTACCATTTAGATCACTCTTAATTCCCCCAATAGCATAGTGAAATGCTGGAGAAATTGGAACTCTTTGGGTTGGTACATCAAAACCTAAACCCTGAAGGTTTTTATAGATATTTGGAAACCTTTTCATAAAATACTCATGCTCAAAGTTATTAAAGCAGAGATAGGTTTGCATTCCGGTCTCTTTGGAGTGCCTATAAATTGACTTACTAACAATATCACGTGAAGCGAGTTCTCCACGTTCATCATAATCAAATAAAAAGCGTTTTCCACTCTCATCTTCTATGGTAGCACCCTCACCTCGCAGGGCTTCAGTTAAGAGCATTTTTTGAGCATTTTTTGAGTCAACATAAACGGTGGGATGAAACTGCATCATCTCCATCATCTCTAACTTAATCCCTTTCATAAGGCAAAGTCCCTGTATGTCAGCACTAATACAAGGAGCATTTGTATGGTATTCAAAGAGTGAACCAACTCCACCACTTGCGATAATAACATCTTTGGCATAGATATTTCTGCACTCTCTATGGTCAAGCAGAGTCACACCATAACACTCTGAATCTTTGATAAGAAGGTCAACTACTCTTGCATCTGAGACCTGTGTATGAGGATTGTTTTTGAGTAAAAAATAGTGGAGATATCTTCCCGTTGCATCACCACCAGCATGTAAAATTCTTTCACGAGAGTGTGCCGCCTCTTTTGTATAAAGAAGTTCTCCCTCGTCATTTGCATCAAACTCAAAGCCACGTTGGATGATGTCGTCAATAACCTTGCGTGAATTTTTACTTAAGACATTCACTGCTTCTTCATTACAAAAGCCTGCTCCAGCATCGAGTGTATCTTTTATATGTGACGGAATATCTTCTTCATCAACTGCAAGTGCAACACCACCTTGCGCATAAAAAGTGTTACACTTAAATGTTTCACGCTTATTTATGACAAGTACTTTTTTATCTTTTGGCAGATGCAGAGCAGCATAAAGACCTGCTATTCCTGCTCCTATTATTATTACATCGTATTTCATAATCTCTTTAGTCTGTTTCATTATTTTCTAAGATTTCTTTTTTTATAAAAAATTCAACATTATCATCTTCTGATATCTGCTCAAGGTAGTAAGGATCTTTTTTATATCCACATCCACTTGCGACTAACACTAAACTTGCTATAATAAGCAGATGAAAAATGCTAGTCAAATTATTAACTCTCTTCAAGATAAACCTCAGTTTTCTAAGTTGTCTAAATTTAGCTGTATTAAAAAAATACAATCTATTTTTGTGCCTGCTTTGCAAAAGATGATAAAGTTTGCATATATTAAAAATGAAACTCTCTTTTTTGTACTGAATCATCCAGCAGGGAAACAAGAGTTTGATAATAATATACAAAATATTAAAAGTGCTTTAAATTTTCATACACCTGAAGAATGTAGTGAAACTTTTATTAAAGATATTAAAGCTTTTGTAACACATAGCCCTCCAAAAATCTTTCAGCCAGAGCTAAAAGAGCCTGAAGTTTACACAGAAAGAGCAGATGGAAACTTTGTAGTAGAGATACAAGAGCCAAAACTTAAAGAGCTCATTTTATCTATACAAAAAATTATAAAAGAGAAACATGACACTTAAAGAGACTATACAACAGCTTCCTAATTCTGCTGGAATATACCAATATTTTGACAGTGATGGTCACCTTCTCTACATTGGCAAGGCAAAGAACCTCTCCAATCGTGTAAAGAGTTATTTTAGTTTCTCACCACGTTTACAAGCATCATCAAACCTTTCTCTTAGAATCACGAAGATGATAAATCAAGTTATTTCGATGAATTATATTGTGGTTAACTCTGAACACGATGCACTTATACTTGAAAATTCTCTCATAAAACAGTTAAATCCAAAGTACAATATACTTCTACGTGATGATAAGACATACCCATACATATATATTGACACCACTCAAAAGTATCCACGTTATGAGATTACACGTAAGATTATTAAAGGTACTGGTATTGTTTATTATGGCCCTTACTCCATAGGAGCTAGAGATATTTTAGACTCCGTTTATGAAATTTGTAAACTCGTTCAAAAAAAAGGCTCTTTAAAATCCAAAAAACTCTGTCTCTACCATCAAATTGACAAATGCTTGGGGCCTTGTGAACTCCCTGTTACAAAGGAGCGATACCAAGAGGAGTTAGACCTTGCACGAGATTTAATTGTAAATAAAAAAAAGTTAGTGCATAAACTTACACAAAAAATGGATTTTTATGCTCAAGAGTTGCGTTTTGAAGAGGCGGCAGAGCTTAGAGATAGATGTGAAAGAATTGGCCGCTCTGAGATAAAAAGTGAAATTGATTTTGCCAGCCAAGAGAATTACGACATATTTGTTCTACAAAACTCAGATAAACGTGCAGTTGGTGTGAGAATTTTTATGAGAAATGGAAAGATCATCTCCTCTTCACATGACTTCATACAGCTCAATGAGGGGTATGACGAAGATGAACTCTACCAAAGACTTCTACTTGATTTTTACAAAAGTGAAAAGCCACCTATTATTGCTCCTATTTTAGTGATGAAACAATTTAGAGATATGGAGATTATAGAAGAGCATCTCAGCCAAGTTTTTGAAAAAAAAGCTGAGATAAAAGTGCCGCTTCGTGGCAATAAAAAACATCTTATAGAGTTAGCAATTTTAAATGCGCAAGAGCTACTCAAACGTGATAAGTCCCGTGATGACACACAACTTCTAGAAGAGACTAAAGAGCTCTTAAATCTCTTAAGAGTTCCACAAAGGGTAGAAATTTTTGACAATTCTCATATGTCAGGAATGGCAACAGTTGGTGCTATGGTTGTTTATGAAAATAGTAAGTTTGATAAAAAAAGTTATAGAACCTACCATTTAGAGGCTAAAGATGAGTATGCACAGATGCGAGAAACACTCTCACGAAGAGTAGAGAGTTTTTCTAAAAACCCACCTCCCGATTTGTGGATAATTGATGGAGGGACAACCCTCTTAAAACTTGCATCTGAAATACTCAACTCTAGTGGTGTGCTCCTTGATGTTGTCGCTATATCAAAAGAGAAGATTGATGCAAAGTCTCATAGAGCTAAAGGCAAAGCACACGATATTTTACATACTTTAAATGAAAGTTTTAAACTCTCTCCAAATGATAAAAGACTTCAATGGGCCCAAAACTTAAGAGATGAAGCACACCGATCTGCAATTACCTTTCACAAAAAAACAAAACTAAAGTTAGATAAAGAGTCTAAGCTCTTGACATTACATGGAATTTCAGAGGCAAAAATCAAAAAACTACTGAATCATTTTGAGACCTTTGAATCTTTAAAAACTTTAACAGTTGATGATATAAGTGATGTTTTAAACCTAAAAGATGCAAAAACTATTAAAAATATTTACAACTAAGTTTTATTTTTCCACATTTATGATATATTTGTGATTATTATATTTGACGAAAGGTAATAGATGCATAAAGTGATGCCAATAGATGAAGAGTTTATATATGAGGGTAATGTTATTGTAAGTCAGACTGATTTACAAGGTGTAATTGTATATGCTAACAGAAAATTCTGTGAAATATCAGCTTACAAACGTAATGAATTAATAAATAAACCTCATAACATCATTCGACATCCAGATATGCCTAAAGCCGCATTTCAAAAGATGTGGGAGACCATCTCTGGTGGTCAAGCTTGGAATGGTCTCGTTAAAAACTTGAGAAAAGATGGTCTATACTACTGGGTAGATACTGAGATATTACCGATAGTTGATAATGAAAAAAATATTACTGGCTATATAGCTGCAAGAAAACCCGCCTCTCGAAAAAACATAGATGAAACACAAGAAATATATAAAAAAATGCTTGAACTAGAAAGCAAGGAACAATAATGCTAATTTACAATTTTGAAAAAAACTTTTTAGGAATTGATGAATCCGACCTTAGAATTCTAGGGTTTCAAGATTTTTCGAGTTTAAGAGCCGAAGCTACTGACTTTGCTGATCTTTTTGTAAAGACACCAGGGTATATACATAACTTTAAACATGTTCATTGGATTGATTTTATAGCATGTGCTGAATCTAGCGATGACTCAAAAGTTATTATACATGCGAACAACAGAACATTTAAATGTAACCTTGATTTAAAAACAATTTATCTTATTGATAACCCAACTTCTAAAGCTTATGTTATTACTCTTCAAAATTTGCGCGAACTAACTAACAATGAAAATAAAGAAATTTCTAACGATATAGCAGGTAAACCTGCTCCATCAAAGACTAAAACAACTGTAATCTCTGATGTATTTAATACAGCAGTAAAAAGCCCTGTACCAACTCCAACTCTAGTTTCAACTACAAAAGTAACTCCTGATCCTTATGAAATTGATGTTCATGAAGATGAATTTGATAAACCTAATTCACTAGACATTATAGAGGATATTTATGAGCCTCAAGAGGAAATAGAACTAGAGGTAGTTCAAGAGCCTGTAGTAGCAAAAACAACTCCTGTAGAACCAGTAATCCCTCAAGAAGAAGAGACAGCTGAAGATGATTTTAAACTAGATATTGATGTCACTCCAGAAGATATCAAACAAGAAGGGCCTACACCAACTCAGATTGAAGAGATTGAAGAAGAAAATGAGGATGATGGATATGATGCAAGTTACATATATGACCCAAATGTTGCCTCTAGTGAATTGGGTTTACCTGTAGATTTAATTGAAGAGTTTATAGAAGATTTTATTGCACAAGCAAAAGAGTTTAAAGATGATCTTTATAGTGCCTTAGAAAATTCAGATATGGACAAATTAAAAATTCAATCTCATAAACTTAAAGGTGTAGCTGCAAATCTTCGTATCGAAAATGCTTTTAATGTACTTACTATTATTAACAGCTCTTCTGAGATAAATGAAATACTAAAAAATCTTAATATATTTTATAAAATAATTGCTGCTTTATCAGGTGAAAGTAATCAGATTACAAATGTTCAAAAAGTAGAAAAATCAGAAGTACCTCAAATAGAGATAGAAGAGACACCTACTACTCAAGCCAATGATGACGAAGAACTAATTATTGATTTTAAAGATGATTTTTCTATTGCACAACCTAGTTTTAAAGAAGAGAAACTTGAAGATACTGATAATCTAGTTTTAGAATTTAAAGATGAGGGTTCCGATGATCTATATATTGATTATGAAGATAAACCTGAACCTCTTGAAGAGCCAAGCCATCAAGAAGAAAATTTTATAGACTTAGAAATTCCAGAACCTTCAGCAGCACCAGAACCACAAAAAAAAGTAGAGATACAAGAAGAAATAAAATCAGAGTCAGAGCCAGAGCCTGTAATGCAAGCACAAACAACTAGACTAACTTATGACAAAAAACAAGCTGCAAGTGAAATTGGTTTAGACATTGATACTTTTAATGAACTATTTCTTGATTATATAGAAGGGTGCCAAGCCTCAGCAGATGAGATCAAAAAAGCAATCTTAAAGGACAATGCTCAAGAATGGAGAGCGAATGCCATTCAGATTAAAGGTATGAGCGACAATATGAGAGTACAAGATTTTACAACGGACTTAGAAACAATCATTGAAACTCAAGATAAATCTGTAGCCCAAGAAGCTTTAGTAAAAATAGAATCATTAATTGGTAAAATTTCTGATTTAGGAGCATAACGATGCAGTTTGGATTAAAAAATAGACTTAGACTAATCAGTCTTCTACCTATACTTATTCTCTTCTCTATAACTAGTTATTTTGTTTATAACTCAGCAGTAAATTATAAACTAGCGCAAGTGCTTCAAGATCAACTATCTGAAAACAAACAACTTAATGATCTTGTAGGTAATATCTCTCGAGAGAGAGGTATGACTGTAATGTACCTTGGAAACTCCTCTAAGAATATACTTAAATCTCTTACGCAACAGAGAAAAGTAGTCGATGAAAAGCTCAATATTTATGTTTCAAATACCGAACAAAACAGTGTACTCCATGATCATGCAAATGGAGAAACAGAGTGTCACACTTGTATTAACCTAAAGTCTATAGTTCAATCTATGAACAAAATTAAAAAAGCTAGAATTACTGTTGACCAAAATAGGTCAAACTTTACAGATATATATGAAAATGTATATGGAAAAGCACAGCATAAAGCTATTTTACTTTTAGAAGAGATTACTCAAAACCAGATGGATCAAGAGATTAATGAACTTTCATCAGTCTATTTATCACTTGTACGAGCAAAAGAGTATACAGCATCAGAGAGAGATTATATCAGTTTTGCTATTTCAAGATCAGCTGTCCTTGAAGAAGAGGACTTAAATCAGTGGTTAACACTACTAGCCAAAGCTGATTCACTTAACTTTGAAAGTCTTCACAACTTATCACTCGGGTCTCAACTTGATGCAATTTTTCTTAATGAAGAGACACTTGAACTTTTTGAAGATATTAATAGTGAAAGAGCTCTTATCATTTCTAATGGTGCAACAGGAGAGTATGAAACAACATCTGGTATTTGGTTTACTATGTTGTCAGAAAAAATTAATGCAATCTCAGATGCAGAAGATTTAATTTTATTGGCTATGGATAACAGAGCTAAACAGATACAGACTGATGCCTTACAACTTCTTGTTATAACTTTAACAATTTGGTTAGTATCAATCATCTTAGCAATTCTTGGTTTCTTACTCTCTAATGAAATTGCAAAAAATATTACAAACCTTGAGAATGTATTAAAAAGGGTTGCTGAGGATACACACGAAGATGATCTACAGCTTAATCTTCACACAGCTGAAGGAACTGAACAAGCATATGGTCTACTTGAAAAAATTATTGAGCAGACAAGAATAGATAAACTCTCCGCACAAGAAGCGAGTGAAGCAAAATCAATGTTCCTTGCAAATATGTCGCATGAAATCAGAACTCCACTCAATGGTATTGTTGGGTTTACTGAGCTTCTTAAAGACACAGGTCTTAACGAAGAGCAAGGTGAATTTGTAGAAATAATTGAAAAATCTTCTGAAAACCTTTTAGAAATTATCAATAACATTCTTGACCTCTCTAAAATTGAGTCTAACAAACTTGAAATTGAAGACATAGTCTTTAATCCAATTACTGAATTTGAAAGTGCTGTTGAAGTATATGCTATTAGAGCAAGTGAGAAAAACATTGATTTAGGGTGCTTTATAGATCCACAACTTGAAAATCCTATTAAAGGGGATCCTACTAAAATCAAAGAGGTTATTATTAACCTTCTCTCAAATGCTGTTAAGTTTACAAGTAGTGCTGGTGCTATTAATGTTGATATTAGAAAAGTAGAATCTACTAAAAAAGGCATCACTAGAATTAGGTTTGAAGTTGAAGATAGCGGTATTGGTGTTACAGGTGAGCAAAAAGCTAGAATTTTTGAAGCATTTTCACAGGCTGATACATCGATTACACGTAAGTATGGTGGTACTGGTCTGGGGCTAACAATTTCTTCTAGATTTATTGAGTTAATGGGTGCACAACTTGATCTACATAGTGAACCAGGAGAGGGTACAACTTTCTTCTTTACCATAGATTTCGAAGAGATTGAAACAGCCAATGAGACTTCTAAGGGAGCTTTTTCTGGTCTTAATGCTCTTGTTCTACAGAGTCCTCATAAAGCAAAACGTCAAGAGAAATATCTTTGTGAATATTTAGATCATTTTGGTGTTAGCTTTACGATGTTTAAAAACATGAACAACTTACAGAATCTACAAAATCAAGTGAGTTATGACTTAGTATTTATTGATTATGATTATGTTTCTGACAACAACCTTACAGAGTACTCTAAACTACAAGAGGAGCTAATCCTCTTAACAAAAGCTACTAATATGAGAAAAATTGACTCATTGAATGTTAGTCTTTTCAAAACACTCTATGAGCCACTTAATGTTTCCAAAACAAAACAGACCTTAGAAAATTATAGTAATGAAAATTTTAGTTCTAAAAGAGCTAAGAAACTAAGTGCAGCTAATAGCAGTGCATCTAAATTTGATGCTAATGTTTTAGTTGCTGAAGACAACATAATTAACCAAAAACTTATTAAGAAAACTCTTGAAGATATTGGATTAACAATAACACTAGCGGATAATGGACTTGAAGCATTCCAAAAACGTAAAGATGGTAACTTTGACCTAATTTTCATGGATATACAGATGCCATTTTTAGATGGTGTTGAAGCTACACAAGAGATACTTGAGTATGAAGAGGAGTTTAACCAACCCCATGTTCCAATACTAGCTCTTACTGCAAATGCTCTTAAAGGTGACAGAGAACGTTTCTTAGCCGCAGGACTAGACGAGTACACAACTAAACCACTTATACGTTCAGAAATAGTATCGTTACTCAACCATTTCCTTGCAGACCACGTTGTAGAGTTTGCTCCTGAAATAGAGAGAGAAGAGAAGATACAAGCACCTCTTAAAGAAAAAGTTGTACCTGAACCTATTATAGAAAACACTCCTCCTATAGAGGTACCTACCACAACATCATATGAAGATATTCTTAGTGTTATTGAACAAGAAGATTCTCAGGATCTGCTCTTCGATTTAGAAGATAGCTTTGATGATGAAGATCTATCTACAGAACTTGAAGAAGTATTTGACGATGAAGCTTTCAAGCAACGTGCTATCGAGCAACTTGAGAAGGAAGAAGAAAAAACTCCAGACCTAGATAAACAGGTAGCAATAAGTCAAGATGTTGATGTGGCAAAAGAAGTTGTAGAAGCAATTGAAGAAGAAGTAGTTACTGAAAAAGCACTCTACAAAGCAGATATTCTTCTTGCTAAAAAAAGTATTTTTGAATCAAAATTATATTCTAAAATACTGATGAGCCTCGGATATACTTGTGATTTAGCACACTCTATGGACGATATACAGAACTTAATTGATGAAAATTCATATAAAATTATTCTGTTCGATAAAGAGCTAGACACTCTTAATGTCCACGAGTTTACACATAAAGTACAAGAGAGTAATGAGTCTACTCAACTTGACACTCATCTAGTTCTTATTAGTGACCCCCAAATTAATGTTGATACTGATGATGAGCTCTATGTACATGAGATAATTCCAAATGCTATTAATAAAGATAGACTCAAAGAAGTGTGTGAAAAATTTATTTAAAGGTAACAAATGTCAAGAGATAATTTAATAGTTTTAGCAGTAGATGATGATATGATAAACTTAAAGCTGCTTAAATCTATGCTGATGAAACATGAAAAAATTGTTGAAGTTATAGAAGCTAAAAATGGTTCAGATGCTATTGGGGTACTTAAATCAAGAGATGATATAGACCTCATACTTCTCGATATTATTATGCCTGTTATGGGTGGGATAGAGATGCTTAAAGTTGTACGTGCAGATGATAATCTTCGTCAACTTCCAATCATAGTCTTAACCACTGATGAGACTAAAAAAAGTGAAGCTCTTGAAGTAGGAGCAAATGGTTTTTTAATGAAACCAATTAGAAATGCAGACTTGCTAGCAAAGATTGCTACAGTTATAGTTTAAATGTAGCTACAGCAGGTTCTAAACTAGAACCTGTTTAAGAACCTCTTCGACTCTTGTCACACCAAGAATTTCCATAGACTCTTTTACCTCTTTAGGAATATCATCCAAATCTCTCTCATAATTTTTAGCTGGAATAAGTACTTTTGTCATACCTGCTTTATGTGCAGCAATTAACTTCTCTTTTAAACCGCCAATCGGTAAGACATCTCCACTCAAAGAGACCTCACCAGTCATAGCAATCTCTGAACGGATTTTTTTAGAGCTAAAGATTGAAGATATAACACTCACCATGGCTATACCAGCACTTGGACCATCTTTAGGTGTTGCTCCATCTGGAACATGGATATGAAGGTCATAGCGCTTATAGACCTCACTGGAGTCTACTTTTACACCATCCTCTTTCTCTTTAAATGTTAAAGGGATATTTTCACTCGCTATTTTGAGTTTTTTATTATCAATTAATGTCTTAACAACACTCATTGCTATTCTTGCGGACTCTTTCATAACATCACCCAAGCTTCCTGTTAGTTGTAGATTACCCTTGCCCTTAATTCTTATAGACTCTATTTTTAATACATCACCACCAACAGCTGTCCATGCAAGACCATTTACTACACCAACGACTGGTATTTTGTCTGTTTTTTCTATTTCAAATACACTCTTGTCAAAGAACTCTTTTAAGTTCTTAAGTGTTACAGAGATTTTATTTACCTCTGGCTTTTGTAAAATCTGTTTTGCTACTTTGCGACTCATATCTGCAAGACGACGGCGCAAGTTACGCACACCCGCTTCACGAGTGTAGCTATGTATAAGCTCTTTTAATGCAGGCTTAGAGATAC
>Ga0256827_10001518_pt1 | contig 14901 bp, 10 predicted proteins | sample CV84metaG_FD_185977 | JGI IMG/M metagenome (GOLD analysis project Ga0256827, IMG submission 185977) | Hydrothermal vent microbial communities from East Pacific Rise, Pacific Ocean - CV84 | ecosystem: Environmental > Aquatic > Marine > Hydrothermal vents | place: Pacific Ocean: East Pacific Rise... | reverse complement strand
CTGTCCATAAATACTTTATTGCTTAAGCGAATTTATAAAATTCGGCATAAAAAGTAGCATAGTTTTTGTTTAAATATTTATTTAAAAATAATAATTTAATAACTTTGTCAATAAATATAAAAATATGAAAAAGCTATACATTCTTATTGTTTCAGTTTTCATTCTCTCTAAACTGGTTGATGCGCAAGATTATAGATTAAAAACAAACACAGGACACACCGATGTTATTACCTCAATATCTATAAGTACCGATAATAAATATATTATATCAGGTAGCGAAGATAAATCGGTTATTCTTTGGGATATTAAATCGGGTAAAGAATTAGAAAGTTTTATTAGCCCAAATAATTTAATAAAGAGTGTTGCATTTAATCCAAACACAAAACAATTTGCTTGTGCCGAAGGCGATACAAAAACAAAAAATAAGATTTATATTTGGGATATCAAAGAACATAAAATTGTTAAAACCATTGAGGATAACAAAGGTATAATAACAAATTTACAGTATAGTAGCGATGGCAGATATTTATTATCTGGCGGACCAAGCGAATTGGTTTTAAGAGATGTAGATGCAGGAATAAAAATTAGAGATTTTGTTTTACCAAAAGAACCCTTGCAAAATATTGGTTTTAGTGCCGATGGTAAGAATATTGTAGCCTCATCAGCAAACATTATTTATATTTGGAATATCAATTCTTGTGAAATAGCAAAAACACTAAAAGGACACACCGATAAAATAACAAGTGTAAAATATTCTAAAGATAATAAATATATTGTCTCAGGAAGCAATGATAAAAGTATTAGAGTTTGGAATGCCAGCTCAGGTAAAGAAATATCAAGCATAGACGATCATGGTTATAAGCTTGAAAACATTGCTGTTAGTGGCGATAATAAATGGATTGCTTCTAGCGATATGAACGAAAGTATTAAACTTTGGGATTTAGAAACAGGAGTTTTAACCAACACACTTGACGGACATAAAGGGAGAATTGGCGGACTAGTTTTTAATAAAGATAATTCTATACTAGTTTCTTATGGTAGATGGGATAGGACAATAAAATTATGGAATCCAAAATCTGGCGAAATAATTAAAGTATTACAAGGTTTACCAAAATATATTTTCGATAAAGCATATTTCGACAAAGGAAATAATTTTGCTGTTGGAAAAGATTATAATGTGGTTATATTTAGTAATTTAACCCAAGGTAAAAGCGTAAAGCTTTTTGCCGAAGAAAACGGATTAGTATCTTGTGTAGATAATTACAAAAACAACAAAATAGTTTATGGAACTACAACAAACGAGATTAGGATTATTGACTTAAAAAACAAGAATAAAAAAACTACTTGCAGAGGACATTCTGCATGGATAAAAAACATTAAGTTTAGTCCTGATGGAAGCAACTTTGCAGCAACAAGCCACAGTACAATTAAAATTTGGGACGCAAATACAGGAGCAGAATTACTTAGCTTTGAAAAAGCACCTGAAGTTGTATTTTCATTATGCTACAGCCACAATGGAAAATATTTGGCAGTTGGCGAAAGTAAAAAAATAAGTATTTGGGAGGTAAGTACAGGTAAAAACATCAAAACAATAAAAGGAATTAAAACACCTGTTTTTAGCTTAGCTTTTAGCAACGATGATAAACAAATTGTTTCTGGCGAAGGCAACGACGAGTTTGAAGGCACATACAAAGCAAGTTTATGGAATATTGAAACAGGTAAAAAAATAAAAGATATTACCGAGTCGAACAAGAAATTTTCGAGCATTGAGTTTAGCTCCGATAACAAATATATTTTGTTAGGTACAGATAAAACTATTAAAAAAATAGAAATTGAAACCGGAAAAGAATTATTAAATTTTCAGGCACACGAACGATGGATTGTTAATGTAGAATTTAGTAAGGATAACAAGCGAATTATTTCTACAAGCGAAGATGGCACAATAAAAGTTTGGGATAACACAACAGGTAAGTTAGAATTAACACAAATTGCAATAAAAGGAACTTATGATAGAATTACTTTTACCCCTGATGGAAAATTTAACGGAACAGAAGATGGAATAAAAAACTTTTATTTTGTTAAGGATTTAGAAATAATTAATTTAGAAAATCTTTACGAAAAATTTTATACTCCAAACCTTTCTGTAATGATAGAAGAAGGCATTGATTTTAAAAATCAAAATTTTGATATTAAAGGATTAGAACCCGTTGCCGACCTTCGTATTAATGAACCGTCAAACGAAATGCCTATGTTTAGAGGAGCTTTAGAAACTCGTTTAACAACCAACAACAAAATTGCAAAAGTAAAAGTAACAGCAACCGACAAAGGTGGTGGAATAGACGAAATTCGTCTATATCAAAACAAAAAACTTGTGCAGTCGAAAAAACTTGAAATAGATTCTACAGGAGCACAAGTTATAGAAAGTTTTGATGTAAATTTATCAAAAGGAATAAACGAAATAGAAATAGCAAGCTATAACAAAGAAAGAACAAAAAAATCAGAAGTGTTTGGAATAGAATATACTGGCGATGAGTTTGACCCTGCAAATCTGTATATATTATCTATTGGGATAAACGAATATAAAAAACCTGCATACAATCTTAATTATGCAGTGTCTGATGCAACTTCATTTACAAAAGAGCTTAAAAATGGCAGTAAAAAATTATTTGAAAAAGTAACAGTTATTAGTTTAACAAACGACCAAGCTAATAAAACTGGGATAGTTGCTGCGTTTGATTCTATAAAATCGGTTATTAAACCCAGTGATGTATTTATTTTTTATTATGCAGGACATGGTTCTATGGCAAAAGCTGCAGATAGCGAAAATGATATTTTTTATTTAGTACCTTGGGAGGTTACAAACTTATATAATTTTGAAATGCTTCAGCAAAAAGGTATTTCGGCTAAAATGCTAAAAGAATTTTCTAAAGACATTTCTGCCGAAAAGCAAATGTTTGTTTTAGATGCATGTCAATCTGGTGGAGCTGTAGAATATTTAGCAAGTCGTGGTTCCGAAAAAGAAATGGCAATATCTCAATTGGCACATAGCACAGGAACGTATTTTATTTCTGCTTCTGGGTCGAAACAATTGGCAGGCGAGTTCGAAACACTTGGTCATGGAGTTTTTACTTACGTAATTCTTGAGGCTCTTAAAGGAAAAGCAGCTACAAACGGAAAAATTACTGTTAAGGGTTTAACTTATTATGTAGAAGATCAAGTTCCTGCATTATCAGAAAAATACAAAGGTGCAGCTCAATATCCTGTTAGTTTTGGATTTGGTCAAGATTTCCCTATCATATTGATTGATAAGTAGGGTCTGCTGAAAAGCTCTGAGGTGTATTAGATTTTTATTTTTTGAAATGCAGATGTATATACATACCTCAAATTGAAGAAGATAAAAATATGATGTGCCTCAGAGCAAGCATAAAACTAGGATTTTAACATTTGTAAATGCAAACTTATAAGCACATATGTTTTAAAAAGTTTGCACTTACAATAGGGTAAGTTTAATATACTCAATCCATTCAGTTTTTCAGCAAACCTCTAGTAGAAGTTGCCTATAAATTACTCAATATTTTTAGTAGTGATAGCGTATAAAACTCGCAGATTCTCTAATTGAGTATTTTCATTATTTGCTTTTGCTAAACGCATTAATTCCAAAATTAAACGTCGTATAACAATAATATTATCAACAATATTATAGAATTTTTCGTTTTTTTCTACGTTTTGTTGTTTTAAGTAAAAATCTATTTCATCTTTTCCAAAAACAGAACCTTTATTAAAAGGATTTATATAGAAAAAAACTTTTGCATCATTTTTTAGTTTAAGTTTAACACTTAATTTATCAACATAAGCTATTATAAAATTATTATGCAAATCTACTCCAAAAATTGATAAATCTAGTTTTTGTGCAAGTGCTAAATATATAATTGACAACATTATAGGACTACCCTTTTTACGAGCTAAAACATTGTTTATGTAATACGATTTGTAATCTTTGTAATATCTTTTATCTCCTCTAAATTTGTTTTCGTTAAAAAATATATGATTTATTACTTTTGTTTTTTCAAAAGCAGTTAAATTATCGTGTAACTCAATCCATACTTTTCTTTTTAGCTCGTCAACTGCTTCTTCTATTTCTGTATAGTCGCACTCAAAAAATTTCTGTTTGCAAATTATACTTGCCCCTAGTGCAATATCGTTTCCTCCAGATTTAACCCAATTAGTAAATTCTTGAATAATTACATTGTTTTGTATTTTGTTAATTATATTTTCTAATCGTTGCTGCACTAACTCATTGTTAGAGAACTCCCAAGCTTCTTCAAGTTGATTTATAATTTTCTCACCTTGTTTAATTAAACTATCTCTAACATTCTGAAAAACAGTTTCATCATTGTCGTCAAGTAAGGATATATGTGCTTTTAATTTTTTATCGTCCATCAATGTAAATTAACAAGTACAAATTTATTACAATTCAACTAGTTTATCTAAGACTTTAACTATCAACTTTTCAACAATTGGCTTATAATCGTTAATAAAAGACTTGTTTACTCTGTTTGCAATAACCACACAAACAGTTAAAGCATTGTGTTTCAGCAAAGCAGACAAGCCGTAAATTGCAGAGCATTCCATTTCGTAATTGTTGATTTTATTTTTCTTGTATTCAAATTTTTCTATTTGAGCATTAATGTTTTTATTAAAATTTTGTAATCTTAAAATTCTGCCTTGTGGTCCATAAAATCCGGGAGCAGATATTGTATAACCAAAATGGAATTCTTTGTTGCTAAATAGTTTAACTAGTTTATCTGATGCTTTAACAATGTAAGGTTTTGGTAATTTATTGTTCCAATCTATTTGATTTAAAAAATCATTAACAGCATTGTTATCAGAAACATCATCTACATTTTTATAGTAGTTTAATACAGAATCGAAACCAACAGCATGTGTTGAAAGAACAAAATCTCCTGCATTAATTTTATGTTGCAAGCCTCCAGATGTCCCAATTCTGATAAAATTTAAAGTTTTTTTATTTGTTTTAATGGTTCTTGTTTTAAAATCTATATTAACAAGAGCATCAAGTTCGTTTATTACAATATCTATATTATCGGTGCCAATGCCTGTAGAAATAACAGTAAAGCGTTTGCCTTTGTATGTACCTGTTATTGTAAAAAACTCACGATTCGATTTTTCTAGCTCAATTGTATCAAAATTATTTGCAACAATTTTAACTCTTCCTTGATCGCCAACAAGAATAATATTATTAGATATATCTTGCGGTAATAAATGTAAATGGTAAATGCTTCCATCAGGGTTTATAATAAGTTCAGAGTTTTCTATCATAATACCGTAATAAAAATTAATGTTGAGATAAAGAACAAGAGCTGCATGCACCTGCACAAGAAATGGCTTCTTTCTTAAAGAAAAGAGGGGCAATACTTTTGTAAATGCCATAAACGGCATACGAAATACTTGCTAAAATAATGATATATGTAATAATTTCTTGCATAATAATTAATTTATAAATAAACTACCTATTTGGTAAACTGCTGCTGATAAAATCCATGCTAAACCGGTTGTGTACGCAATCATAAACAATGCCCAACGCCACGAGTTTGTTTCTCGCTTTACGGCTACAATTGTAGCAATACACGGAAAATAGATAAGTATAAATATTAAAAAAGATAGAGCAGTAAGCTTGTTAAAAACATGTTCTCCTGTTTTTTCTCCTTGCGTATATTTAGAGTTTTGTAATTTTTCTACCAATACACTACTATCTTCGCCCTCGTTAGTTTGATACAGAACACCCATAGTGCTAATAACTATTTCTTTAGCAGCAACTCCTGTTATTACCGAGACTGTCATTTTCCAATCAAAACCTAGTGGTTTCATAACAGGGGTGCAAAACTTACCCATTCTGCCAATATACGATTTTTCTTGCTTTTCGCTTTGTTTTTCAGATAATAAATTATACTTGAAAGTTTCTCTTTCTTGTTGATATTCAGCCGATTTTACACTGTCGGATTTGGCAATTAAACTTTCGTATTTTGTGTTATTTTCCGATATAAGTTTATCGTAATTTTTACTTAATTCAACATTTTGAGGGAAATATCCTAATGCCCAAATAATAACAGATGCAATTAGAATAATACCTCCCATTTTTTTGAGATATTGTTCGCCTTTGTGCCACATGTGTTTTAAAGTGCTTTTTGCTGTTGGCACACGATATGGGGGCAGTTCCATAACAAAAGGCACTTCATCTTTATTAAAAAATATTTTTTTAAAAATTATCGACATTAAGGCAGCAATTAAAATTCCTACAATGTAAATACCAAAAATAATATTACCACCATTTTCAGGAAAAAATGCTGATGTAACAAGGATATAAACAGGCAATCGTGCCGAACACGACATAAATGGATTTATTAGAATAGTTAAAATCCTATCGTTGCGGCTTTCTATTGTGCGAGTTGCCATAATTGCCGGCACATTACAACCAAATCCCATTATTAATGGAATAAACGAACGCCCGTGTAAACCTATACGGTGCATAATTCTATCCATTATAAAAGCCGCCCTAGCCATGTATCCGGTGTCTTCCATCAACGAAATAAAAAAGAAAAGAATTAATATATTTGGTAAAAATACAATTACACCGCCAACACCGCCAATAATACCATCAACGAGTAAATCTTTAAGCATACCGTTAGACATGTGATTATTTAAAAAACTACCAACAAATTCTACTATATAATTTAGCCAATCCATTGGGTAGCTACCAAGTGTAAAAGTTGTTTGAAACATTAACCACATAAAAAAGAAAAACAGTGGAAACCCCAAAAATTTATGGGTTAAGAAGGTATCTATTATATCTGTTTGGCTAACCTCTTTTTGTATTTTTCCTTGATATGTTTCTTTTAATGCACCTGCAATAAAACCATATTTATTATCTGTTATAAGTGTTTCTGTATCTTCGTTTAAATGATTTTCGAGCCGTTTTATTTCTTTTGTTGTAAGTTCTTTTATGGACTTAAAATTTTCGGCTTTATTCAATATTTTTTCGGCATGTTCATCTTTTTCCAACATTTTTATTGCTAAAAACCTAGATGATATTTTATCGGTAATTTTTTTGTTTGGTTTTATTAAATCTTGTATTTTTTTTATCGATTTTTCTATAGGTTTCCCATAATTTATATGGATATGACGTACTGTTTCGTCTAAATCTTCGTACACTTCTATAATTTTATCGAATAGCTCTGTTATGCCTTCGCCTTTTGAGCTAATTGTTGGTATCATGGGGACACCTAACATTTTACCAAGAGATTTATAATCGAATTTTGCACCCGATTTTTCTAGTTCGTCATACATATTTAGAGCAACTACAACCTTAATATCCATATCTATAAGTTGTGTTGTTAAATACAAGTTTCTTTCCAGATTTGAAGAATCTATAACATTAATTACAATATCTGGGGTTTCGTTTAAAATATAATAGCGAACAAATAATTCTTCTGGTGTATATGCTGTTAATGAGTATGTTCCGGGTAAATCGGTAATCTTAAAACGGTAATCGTTTTGCTCGAAATATGCAATTTTAGACCCAACCGTAACACCGCTGTAGTTTCCTACATCTTCTTTAGAATGCGAAGCAAAATTAAAAAGTGTAGTTTTTCCGCAATTGGGGTTTCCTACAAGTGCAACATTAATTGTTCGCCCTTTTTTATTTGCCGATGTTTTTAAGATATGCTCATCAAAAGTACCGTTAAAATCTAAGTCGTTTATTAGCTTTGCTTCGGTTTCTGAAATAACTTCTATTAGTTCGGCTTCGCTTCGGCGTAACGAAATTTTATATGTTAATATCTGATATTCAATAGGGTCTTTTAAAGGAGCGTTTTTTATTACCTCAACGGTTTTACCTTTAACAAAACCCATTTCTGTAATACGTTTTCTAAACGCACCACGTCCTTTAACCTTTACGATTACAGCTTTTTCGTTATTTTGTAAATCAGATAAATTCATATTTTATTCTACAAAACTATATTATTTAACTAAATCATACAATCACTATTTGTTGGTATTTTTTATTTTTTTTAGTAGGGTCTGTCTATAAAGTAAAAAACTCTAATAGTTATGTGGTTTGAGTATATAAAAACTCCCCCAGTAGTAAATACCCCACTACAACAAAAAAGGAGGTTAAAAAAATATAAAAATATACTTCCTATTATTTTTGTGAAGATTTTATTCGCTATCTTTACTAAAAATTAAAAAATTACAAAAAAATGGCAAAATTAAATATTATATCAAAAGCAGAATACACTAAAAATTCTATTATTTTAGTAGATTCTATTAAAAAAATTTCTAAAAAAGAAGTTTCTAAAGAAGATTTAGAATTTATCAAAAAAACTTTTAAAAAAGATGATAAATTTATAGATTTAAGTACTTATAATAATTTAAAATATATTGTTATTGTAGATAAAGAAAATATTTCTACCAATTTGTTAGAACAAGTACGAATTGTGGGAAGTAAAATTGCAAGCAAGTCTAATGTACTTAAAATCAAACAAATAAATATAAATTCTATAATTTGCAAAAAAGAAGTAGTTCTTGCTCTTGCCGAGGGAATTGCATTGAGCAATTATCAGTTTATAAAATATTTTTCTGATAAAAAGAAAAAAGAACACACACTATCTACAATAAATATTTTTTCTAAGAATGTAAATAAAAAAGATATTGAAAAACTATCAATAATTATTGATTCTGTATTTTTTACTCGTAATCTTGTAAATGAGCCTGTATCTTATTTAACTGCCGAAAAACTTTCGTCAGAAATAAAAGCTGTTTCAAAAAAAGCAGGATTTACTATTGAAGTTTTCAACAAAAAGAAAATAGAATCCCTTAAAATGGGAGGTTTACTTGCTGTAAACAAGGGAAGTATTGACCCTCCAACATTTTCTATCCTTACATGGAAACCAAAAAATGCAAAAAACAAAAAACCGGTAGTACTTGTAGGCAAAGGAGTAGTTTTTGATACAGGTGGTTTAAGTTTGAAACCAACTGCGGGCAGTATGGACGAAATGAAATCGGATATGGCAGGAGCAGCAGCAGTGGCAGGAACACTAAAAGCTATTGCCGAAGCAAAATTACCTGTTTATGTTATTGGTTTGATACCTGCAACCGACAATCGCCCAGGGCAAAATGCTTATGCTCCGCAAGATGTTATTACAATGTTTGATGGCACAACAGTAGAGGTTTTAAATACTGATGCCGAAGGTCGTATGATTTTAGCCGATGCCTTGGCTTATGCTAAAAAATACAAACCCGAATTGGTTGTAGATTTAGCAACATTAACAGGAGCAGCTTGGGCTGCTATTGGGCAATATGCCATTGTTGGAATGGGCAATGCTAATGAAAAGAAATTCTCTAAACTAAAGAAAAGTGGTGAAAATGTTCACGAACGAATTGTAGAATTTCCTTTTTGGGAAGAATATGGCGAGCTTATAAAATCTGATGTTGCCGATATTAAAAACATAGGAGGAAAAGTTGCAGGAGCTATTACAGCAGGGAAATTTTTAGAACATTTTACCGATTACCCTTATATACATCTTGATATTGCCGGACCGGCCTATACTTCGGTAAACGACGCTTATCGCCCAAAAAACGGGACAGGTGTTGGTGTTCGTCTATTGTTTGATTATTTCGATAAGTTTTAATAGAATTGAATTTTTATTAAATTATAATTAAAAGGAAAGCCAAATTTCCCATTGAATAAATGGGTTAGGTGGATTGAAAGTATTATTAATCTGCAATACTATTAAGTAAAATTTTATTTAGATTAAATTTATTTTCAACAATAGATAATTACTAAATTCAATTTTGTTATTTTTACAAAAAAATTACAATGGAAAAAATAAAAGTAGGAATAAGTCATGGCGATATAAATGGAATTGGCTATGAGATTATTATAAAAACACTTATGGATACAAGAATGATGGATTTTTGTACTCCAATAGTTTATGGTTCTCCTAAGGTTGCAGCATATCACCGTAAGGCGTTAAATATCAATAATTTTAACTTTAACACTATTGATGATGCCGATAAAACAAACAATAGAAAAGCAAATATAATTGATTGTTTTGGCGATGATATAAAAGTAGAACTCGGAAAATCTACAGACATAGCAGGCGAAGCGTCTTTTGTGTCATTAGAAAAAGCTGTTGACGATTTAAAAAACAATAAAACTCAAGCATTAGTAACAGCTCCAATTAATAAACATAATATCCAATCAGATAAGTTTAATTTTCATGGACATACAGAATATTTACAAGAAAAATTTGGAGCAGATGAAGTTTTAATGTTGTTGGTAAGTGGAAATTTGCGAGTTGGAGTAGTTGTTGGACATACTGCAATTAAAGATGTGCCAAGTAAAATTACCAAAGAAAGCATAACAAAAAAACTTAATTTAATGAACGATTCATTAAAAAAAGATTTTGGAATTAGAAAACCAAAAATTGCTATTTTAGGATTAAATCCTCATGCAGGAGATGATGGCTTGTTAGGAAACGAAGAACAAGAAATAATAAGCCCAACAATTAACGAAGCACGTGACAAAGGCATTTTAGCCGTTGGTCCATTTGCTGCCGATGGTTTTTTTGGTTCAGATATGTATAAAAAATTTGATGGTATTTTAGCAATGTATCACGATCAAGGATTAGCTCCGTTTAAAGCACTTGCTTTTACTTCGGGAGTTAATTTTACAGCCGGTTTACCCATAGTTAGAACATCGCCGGCTCATGGCACTGCATACGAAATAGCAGGGCAAAATACAGCATTGCCCGATTCTTTTAGAGAAGCTTTATATTTAGCTATAGATATTTATAAAAACAGAAATACCTTAGAAAAACTAGAAGCAAACGCATTAAATATTGATACAAATAAAGAACGAAGATAAAATTAATAAAAATTATTTTTAGTAGTGTAATTGATTGAATAGAATACAAATAATTGTTAATTTTTTTTAATACACTACATTTTAATAAATCAAAATTTAAAAATCTAAATTAAATTATTACATTTGCCAATTAACATAAAAAAAGAAAGATGAAAAAAGTATTTTTAGCGATAGTTATTTTATTATCAGTATTTTCGACAAGTTCGTTTGCTCAAAAAGGTAAATTTGGACATATTAATTCAAGCGATTTGTTAGCCTTGATGCCAGAACGTGCAACAGCACAAAATGAATTGCAATCTTATTCTAAAGAATTAGAAGACCAATTAAATCTTATGAATCAAGAGTTTCAGGCAAAGTATAACGATTATACAACCAAGCAAGATTCAATGTCTAGTGCTATCAGACAAATGAAAGAAGAAGAATTACAAAGTTTACAACAAAGAATTCAAACCTTTCAACAAACAGCACAACAAGATTTGCAAACTAAAGAAAGCACCTTGTTACAACCCATAATCGACAAAGCAAAAAATGCTATTAAAGCTGTTGCAAAAGAACAAGGTTATGATTGGGTTTTTGATACAAGTATGGGCTCTTTAGTAGTATGGCCTGAAAGCAGCGATAACCTTATGGATGCTGTTAAAAAGAAACTCGGAATACAATAAAAAATTTAAAAGCTGTTTTGATAACAGCTTTTTTTTTCGCTATACTCAATTTATAGAGTTTAATAAACTTGTTTTTAGTACATAAATTAACGAGCTTACCGCAAGCTCGGTTCTGTTTGTTATAAGTTTAGGGAAATTAAATATCCCAATTAGAATTAAATATTTTGTAGAAGATTTAAAGCAATGAAAAATATTTATATAATTATATTTGTTTTTATTTCAACAACTTATGCTTATACTCAAGTTCTTACTTCAACACATTTTATACAAGCAAGTATAAAAGATGGAGAAAAACTTACAAAAGCATATCTAAGCCCTTTGGAACACGCTATGGCTTTTGCCAATAGCGATGGAAATATTAATTTCACAATAAGCGATAAAAAATTTGCCTTTAATTTTGGCTTTAGTATTTCGTCTATTTCAACAATAGGTAAGGATAAAACTTTTGATGTAAATGCTATTGGTTTAAGCGAAATTGAGCCATCAAATCCAAATAAAACAATTGCACAAACATTTTTTGGCGAAGAAACAAGTATAGCAATGCAAACAAAATCTACATATTATAGCCCTGTGCTACCATTAGGATACACAGAAAAACCTATTGCCGAAGTGCAAACAGCAAAGGGCAGTGGAATAAATTTGTTGCCATTGCCTATTTTAAATATGAGCGTTTATGCTTATGGCACACACTTGTCGTTTAGCGGTTTAGCAAAAATAAACATTCCTGAAACTAATGGTAATATATATTCAATAGGATTTAGTTTACAACATAATTTAGGCGAATTTATAAAACCATTAGCCGATTTACCTGTTGATATATCTATACTTGTAGGCTATCAAAAAACAAAACTCAGCTATTTTCTTGATATTAAACCCGACGAAACTAATACAGAATTAAATTTGCAAAACAATGGTCCATACGATAATCAAATTTTAACTATAAACACCTATGCAATACCAATAGAATTAATAATTTCTAAAGAACTAAAAGGATTTAATTTTTATGCTTTTACAGGCTATTCTATACAGAATTCGAGTGTTGAACTAAAAGGAAATTATCCACTATTTGTTGCCGACCCTACAAGCACTTTTAAAATTTTAGTAGAAGATGTTACCGACCCTTTTAATTATACACAAAGTTTTAATGAATTAAAAGGAGGACTGGGAATAACATATCAATTGCATTTTTTAAAATTGAAAACAAATGCTACTTTGTCAAAATATTTTTTATTTAATATGGGCTTAGAAATTAATTTTTAAAATATGGTAAAACCAAAAAAATCTTTAGGTCAACATTTTCTGATAGATAAAAATATTACTGAGAAAATTGCAAAATCATTAATAAACAAAGACAAATTAATTGAGGTAGGCCCGGGCGAAGGAGCTTTAACCGATTTTTTTATTAAAGATGAAAACATAGATTTTGTTGCCATAGAAACCGATAAAGAGGCATTTGAATTTTTAAAAGAAAAATATCCTTTGCAAGAAGAAAAGTTTGTACTTGCCGATTTTTTAAAATTAGATTTAACACAATTTTTTGATAAAGAATTTTCTATTATAGGAAATTTTCCTTACAATATTTCATCACAAATATTTTTTAAAGTTATTGATAATAAGGAAATTGTAACAGAAGTTGTTTGTATGATACAGAAAGAAGTTGCCGAAAGAATAGCATCTAAAGAAGGTAATAAACAATACGGAATTTTAAGTGTATTGCTTCAAGCATATTACAATATCGAATATTTGTTTACTGTTAACGAAAATGTTTTTAATCCACCACCTAAGGTAAAATCGGGTGTTATACGAGTTACAAGAAACTCAACTACCAAGCTAAATTGCGACGAAAAATTATTTAAACAAGTAGTTAAAACTTCGTTTAATCAACGTCGTAAAATGCTACGTGTATCACTTAAATCTATGTTAAATAATATTGATGTTAGCAAATATAATATTTTTACAAAAAGACCAGAACAATTAACTGTTGCAGAATTTGTTACACTCACAAATATTGTACAAGAAGCTGGTGTGTAATTAGAGCTTGTTTATAAAATCTGATTTCTGCGTTACACTTGTAGATTAAAAATTTGGTATTAACAAATTATATCCAACGACGTTTTTTAAATAAAAGAACACCTAAAATAGATAATCCTACCGATGAGGCAATAATTACAGGCATTGCCCAACTTGCATTTTCCATATAGTTAGGAACATTCATACCAAAGATACTTGCTATTAATGTTGGTATCATTAATATTATTGAAATTAATGTAAGTTGTTTCATTACAAGATTAAGATTATTATTAATTACCGAAGCAAAAGCGTCCATCATACCGCTTTGAATGTCGGAATAAATTTGTGCCATTTCTAAAGCTTGCTTGTTTTCGATAATAGCATCTTCAAGTAAATCTTCGTTAATTTCTGTGGTTATTTTTTTAGAATTCCTAAGTCGTGCAAGTACAATATCATTAGCTTTAATAGATGTAATAAAATACACCAAACATTTTTCCATTCTTAGCAATTGGTTTAATTCTCGGTTTTTTATTGATTTTTCTAAATCTTGCTCTATTAACGAAGTTTGATGATTTATTTCTTTCAAATATTTAAGATACGTATTTCCGGCATAAAGAAAAAGGTGCAGAATAAAATTAAAATTATCATTAATTCTATAATCTTTACCTTTAAAAGGTAGAGGCTTTTCTATTGGTAAAATGTCATTATTCTTTAGGCAAAGTGTTAATGTGTAATCTTCTGATATAAAAATGCCTAAAGGTATGGTGTAAAAAGGAATTCCGCTGTTTTTACTCTCAATGGGAATACGCATAATAATTAATGTAAAATCTTCGTCAAATTCTACACGTGAGCGTTCGTCAGCATCAAGTATATCTTGAATAGCATCTTCAGGAATTTTAAAATCTTCTTTTAGTTTTGTGATTTCTCCTGTTGATGGTTCTATTACATTAATCCAACAGGCTTTTTCTATTTTAGTGATTTGGTTATAACCACCAAAAGTTTTAAATATTTTAATCATATTTTGCCTCCTTATTTCTTTATTTATAAGGAAACAAAAGCCCCTTATATTTGTATAATTTCTATAATTTTATTTCTCGGGACCTCGTCCATTTTCTGATTATTTTTTATTTAGCTCTGCAAAGGTAATAATTTATTAATAGGGTTTTATGCTTATTCTGAAATTTTTAATAGATTTCATTTTTAGTCTATTTAGTGCTTGTCCATAAAGTCAAGAGATTGAACTATAAAGTTCGAGTTCAAGGCGTGTGAGGAATTTAAACCGCA
>Ga0256827_10001517_pt1 | contig 14912 bp, 13 predicted proteins | sample CV84metaG_FD_185977 | JGI IMG/M metagenome (GOLD analysis project Ga0256827, IMG submission 185977) | Hydrothermal vent microbial communities from East Pacific Rise, Pacific Ocean - CV84 | ecosystem: Environmental > Aquatic > Marine > Hydrothermal vents | place: Pacific Ocean: East Pacific Rise... | reverse complement strand
TTTAATTAATTGTAAGAAAATTATTAAAAAACTAAACCAATAAATTTTTTATTAGTAAACAATTCGACTATTTTTGTGTTCTTAAAAATAACAGAAAATTTATGGCTCAAGAAGATCTTTTAAAAAAAATTATAGCTCACTCAAAAGAGTATGGGTTTATATTCCAATCAAGTGAAATATACGATGGATTAAGTGCAGTTTATGATTATGGACAATATGGTTCAGAATTAAAAACTAACATAAAAAAATATTGGTGGGATGCAATGGTGAAATTGAATGAAAATATTGTAGGTATAGATTCTGCAATATTTATGCACCCTACAATATGGAAAGCATCAGGACATGTTGGAGCATTTAACGACCCTTTAATAGATAATAAAGATTCAAAAAAAAGATATAGAGCAGACGTTCTTATAGAAGATTATTTAGCTAAAATAGATGCTAAAATAAATAAAGAAGTGGCAAAAGCATCAAAAAAATTTGGCGAGTCTTTTGACGAAGAACAATTTAAAAGTACAAATCCTAGAGTTTTAGCTAATAAAGAAAAGTACGATACAATAAAAAATAGATTTGTTAAAGCTCTAGAAAAAGATGATTTAGCAGAGATAAAAAAAATTATAGAAGACTGTGAGATAGCTTGCCCCATATCCGGCTCTAAAAACTGGACAGATGTTCGTCAGTTTAATCTAATGTTTGATACAAAACTTGGCTCATTAAGTGAAGAGTCAAATAAAATATATTTACGTCCGGAAACAGCACAAGGTATATTTGTAAATTATCTTAATGTACAGAAGAGTGGTAGAATGAAGATACCATTTGGAATTGCACAAATAGGTAAAGCATTTAGAAATGAGATTGTTGCACGTCAGTTTATTTTTAGAATGCGAGAATTTGAACAAATGGAAATGCAATTCTTTGTTCGTCCCGGAGAAGAATTAAAATGGTTCGAAAAATGGAAAGAATTTAGAATAAATTGGCATAAAGCTCTTGGGTTTAATGATAATAGTTACAAATTTCATAATCACGATAAGTTAGCACATTACGCAAATGCTGCAACCGATATTGAGTTTAAATTCCCTATGGGATTTAAAGAACTTGAAGGAATACATTCACGTACAGATTTTGATTTATCTCAACATCAAGAATTTAGTGGTAAAAAATTACAATATTTCGACCCGGAATTAAATAAAAATTATGTACCCTATGTTATTGAAACATCAATAGGGCTAGACAGAATGTTTTTATCAATACTATCAGCAGCATATACAGAGGAGAAAATTACTCAAGAAAATGGAAAAGTTGACCAACGGATAGTATTAAAAATACCGGCAGAACTAGCCCCCGTAAAATTAGCAGTATTACCATTATTAAAAAAAGATGGATTGCCTGATAAAGCTAAAGAGATACTTAATGAACTTAAATTTGATGTTAATTGTATTTACGAAGAGAAAGATTCTATAGGTAAAAGGTATCGTCGTCAAGATGCAATAGGTACACCTTATTGTATAACTATAGACCACGAAACAATAGAGAATAATACAGTAACATTACGAGATAGAGATTCTATGACTCAAGAGAGAATACCAGTAGATAAACTTAAAGCAATTGTAATGGAAAAAACATCTATAACAAATCTATTGAAAAAATTAAATTAATATACCTCATGAAAAAAATTATTATAACATTAGCATTAATAGTATTTTCAACATATATATGGTCGCAAGCAACACAGCCTATTGAGAAACCAACCAAAGGCTATCGATTCCAATATAGAATTAAAGGACCTAAATATAAGAAAAGTAGAGTCTTGGAATTAATGGTTGATGAATATGGAAACTATTTAGTTGCTACATTTAGAGGTGAAAAATCATCATTTGTATACATTATAGTGTATAACTTATATACTTGGGACCAAAAATACAAACTTAAACTTGATGATAATAGATGTGAATTATACAATAGCACATTCGATGAATCTGGAGAATATCTATATATTAATACAAATATTTATAAAAATAAATTTAAAAAAATAAATCTCGAGACAGGCGAAATTGAAGAAGTAAATTGTTCTCAAACACCAAAAGGTTGTAGAAAAATAGAACCACAAATATATAAAGTAGATGCATATACAATAGGAGACAACTACTATATATATCGAGATGATAAATACTTGAATTATATAAGAATTCTAGTTAAAAAAGAGATGTATATACCTAAAGGTGGTGAAGATATAGATATGGGAGCTTTTGATTTTGGCACTTTAGACCCTAATAAAGGTGGTGTTATTCAAATAACTCCTGACGAATTAAAAGAATTAAAAGAAGGTAAGGAAATTGAAAAAAGTGGAATCCCTATATTTTTTGATACTAATGCTATAGATAGTAAAGGCAATAAAGTGCCTTATAATCCTGCAGAGGGAGAACCATATAAAATTAGATTAACACAGGTAGAGATTAATAAATTACAAAAAAGAATAAGCTTTGCTTATGAGAAATTTGTTATAAAATTAGATTTGGATACATCAGTTGAATAATAAATAAAAATAAGATTATAATAACTACCTATTTATTAAATAATTACATATCATTTGTGTAAAATATATAAATAACATAAGTTAAAATATAAATTATTTTATTATTTTTGGCATATGCGTAAGTTAGTTTATTTAAGTTTATTTAGTCTATTTTTAATCACATCTACAAATGTTTTTTCACAATGTGACCAGAAATTTATTGGTAAATGTGTAGTAAGTGGAGGAAAAGCCAAATATATAAAGCATTTTAGAATACGTTTTAAAGAATCTCCTAATAAGAAAAAAATATCGGAAGGCTCTTTTACTTTAATGCTAAATAAGGGCAACCACTATAGATTCTTGATATGTAATGACCCCTCAAAACCCGGTTCAACAATAATGGAATTATCCAATGACTTTACAAAATTTGGAGGAAATTACAATAAGGCAAAAGATTCTGAATATAGAGCTTTTGATTTTGTTTGCTCAAAAACAGGTCCATATTACATAAAAATGTTTTTTAAAGATGGTAAAGAAGGCTGTGGAGTATGTGTTCTTACATTGGTAACAGATTAAGAATTACATTCCTATTTAATTCATATTATTTCTATACTATTTTTAAATAGAGTGTATTATTTATATATTCAGCAACAGAATATTAAAATATAAATTAAAATTATTCTTTTTTTACACTTTTCTTTATCTCTATAAAAAAGATACTAATAATAAAAAGTATTAATAATAATGAACTTATTAGAGACACATTTTCTCCTATACTATATATTTTAGGTTCAAAAGAAAATTCTATAATATTTTCTCCGGCAGGAACTCTAAGAGCTCTTAAAATATAATTAGCTCTGAATAATGATGTTTCTTTTCCATTTATTTTTACAATCCAACCTTTAGGATAGTATATTTCAGAAAATACAGCCAATCCATCGTTTTTATTTATGGATTTGTATCTCAAATAGTTAGGAGTGTATTCTAATAGTTTTATACTTGCAGTAGAATCTTTTTTAATAGATAACCCATTTAAGTCTGAAGTAAAACGCTTATCTACAATAGCTTCTTGTTTAGGGTCAAAGTTTGTTAAAGCCGCTATCTCTTCGTCAGCATTATTCACTAACTTATATTCATCAACAAACCATGCATTGCCTAAGGCATTTGGATTTAACTGTGCTTGTGGTCCTAACTTTGTATTTATTATAAAGTATTTTGTATTTAACATATTAAGTACCGACATATTATTTCTACTAATATGATGCTCTATAATCTCTTGATAGCGACGCATTTTAGCTCCATGATATCCTCCTATGGATTTGTGAAAGTACGATGTGCTTGCGTCGTTAAATGTACTTACTGTGGTATTAAATACTCTAAAATCGGGATCTTTATCTTTTAATATTTGTAAATCAGCCGAAGTCGGTTGATAAGGAACTTGGACTTTCTTTTTTGATATAAAATTATCAAAATTTAAATAACGTTTATCTACTCCCCATAAGTCTATTAAAACAAGAATTATTAATCCTCCAAAAAAGTACTTTTGTTTTAATTTTTTATTGTAAAATTGCCAGATAAGTAGAGCTGTTAATACAACAAATATAAGTGAACGTAAAGCATCTGAAGTTAACATTGATGCTCTGTCATTTCTAAGGGCATTTATTAGATCGTTGTACTTACCAAACATTTGAGCATCAACAGGTGCTGAGAAATTAAAAAATATCTTTCCAAATACTAAGAATATTAGTATTATACCACCAACAATTATTAATGTATTTTTAAATGCTTTTAAAAATTCTTGCTTTTTAATATCTTCTTTTAATAACCTATCAACACCCAATATTGCAAGTATAGGTATTGCTATTTGAGCAATAATAAGAATCATAGATACAGTTCTAAATTTATTATATCCCGGAAAATAATCGAGAAATAAATTTGTAAACCACATAAAATTATGACCCCAAGATAATAAAAAGCTAAATATTGTTACCGATAGAAGCCACCATTTTAATGGACCTTTTATTAAAAATAGACCTAATACAAATAAAAATATTATAACAGCACCAATATAAACCGGACCTGATGTCATCGGTTGAGGTCCCCAGTAGGCAGGAGCTCTTTCAACAATTTGTTTAGCATTTGGTGCATTATATTTTTTAAGTTCTTTATAAAGATGTGAGTCTTTACCTAAATCTGCACTTGAAGATCCTCCATATAGGTTTGGTATAAGAAGATTAAATGTTTCTAATTTACCATAACTCCAAGCTGTAGCATAATCTTTATCGAGTCCTGAGGTTTGATTGCTTTTATTTGAGGTTAACTCAGAAGGGCCACGTATAGAGAATTTTCCATAATCGTATGTGGAGTATAAATTACCAAAGTGTGAACCTATAGCTAATATCAACACAATACCAAGACCTATTAGTTTTGGTATAAGTATTTTTATATATTTATCTTTTATACTTATATATATTTCAATTATTCCATAAATAAGAATCATTAAAAATCCATAATATGTAATTTGTGGATGTCCTGCAAGTATTTCTAATCCCATAGATAAACCAAAAACAGCCAATCCTAACCACATTTTTTTATGTAATGTATAATGTATAGATGCTATTACAAGTGGGATGTAAGCTAATGCTACAGCTTTAGAGTTATGTCCTGCTGCTAATATTATTATATTGTAAGATGATAATCCATAAGCAATAGCTCCTACAATAGATAACCAGGGGTTTGCTCCAAACATTAATAGAGCAATATACATACCTAACATTGTTATAAAAGTATAACTACCCGGACGTGGTCCTATTTGTATAAAACTATTAATTTTTTTAAATAAATTATTTTTCCAACTTAAACCTACCAAGTAAGTTGGCATACCGGAAAACATAGAGTTTGTCCAAAGAGCTTCTTTGCCTGTTTTAGTTCTGTAATCACTTCCTTCTTTTGCCATTCCTTTAAAAACCATAGTGTCATGTTGTTTTAACTCTTTACCTTCAAGCAATGGTGCATGATATATGTATGATATTAATAGAAATGATATTAATGCAATGATATGTGGTAATTGGTTTTTTATGATTTTCATTTTTTAAATATTTAATAGAAAGAAAGTATATGTATTGTATTGTAATTATTTATTGTAACGAGCAAAAATAACTAAATTTTTATAATTTCAAATACTAATACATAGAGTATAATATGGTGTTATTTAAAATTATTTTGTAATATAAATTTAATCATTACTTATTTCTTTTAATTTATTTTCTTGTAGTATTTTTATTTTACGTTTATACATTTCTATATATTTATCTTTTTTAAATTCAGATAATAATCTTATAACTGTTTCTGTAGCAGTGCCTATAAGACTTGCTATCTCTTCTCTGGATAAAGATACTTGAATAAATCCATCATTATCAATGTTAAAGAAATATTTTAATTTAAGTATAGCTTCGGCTAACCTTTCACGAACAGTTTTTTGTGCTATATTCATTAAAAATTGATTTGCTTCACCTAATTCTTTACAAGCAAGAGATATTACATTAATACTGAAGTTAGTATTTTTGTTTATTAATTTAAAAATGCTATCAGCAGGTATAGAACACAGAGTAACATCTTCTATTACTTTAGCTGTGGAACATGCAGGTTCTTTACTTAATATAGAACGATAACCAACAATGTTACCTTTTTTTGCAAATCCAATAATTTGTTCTTTTCCTTCAATTCCTGTTTTATATAGTTTAACAATACCTGAGTTTATACAATATATATTATGTATTCGTGTTCCTTCATTAAAAATTACAGAGCCTTTTTTATATAAACTACAATTTTTATTATATGTTAATGTGTTGATCTCATTATTAGATAATGATGAAAAAATACATTTACAAGCTGTAATGCAATCTTTACACTCTGGTATTAATATTTTTCTCATAAATATTTATATTAATAATAGGGGTATAATCCATATTCTTTGGCAAAATTAAGTACTTCATAAGCTGAATTTATCTCTTTTTTTATATTCTCTTTCATATAAAAATTCTCAACTTTTATTTTCATATTTTCAATATGTTTTTCTACAGTTCTAACACTATTAATATTTAATAGGTTAGCTATCTCCTTATTATGAAGTTGTTTGTCTTTTAATGATAATATTTCTTTTTCTTTATTTGTAAATTTTATTTTAAGAATTTCACTATTTAACTTATAGAAATCTTTCATAATAGTCTGATAGTTAGGAGTGTAATAGCTTGGTGTAACATATGTGGTATTGTTTTGAGAAACTTCCCAAACATCAAGCTGAGAAAATGGCATACCATCAGGAGTCATTCTAAATAAAAACACAGATCGTTCTACTTTAATAATAGAACCATTTTTATGTCTTATTCTAAATATTAATTTATAATAGTCTTTTAATGCTTCAAAAGAGTAAGCTTTTGTTATAAGCATATAAGTTATATGGTCATATCGTATCTTATGCTTTACATCATCTTCATGTATTATTTTTGTATTGCACGTATAGTTGTTATTGGTATTTCTTATTGTGAATTCTTCATTAGAATATCCTAAACACTCCTTAATATTAAATTTATTAGTAAATTCTTTTTCTATAAAGTTATATTCAGTAATAAATTTATTATTCCCAATTAATCCATTTTTTATTTGTTCAAGTTTTTTATCGTAGTTGTCAATAGATGAGATGTATTTTGCCTTTGTATTAAATAGTATAATCTCTCTCTCTTTTAAAAGCTTATCAAATAAAATCATAACAAAATTAAACTTATTAAACAAAGGTAATAAATCGGAATATAAAAAAAAACTTATATGTAAAAATACGGGTGTTTTAATACAATACTACTCTATTTAATTGATTTATAGAGGGTTTATTTAGAAATGCATTATTTTATTAGGTAATTTTACGTATAGTTTTGTGTAGATAATAGATGTTTCTTTGTATTGTAATGAAAGATAATAAAAGTTAAAACAACCAAATACAATAAAATTTATTTTTTAATAAATTTTATTGTTAACCTTTTAATTTATAAAACAGGTGAGGATATGTATAATTTCCCTATAGTTAAACAATTATTGTAGTATAATCCCACTACATAACCCTGTTGTAAATTAAACATTAAAGGCTGATAATTAATATATTATCAGCCTTTATCTATATGTATAATTTAATATTATTGTTTAAAATCTCATTGTAATACCAATATTAACACCAATAAACGAAAAAGGAGCCTCTTGTCTAAGTTCTTTAGTTGCTTCATGTTAATTTATTTTTTTATTATAAATATAATATGCTATTTCCTCCATTAACCATGCCGGAGATGATGTTGCTCCGCAAACACCTATTTTTTTTGTATTAATAAATGTTGATTTTTCAATATCTTTTGTTTGTGTAACAAAAAAGCTGTTATTATTTGCTTTTTTACATACACTATATAATAATTTAGAGTTTGAGCTTTCAGGGTCTCCCACAAAAAAAACAACATCAAATCTTTTAGAGAAATCTCTTAGTTGTTCTTGTCTATTAGATACTTGTCTGCATACAGTGTCATTAATATTAACAGTGCTTTTTGCATTTTTTTTAAGATATTCTGCAATATCATTATATAAATTAAGAGGTTTTGTTGTTTGAGAAAATAAATCTATAGGTTTAGATAAGTCTATCTTATTTATATCATTTATACTCTCTATAACTATAGCTTTATAATCTGTTTGACCTAAAAGACCTATCACTTCTGCATGATTTTTTTTCCCGAATATAACAATCTGATGGTTGTCTTTTAATCCTTTTAAGTAAGTCTCTTTTACTTTTTGTTGCAGTTTTAGAACGACAGGACAAGTAGCATCAATAAGCTCATGTCCCGATTCTTTCACTAATTTATAGCTCTCGGGTGGTTCTCCGTGTGCTCTAAATAATATCTTTTTATTTTTTACTTTTTTTAGTTCTGAATGGTCTATTATTTTGAGTCCTTTTTGTGCTAAACGTGTTACTTCCTGTTTGTTATGTACTATTGAGCCAACACAAAATAGTTCTTCGTTATTTATTAGTCTTTTTTCAGCTTGATTAATGGCATTAACAACACCAAAGCAAAATCCGGAATTCTCACTTATTTCTATAATAAAATCCGACTTTTTTATTATTAAATTATTTTTCTTTTGCATTAATGATATCTAATATTTTATTTAGTTGTTCTTCTTTTGATAAATCGCTATTATCTAGCAATATAGCATCGTTTGCTTGAACTAAAGGTGCAATGTCTCTATTTTGGTCTGCAAAGTCTCTATCTTCAATATTTTTTTTAATCTCTTCTAATGATACATCATTTCCCTTATTTGTCAATTCATCATAACGTCTTTTAGCTCTAACGTTTACCGATGCTGTCATAAATATTTTGATATCTGCATCCGGAAATACTACAGTACCAATATCTCTACCATCCATTACAATACCACCATTCTCGCCCATTTTTTGTTGTAGTTTAACAAGTTTATTACGTACGGACTCTATTTTACTTATTAAACTAACATTGTTTGAGACTGCCATCTCACGTATTTCATCTTCAATAAGTTCATTATTCAACCAAGTTAAATATTGTTTATTGATATTATCGTAAGTAAAATGTATGTTTATTTTATCTAAAAATAGCTCTAATTTATCTGTATTTACAGTGTTATCTCTTATTATATCTTTTCTCATACAAAACAGAGTAACAGCCCGATACATAGCACCACTATCTATATATGTATATTGTAATATTTCTGCTATTTTTTTTGCAACAGTACTCTTTCCACAAGATGAGTGTCCATCAATTGCAATGATTAATCTTTTTTTAGTACTCACGTTTATTATTTTTTAAGATAAGTAGAATTATTGTGTTAATTCTTGAAATACATCTTCTAATGATTTTGTTTTCTTTTGCATAGATAATACCGATATATTATTTTTAACAGCAAAATTAAATATATCTTCACGAATATCATTTTCTATTGATGATTCAATAATCCAATTGTTATTATCTATTTTTTTTGTATTTATAATACCTTTAATAGTTAATAGATCTTTTGCATTTATACTTTTATTAAACTCAACTAAAATAGTTGCTTTATCATATTTTTGATGGTTTTGTATGTGTTGTGTTTCATCATTTGCTACAATTTCACCATTATTTAATATTATTATTTTATCGCATATAGCTTGCACTTCTTGCATAATATGAGTTGATAAGATAATAGTTTTTTCTTTACCTATATCGGTTATTAAATTTCGTATTTCAATAATCTGATTTGGGTCTAATCCTGATGTAGGTTCATCTAATATAAGTACTTTAGGGTCGTGAATAAGCACTTGTGCTATGCCTACTCTTTGTCTGTACCCTTTAGATAAGGCTCCTATTTTTTTATGGCTCTCTTTATCGAGTCCTGTAAGATTGACAATATCTGCAACTCTTTGATTTTTATTTGTAAGATTATATATTCCGGCAACAAACTGTAAATATTCTTTTACATACATATCTAAATATAGGGGGTTATGTTCAGGTAAATAACCTATTAATTTTCGCACTTCCATAAGGTTTTCTGCAATATCTAACCCTTCGATAAAAACTTCACCCTCTGTTGGAGGAATAAAGCCAGTTATAATTTTCATTGTTGTAGATTTACCTGCTCCGTTAGGTCCTAGAAATCCTACTACCTCTCCGGTATTAACAATAAAAGAGATGTTGTTTAGTGCTTTTTGTTCTCCGTATAACTTTGTTACCTGTTTTACTTCTATAGACATTGTTATGTTTTTTATAAAACTAATATGCCGATTTAAATTGTCGTAAAAATTTCACATCATTCTCAAAATATAGACGTAAATCTTTTATTTGAAATTTCAACATTGCTATTCTCTCTATTCCCATACCAAAAGCAAATCCTGTATATTTTTCAGAGTCTATTCCGCAGTTGTCTAATACATTAGGGTCAACCATACCACAGCCTAATATCTCTAACCAGCCTGTGTATTTGCAAACATTACAACCTTTGCCTCCGCATATAGAACAAGATACGTCCATTTCTGCTGAAGGTTCTGTAAAAGGAAAATATGATGGACGTAAACGTATTTCTGTTTTTTCTCCAAACATCTCTTTTGCGAAATACATTAGTGTCTGTTTTAAATCTGCAAATGATACATTTTCAGCAACAAATAAACCTTCTACTTGATGAAATATGCAATGAGCTCGTGCAGATATAGCCTCATTTCGAAAAACTCTACCGGGAAAAATGCTTCTTATTGGTGGTTTATGTTTTTCCATATATCGTACTTGCGAACCGGAAGTGTGTGTGCGAAGTAATATGTCAGGGTCTTTCTCTATAAAGAAAGTATCTTGCATATCTCTTGCAGGATGTTCCGGTGGAAAGTTTAGAGCGGTAAAATTATGAAAATCATCTTCAATTTCAGGACCTTCTGCTATGGTAAAGCCTAATCTACCAAATATATCTATTATTTCATTACGTACTATTGATATTGGATGTCTACTTCCAAGTTCTAAAGGCTCGCCTGTTCTTGTAAAATCCATAACAGATGTATCTTGCTCAACCTCCTCTAAAGACTCTTTTAATGAATTATATTTATTTTGTGCAGATTGTTTTAGTTTATTTATCTCTTGTCCTATAATCTTCTTCTGTTCAGCAGAGATAGTTTTAAAATCATTAAATAATTTTGATATACTACCTTTTTTACTCAAATATTTTAATCTGAAATTTTCTAGATTCTCAATATTTTCAACAGAAGTTGCTTCTATCTCTTCAAATATCTTTTTTATTTTATCAATCATTTTGCAATAAAATTATAAATACCTATTAAGTATATTAATTAAAACTGAATGACAAATTTAATTATTTTACCGGTCTTTTCAATTGATATTTAAAAAAACATAAAATGATTAGGGTTAATATATAAAAAGTGTCGGTTTATATCAAAATATAAACCGACACTAAATTAAATTCTATTGAAATGTATAATTCTAATAAAGGGTGTATTTAAGATTAATAAATCTCATCATATTTTCTACCTCAAGAGAAACCTCTTCTATTATTTTTTCAAATTCGCCACCAAATATTTTACCCATTACAGCTCCATTCATTGTTGAAACATAGACACTACCATCTGATTTTTGATAAACAGCAAATGATTTGGGCATCATATTACCAAATTTTTTATCATCATCATCTTTTAAAACTTTTGCAGAATAACCACCATGGCAATATTTTACAATTTTAAAATTCCCAATAGGGAATCCACCATGCACAGACACTTCGTGATTTTGATCAATAACTTCAGTTACATGCCAACCATCTTTCTCATTAATTCGTTGAGTTATAACATTAACTGTTTTATCAAAATCATAAGGGCTTTTAAACTCTTTTACCATCATATTTCCAACAGAAATATTTAATACAATTGCAGTGAACATTATGCCTGCAATAAAACCTAATATTGTATATACTAATCCTTTCATTTTTATATAATTTAAATATTAAACATTATTTTAATCTTCATTTACACAAATTTCTCCAGCCTTAACCTTGCCTATAGTTTTATAGGTTACATAACTAATAAATAAAATAGCTATTGTAAACATTACAAATGCAAAATATTTGTATGCAGATTGAGCAGATATTTGATATGCAACTACTGATGCTATAGTTATTGCCATTAGTGGAAAAGTAAAAGCCCACCATGAAATAAAAAATTGTATTTTATAAAAACTTTTATAGAGAAAAGCCAATAAAACAACAAAAAAGTATCCCATATATAACATAAATATAGCAAATGCATCCCAACTTTGAGCTATTCTAATGTATGCAATAAAACCTATTGCGGGTGGTGCTATAAGAATAAATAATGTAGGAATAAATTTTTGAGGTAATTGATGATGAAAAATAGCTCTATTAAGGAAAATTACAAAAAGAATTATCCAGAAAAAGAATCCTACTGAGAAATAAAAAAATGAGAATGCTTTTGGCATATAATCAACTCCTGCAATAGGCACAAGAATATTTCCTACAACAGGAATAAACCATGCTGGATTCATAAATTGTATCTCAAAATTATGTTGTATCCAGAAACTTATAGTATAAAGCATTAATACGGTATGTAACAGCATACCTACCCACCAAAATACTATTGATAGTATAGGCCAATATGCCATGTAAGCTATAGAAAGCAATAAAAATGATATTGAAATAGCTGAGAAAAAGTTAATTCGAATGCGATGCTCAAAATCTTTTTTAACCTCATCAAAATAGTTAATTGCTTTTCTTCCATACATTATTACAAATAATAAAAATAATCCTGTGGTAAAGAAAAGAAATACATCAAAAAACATTTTTGGGAGCCATTGTAAATGATAAAATTTACTAAAAACAATTGTTAAGCCCGATAATCCCATTATTATAGCAAATGCCGTTATCGGAAAATACTGTAATTTCTCTTTCATATCTATACTATTTTAAGTTAATATTATAATCCTTTCCATGCAGATTTTTCTAATTCAAGAAAACGGTTCTTCTCATCTTCTGTCATTAAAACAACCTCATGTTTAAAATCAAATCCTAAATCGGTAACAGGATTTAATATGGAATCAATAAGTGCATTAGCAATAGGAATATTTGGGAAAGGGAAAGCAAATATTGCAAATAGAGTGTTTTCTTCACTATTTAACATAATGCTTTTTAGTATTCCCAATTCAACTAATGATAAATCTATTGCAGGGTGTTTTACTGTCGATATTGCCAATTGTAACTCTTTTGGTAATTTATCCATAATTGTTTTTTTATTTTTTATTAAAATTATAAAGAGAATATTCTCAAAAACAATACAAATATAAAGAGAATATTCTCAAAACAAAATATATAATAAAATAACATTAAATTTAATGTGTTTAATGACAATAATTAATAAATTTTAGATAAGATGTTAATTATTTATTGGGTTTAATAAGATTGTTGCAAACAGACTAATGTTTTTATAAATATTAAATATATTACCAACATCTTATTATATAAAAATAGTTATATTTGTATGTAAGTTAGATAAAAAGTTTATTAAAAATCATTAACCTGTTTAGAATAAATTAATATATCTAATAATCATATTTAGTTATTGGCAACAGATGTATTACTAATTTTAAAATAATAAATAGTGAAATTTTCTTTTAAATCAATACGATTTCAGATAATTGCAATTATTGTATTAGGAGTGGTGTTAACAACACTTGTTATATCCATTTTATTAAAAGTTAAATTAGAAAAATCTTTATTAAACATACATAATTCTTATGCTAAGAATATTGTCCATTTTCTGAAACTTAATGTATCAAATCAACATAAAAGTATATTGTTTCATAAATCCTCATTATTAGAGCTGCGTAAATTGGAGTTGAAAGATATGTCAGAATTGGCAAAATTAATAATTAAAGAAAAATATAATGATTATTTAAATGGAGATGTATCAGAAAGCGAAGCTAAACGTCTTGCAATAAGAGATATATCTAAATTCCGTTACTCTAATGGTGTGGGCTATTTTTGGATAAATGATAAGTTAAAACCTTATCCTAGAATGATAAATCACCCCATAATGCCACATCTTAATGGCAAGATACTTAACGATACAATATTTAATTGTGCCTTAGGTAGAAATGAGAACTTATTTAAAGCTTTTGTTGATGTGTGTTTAAAAAATGGAAGTGGTTATGTAGATTATTTATGGCCCAAACCAACAAGTTCTGGGTTAACAATGCGACAGCCTAAAATATCTTATGTAACTTTATTTAAACCTTGGGGGTGGATAATAGGGACAGGCTTATATGTTGATGATTTGCAAAAAGATGTTGATAAAAAGATTAATGCAGTTATAGATGAACTTAATCTTAGTATGAATAAGTTGCAAACTCAAGATAGCTATAGTTATATATTTAATAGTAAAGGAAAATTATTAGTACACCCGTATTTAAGAGATGATACCCTCGTTTTAAAAATGACAAATAAACTTACCGGTAATACATTTTTTCAAGACTTTACTGATGCTTGTAAAAATAACAAGAATTATGTAGATTATTTGTGGACAAAACCTAATGATATTGTAACATTTGTAAAAAAACGTACATATATAACATATTTTAAAGAGCTGGATTGGTATATAGCATCATCATTTTATGTTAATGATATTTATGCTCCAATAAGAAAAATTATAAGTCATATATTATTGTCGATAAGTATATTACTACTTATTATATTAATAATTTCTTTAATATTTACACGTTCAGTAACATACCCCATAACATTACTATCTAAACAGGTTGAGCAAATAAATAAAACTGATGTGTTACAAGAGTTAACTCCATTA
>Ga0256827_10001515_pt1 | contig 14916 bp, 12 predicted proteins | sample CV84metaG_FD_185977 | JGI IMG/M metagenome (GOLD analysis project Ga0256827, IMG submission 185977) | Hydrothermal vent microbial communities from East Pacific Rise, Pacific Ocean - CV84 | ecosystem: Environmental > Aquatic > Marine > Hydrothermal vents | place: Pacific Ocean: East Pacific Rise... | reverse complement strand
CTTTGTTTGAATATAAAATTCATTGCATATCCATAGATACGGAATTAATTTTATGTGAGAAAGAAAGGAAAAAGATGAGGCTTTTATATGTCATTTGGTTATGTTATTGGTATTATTATAAATATCTGACTTTAATATTAACTTTTAATGTTGTATTAGCTTTTAATTCGAATTTAAAAGAAGGAAACTTGGGCAAATTTAATGATGTATGATAATAATTGGAAAACCCAAAACCTTCTTTTGGAATTCCAAAAAAATTTCCATCTATTTTTTTATTACTATTTTCGTCGTCAACAATAGCAATACCGTATATATGCGTAGGTAAAGAAAATTTATATTTTAAAGTTCCGTTTATTACATTATCTTTTGATACATATATTTTTTTATAAAAAACACGTTCGTCGAAATCAGCCTCGCTTTTGTATATAGATATAATCATTGTACCGGTGGTATTTCTAATATTTGTTATTGTTAAATCAACAATGCCTTCGTTGCATTGAGCAAAAACTAGATCGAAATTTAATACAGTAATTAGAAACAATATATTTAGTAAATTTTTCTTCATATTCCATTCTAACTGTATAGTAACTAATTTATTGTGTAGGAACTGTAAATTTAAGAAAATTTCACACTATACCCCAAATAATAACAAACTCTCCAATAATTTTTTTATTTAATTTAACTTTTAGATAAAAATCAGTTGTTTTTATTTCTCCAATAATTGTACTCTTTGATAAATCTACAGCTAGTTCTTCTTCAAAAATTAAATCGGTTTTACCGTATATTTTTAACAAAGCTTCTTTGCAACTCCAAAAGGTAGTCAGTGTTTCAATTTTGTTATCGCTGTTATCAACAAATATTAATTCGTTGGCACTTAAGAATTTATACTTTATCCTATCAATTTTATCACGTTTTTGTTCAATATCAAGACCTATATACTTTTTGTTGCTAATTAATACTCCAACAACACCATACGAATGACTAATACTAATTTGTTCACCTGTATTTAAACTGGGTTTACCTTCGTTGTTATATATTATTGATGAGTTTTTATTATAAAAATGTTGAACTAAATACCTTGAGCCAAGCCATTCAATTTTTCGTTTTTCGTTTTTTAATTTGGCGTATCTGTTTTGCTCGTTAGTAGTTAATGAAACTAATTTCCTGAGCTCACTAGATATCTGTTCAATTTTTTGAACAATAAGAATATAATCTGATGTGTTTATATTTATCATTATATTATTAATAGTTTTTTAATTTAAGAAAGTACAAACTCTAATTCATGTCATATTTATAGTTCAAAAACTCTTTAAATAGTTTCTTTTGCCTTTCAGATGGGTTATTAACTTTTACAAATTCATATTTTTTTGTTATTGTTGTAACGTTAGCTGTTTTAATTATTAGTTTTTCAACTTCTCCTTTATACATATATTCTATGTAATCACCATCTTTTAAGCTCCATAAATTATTGTAATTAGATAAAACATTTTTATCTCCATTGATTGATACTACATTAATTATTTTACCTCCTTTTAGCTCTTTATAATGTTTTTTGTTTGGTTTAATTGATATTTTAGAACCATCAAAAAATAAATCATTACCTAATTCTGTTGAAACATATTTAATAGTATCAATTTGTAATTTATAATTACACCCTATTTTATTAAAATATTGTTGCACAGGAAGTTCTTCTTTTCCAACTATATATTTATCAAAAAACACATTAAGTTCTTTTTTATGTGTAATACTAATAAATTCATTAATAAATTTATTATCAATAAAGGGTTTATTTGTGTATTTTTCTTTTAATTTCATCAGTATATCGTACAAACGATATTTACCATTAGTGAGTTTATATATCTCTAAATCAAGACAAAAAGCTGTAATAGTTCCTTTTGAATACACTAAATCATATTTTTTATTCCATTTTTTGTCATAAACATTTTCACTCATCTTGGTCATAGACACTTTTTTTAAAACATCTTTATAATTCAAGGCCATATCACCAAGAAACCAATTAGGCGAAATATCTTTTGTTTGTAATAAAAGTTGATATGAAAAATAATCTGTTACACCCTCGTATAACCATAAATGTTTTGAAGTATATGGAGCATAAAGTTTCGAATTTGCTATTTTTTCACTTCTTACAGTTAACGGAGTTAGAATATGTAAAAATTCATGTGCAGTAACATCAATAATGCTTGATTTTATTGCTGATGTATCAACTGCTGATAAAAAATACATCGAACTTGTTGTATGCTCTAATGCACCTTCATCTAATACATTTGAAAAATAATACATAAAAATATATTTTTCAGGAATTAGCCCTTTTAAATATGTATTACTAGCTTCCTTAATTAAGGGTTTAATTGAATTTGCGATTATATTCGAATATTTTATTCCGTTCTCTGAAAAGACTGTTACCTCAAAATTATAATTATTTATTGTAAATGTTGTTGTATCAGGTTTTGTATAAAAAACAGGTTTACTAATCAAGTCATCATAATTATTGGAATATAATATATCTAAGGTATCATTAATAACTTCTTTTTTAAGAATTGTTGCTCCATATAAACCATTTGGTTTTATCACAGTTATTTTATAAATGCTTCGATTATTTATAATAAAACTACCTAGTATAGCTCCCCAATTTATTTGAAATACTTTATTTTTTTCAAATATATTTGCTTCGGGAATAAAATTTCTTGTAATTGCCGAACCTATATCATAGGCATCATCAACCGAATATTTTATACGTTTTGCATTTGTTGGGATATAATAATATTCTTTTGAGCGATTTTTTCCTATTTTAATAATTTCATTATTATCTGCTACAAAAACCCAATCTTTTAATGTCTTTTTTTTGTATTCTAAAGAATCATTATTTTTATTATAAACCTTAAAATTATTTACATATTTTGAGTACTCTAAATCATCATAAGTACCAGGTATTGAAATGGGAAAGTAAAAAATAACCTCTTTTGCATGAGATAATTTATGAGGTTTAAAATTTAACTCAACATTAACTCTATCATTTTTAATATTCTTTAAATCTATTGTTGCAAAAATTGTATCGTTTTGAGATAGTATTTTTAGCGATATTAAGGCCAATATTATTAATAGAATTAAATTCTTCATATTTATTATTTATGTACTATTAATATCTTAATTAGCCGTATTATCCCAACTAAATTCCTCAACTAACTTAACAATATCTTTACGAACAAAATCGATAGCCGGAGCAAGCGAATCTTTATTTGGTTTTGCATAAAAATATAAAGCTCCTCTAAGAAATCTTGAAGTACTATCAGTAATATGAAAATTTACAGATGTGGCAACATTTCCTTTTATATCGTACAAACTACCATATACTTTTTTTTGGTAATTTATAAAATTGCTTTCTAAAATATCGTCGGCTTTTACAGCGTGTTTATAAACTAAACTTCGAGAATCTTCAAGTTCTTTTGCTACATTATCGTGATTCCTATATGTTAAATATAACGAAGCTTTTAATTGTGGAATTTTTAATAGATACCAACCAGAATCAGCCCTAGAAGTATCCATAACTGAATATTTAGGTATTTGTATTACAAACCTACCTTTAGCAATAAATTTTGTGTATTCTTTTTTAGGGAAATTTAACCTGAAGAAGCCTCTCGGTTTTGGCGTATTAACTTCTTCGCAAGCACTAAAAATTAAAATAACACTTATTAGTATTAAAAGCCTAGTTTTCATTTTTAATTATTTTACAAAGTATTTTTTTAATTCGTCTGTTATCAACCTCAATAATTTTAAACTCAAAATCGTTGTAAGCAGCTATTTCGTTAACTTCTGGTATTTCGCCTTTAATTTCTAATATTAAACCGGCTAAAGTATCTGCTTCTCCTTTATTTTCATCAAAATAATCATCGTCTATACCCATTATTTTATAAAAATCTTGAAGTAATATTTTTGCATCAAATTCTATTTCTGTGTCAGAAAGTCGTTTGTATTGTTTTTCTTCCTCATCAAATTCATCAGTAATTTCTCCAACAATTTCTTCTAAAACATCTTCAAGAGTAATAATTCCTGCTGAGCCACCATACTCATCAATAACTATCGCCATATGTATTTTTTTCGATTGAAACTCTGAGAGTAAATCATTAATCTTTTTTGTTTCAGGCACATAGTATGGTGGGCGAATTAGCGATTGCCACCTAAAAGTACTTTTATGAATATGTGGTAATAAATCTTTTGCGTAAAGTACGCCTTTTATATCATCGAAAGTTTTATCGAAAACCGGTATTCTTGAAAAGCCCGAATCAACAATAAGTTTCATAACATTTTTAAAACTTTCTTTTATGTCAGTAGCAATAACATCAACTCTAGGCTTCATTATTTGGCTTGTAGTAATGCTTCCAAAATTAACTATACCTTTTAATATTTTTTCATCTTCTTTTAATTCATCATCTTTTGCAAGGTCTAATGCTTCTGAAAGCTCGTCGATAGAAATATTATTTTTATTTTTTATACTATTTTTTATTATTGATGTTGAGCCTATAAGTATAGAACTTAATGGGCTAAATATTTTACTTAATATTGTTAGGGGTAAGCTCATAAATTTTGCAAATTTAAGCTCAAATCTTGTGGCATAAACTTTAGGAATAATTTCGCCAAAAAGTAGTAGAATAAATGTTATTACCACTATTTTAAAAAACATACCGAAAACGGGTGAATTTTCAAAGTTGAATATTAAATTTGTTAAATACGATGATAAAATTACTATACCAACGTTTACTAAATTGTTTGATATTAAAATTGTTGCGAGAAGTTTTTCGGGTTTACTAAGTAAATGCATAATTCTGTGTGAATTATCTGATTTTTCTTTTCTTATATCTTGAATTGTTTTTGGAGTTAACGAAAAATATGCTACTTCAGAACCAGAAATAACGGCAGAAAAGGCAATAAGTATTAGCATAAAAACAATACCTATAATTTGATTTATATCAAAACTATTAAATAATATTTCGTTTAAAATAACAGGATAAGGTTCTGTTTCCAATTTATTTTGTGTTTTATTTATTGTTTTAAAATGTTTACTCGTTTATACAGTTAATTAAACGAGTAAATATTTTTGTAGTTTTAAGAGACTAAGCTATAATTTCAGTAAGTCCTCTAACTTCTGTAATTATATCATTTAATATTTTTTTACTATTATTTAAATCTTCAATCATTTTGTCTCTTGTATCTTCAAACGCTCCTTTTAAATTGCTAAATAGGTTGTTATAATAGTTAATACCATCTTCTAAGTTTTTTCCAAACTTTATTAAATATTTTCCTTGAGCAACAGTAAAATTATCTTTAGCTTCTTCAAGCTTTGTTTTCATATAATCAATATATAAATCTAATTCTTTAATAAACATATTAGGACGGTTTGAATGATTGAAAGTGTTTGTACGTCCATAAATATTATCAATCATTTCTTTTAGTGTTCTCTTTTTAGAATAGTAAGCCATGTTTGGTCCCGGACATACAGATACTCCCATTCCTTCGGTCTTAGTATCTAAACCATTGTTAATTAATGCTGAAGTACCTAATCCAACACAAATACAAGATTTATCTATAATTTTATTGTATTCTTTTTGATATGCTGTTTCTGATAAATTTTTCTTGTTTAACTCCTTTATTTTTAGACGTTGAAAACGAAATGAAGCTGTACAAATAGGCTTGTCGGTATATTCTTTATTTGAAACTAAATACTGCTTAGGACATAAACTTCCTGGTTTTCCCTCTGCCGCGAGTCTAAGTTTTTCTTCATCTTTTGTGTTACCTCTTAAACTATTAAATTTAACACCAAGAGGTGAAATATCGCTCAGATATAAATCTTTTTCTTTTGCAATACTTAGTAAATCTGAAGTTTTATCGTCAACGTTTACCACTTCCGGAACAAGTAAAAAAGGACTTCCCCACCCAACCATATCCATATTGTAATGGTTAAGTAAAAAATCGTGCTCTTCTGCTGTTCCAACGCCTCCTTGAACAGTAATTTTAATAGGTAAAACATCGTTAGGAATAGGTAAATTTTTTGCTTTTAAACCTTCGGTATATAACTCATGAACTGCTTCAATTAATTCTTCTTTATTTTTCTTTACCTCTGCAAGTATTGGACCAAGCAAATAACCATCGGTTGCAAATGCGTGACCACCACAGTTTAACCCTGATTCAATACGATATTCTGATACCCACAAACCTTTTTTAGCAAGAAATTTTGCTTGTATAAATGCAGAACGAAAATCGCTTACTTTTATAACAATTTTCTTTTTAAGCTCGCCTTTTTTGTTTGGATAGAAGTCTTTGAAATTTTCCATATACGTGTATAAACGAGGGTTCATACCGGCAGATAAGACTAATGAAGATTTTAATTTACTTTGTGCAAATCCACGTAATGCAGCATGAGCATCGTTATATTCTATAGGTAATTTTTCACCATCTCTATAATTATCACTATCAATTTTAGTCATAATATTTACATCGATACTACCCATTTGTAGATTATCTTTAACCCAATTACTTATATCGTTAAGCGATTTATCTGCTAATTTTTTAAATTCTTGCTTTAATTCTGAAGAGTCGGGTAATAAACTAAAATATTCTTTAATTCCATTTGCAGAATTTTTTAATTCTTCAAATTTCTTCTCAGCTAAATCATTAAGTAAATTTAAGTAAGAGGTAATTCTTTTTGCTCTAAAATCTTCAATTTTATCGGTTATTTCTTGGTAAGGAATTTCAAATTTAGAACAATACATCTTTCTAAGTTTCTCAACTAGAATATCGTCAACAAGCGATAAAACGGAGTCAATACCATATTTAGAAACTTTTAGAGGGGTATCTATTGTGAACCCAATACCCATAACAGGTATGTGAAAAGTATGTGTTTTTGCCATAGTAATTAAACTAAGTTTGTTAATTAACCTACAAATGTAGTATATATATAGTTGCTTTACAAGATAATTTAAATTTATCTAACGAACTTTCAGCGTTAATAAAAATATTGAAATTACTTAGATTAATTTTATTTATTATTGAAAAATCCTTGCTCTTTAATTACTTTTAAAAACTCGTTAGAAAAGAAAATATTGTCCTCTTTTTTATATCTATTATCGGTAAAGATTTGTGCTAAAGATTTTTTATTATTTTCTTTTAATAACTCTTGCGTTTCTTTTGAATTATCGCGTTCATTATAAACTTTGTTTATTTTTTTTTCATCAAAATCTTTATATGTTTCATGATGCACAATTGCTTCAATAGGTAAACGAGGTGTAAGTTCCGGTTTTTCATCGGGATAACCAATAACTACGGTTGTTACAGGTACAACTCCTTTTGGTAAATTAAGAATATCAATAATTTTTTTTGCCATGTAAGTAGTTGTGCCTAAATAACAAATTCCTAAATCATGAGCTTCAGCAGCTAATACAGCGTTTTGCGATGCTAATAATGCATCTATGCTTGCTGTGTAAAACGATAAAAAATTATCGTATCCTGGTTTTGCATCATTAATCTCACACCATTTATTAAAGCGATTAAAATCGGCACAAAAAGTTAATACTACAGGGGCTTGTTTTACCATTGGCTGATTAAAATGTGCACCTAAAAGTTGCTCTTTAATTTCTTTATCTTTTGTAACAACAATACTGTACACCTGCATATTACCTGTTGTAGATGCTTTTGTAGCAGAAATTAATATCTCGTTTAAAATATTATCTGATATATCATCAGATTTATATTTTCTTATTGATTTGTGATTTAAAATAGTATCAATCATTATTATAGTATTATATTATTTTTTTCAAAAGTAATAATTATAGATTCAATAATAATCAGTAATTTAAGATTTGTAAAAAAAATTTTAATAACAATAAAAAAACACATACTTTTGTTATACAAAACAAAAATCATTAAATATGAAGAAAGCACTTATTATTTTAGCTTTTGCGGGTATATTGGCAGCATCTTTAACATCATGTAGTACTGGTGGTCATTGTCCTGCGTACGGTAGTACAGATACAGTACAACAAGTAGACGCAAACGTTTAGTCAAATAATATTTTTTATATTTTTTGAGAATAAATAATTCTCATGAAATTTTATATAACAATATCCTTATTGCTCTATAGCCTTTTAACGTTCTCTCAGGGCGAATTACAAGGTTCAAGAAAATTTAATAGCAATGAAAGATCTTTTGGTATCTCTTTTATTTCTAATGGTATTGGTGTAAATTATAAAATAGGTAGAAGAATTGATGGTACTAAAAAATTATTATTTGATTTCGATTTTGGGTGGTTTAGACATCCTAAAGAAATAAAAATAAAAAGCTACGATTCTGGAAATAAGTTTGTTTATGGTAAGCTTAATGTACCATACAATATAAAAGCATCAATAGGAAGACAAAAGGTTATTTTTGAAAAGCTTGATAAAGGAAGTATTTCAATTCAGTATTTTATATTAGCTAGTATTGGTGGCGTAATTTTAAAACCTATATATTACTCTGTAATTACAGAAAATGGTTTAGTTGAACAAAAATTTGATATTACAGAAATACACTCATTTGCACAAATATATAATAGGTCATCGTTTTTTAAAGGGGTTGACGAAATTAATTTTATCCCTTCGTTATCGATAAAAGCAGGTTTTGATTTCGATTTTGCAAAAAAAGACGATAGAATACATGCTATTGATGCCGGATTTGTTTTTGATGCTTATTTAAAAGAAATTCCTATAATGGCAACAGAAAAAAATCAACAATTTATATTTACAGTTTTTGTAACTTATCGTTTTGGTAAAACAACAGAAACTCGACTAAACTAAATATAAATTTAATTTATAAACTATTTTTTTGAATGCGTATATTAATTTTTATTATATTCACTTTTATTAGTGTTTCTATTTTTTCTATTGAACAAAATAAAATAGATAGTTTAAATGAGGTTATTGAAAATTCAAATAATTCGACAAAATTTAATTCTTATATAGAATTAGCTAAAATTTATTATTATAGCAATAGTTATACCGAAGCAATAAACACCATAAAACAAGCATTAAACCTTACCGGAATAGATAAAATTAGAATAGCACGAGCAAATAATTTTTTGGGATTAATATATTATCATATAGGAGATCATCCAACTGCACTAACATATCATTTAATTAGTTTAGAATTGCGTGAAGAAACACACGATGAAAAATTAATTGCAGTAGCACAAAATAGTATTGCTGTAGTATACACAGCCTTAAATAACCCTGAAAAATCTAACTACTATTTAAATAAAGCTTTAAAAGTGGAAGTTAAAAATAATAATACAGAAAATATTGCAATGATTTATAACAATATAAGTAACAATTTTGCATTACAAGGCAAACACAAAAAAGCTTTAGAATATTTATTAAAATCGGAAGCAATAATTGATGATACAAATTTAGATAAAGCACTTTTGTTAATTAATATTGGGAAAGAATATTTTGCTTTAGATAGTTTAAATAAAGCAAAATACTATTATTTTACAGCAATAGATTATTGTGAAAGAACTAATAATGATTATTATTTAGCATTAGCATATCAATATATTGGAAATCTATTTTTAAAATTAAAAGATTATAAACAGTCGTTATTTTTTCTTAATAGCGGACTTAATATATCAGAAAAAATAAATGCTTTAGAAGTTTCTAAAGATTGTTATAAGGGATTAATTAATATATATTCTATTAAACAACAATCCGATTCTATAACAAAATATAATAAAAAATATTTTGCTATAAATGATAGTATTTTCAATAATAAAACAGCTGATAAAATTGCTGAATTTCAAATAAAATATGAACTAGAAAAAAAGGAAAAAGAGATAGGAAAACTTACAATAAAAAATCAGTTAGCAGATAGAAAACAAAAAATTACAATTGCAATTTCTGTATTATCTATTTTAATATTATTAATTATAATTTTAATTATTATTAATAAAAAACGTAAAGATTTTGCTGATAAAATTGCAGTTAAACATAATATTAAATTAATAAAATACGAAGACGAAATAGATAAAACTATAAACGCAAATAAAATACTAGAAACACAAAAAGACACAAATTCAACTTTAAGTGAAGAGTTTAAAACTATGTTAGAATTTTCAATCTCAAAAAAAATTAGAAAAGATAAATTGTATTTAAAAAATGATTTTTCACTTAACGAACTTGCTAAACTCCTCGAAACAAACCGACGTTATGTTTCGCTAGTAATAAATGAAAAATTTGGTCAAAATTTTAGTAGCTTTATTAATGAATTTAGAATTAAAGAGGCTATGCGATTAATGTCGAATCCTGAATACGATAAATTTACAATAGAAAGTATATCAAAGAAAGTTGGCTTTAATTCTATTTCAGCTTTTAACGGAGCTTTTAAAAAAGTTACAGGTGTTACTCCTAGCACTTTTGCTAAATCGGTTAAAAAATAGACTGATTTAAGTAGTGGTATTTATTATTTCAAATCTAATTCATTAAAATTTTCTAAGTAATCTGATATTCGTTTTAAAAACATTCCTCCTAAAGCACCATCAATTGCTCTGTGATCGTATGATAACGACATAATCAATTTGTTTCTAATACCAATTAAATCGCCTGTTGGTGTTTCAATTACTGATACCTGTTTTTTTATTGCTCCAATTCCTAAAATTGCAACTTCAGGTTGATTTATTATTGGGGTTCCAAAAATATTATCAAAACCACCATAGTTTGTAATAGTGAATGTACCACCTTGTATTTCATTGGCTTGCAGATTATTATTTCTAGCTCTATTAGCTAAATCATTAACATTTTTCGCAAGACCAGAAAGATTTTGTTTATCTGCATCTTTTATTACCGGAACTATTAAATTTCCATCAGGAAGAGCGGTTGCCATACCTATATTAATATGTTTTTTCTTTAAAATATTTTCTCCATCAATTGATATATTTATCATTGGAAAATCTTTTATTGCTTTTGCAACTGCCTCAATAAATATTGGTGTATATGTTATTTTTTCGCCATGTAATGCTAAAAACTTATCTTTATTACGGTTTCGCCAATTTACAATATTTGTTAAATCTGTTTCTACTGCCGACATTACGTGTGCCGAAGTTTGTATTGAATTAATCATATGGTTAGAAATTATTTGACGAACTCTATCCATTTTAACAATCTCGACATCGTTAGATTGTGAAATTAGCTGTGATTTTTCTACAGTAAATGTTTCTTGCTGCTTATTAATTAGTTCTTCATTTTTTGTTTTCTGCAATTCTAAAAATAATAAAATATCACGTTTTGTAATTCTATTATTTATTCCTGTACCGTTTATTTTATTTAATTGTTTTAAACTTATTTTTTCTTGTTTAATAATACTTCTAGCTAATGGTGATAAAAAACTGCCATTTTCAGTTTTAAACGGAATATCGTCAGCATTTACAACTGATATATCTAAATTTAATTTTTTTTCACCTGATTTATGTCTGTCGAACTCAAGAGGTTCAGTATTAACAGGCTTATTTTCAATAATTTCTTTTATAGGTTCGTTTATTTGTTCTTCTTCTGTTTGAAGATACATAATTGTTTCTCCAACTTTTATTATATCATCTTCAGAAAATAGTATATCTCTAATAATCCCTTTTTCAGGGGCTGTAATTTCACTATCGACCTTATCAGTCGCAATTTCAACTAAAATATCGTCTTCGTTAACTTTATCACCAGTATTTACTAAAAGTTTTATTATTGTTGCTTCAACAACCCCTTCGCCCATTGCTGGGAGAATTATATCAATTTTCGCCATCGTTATTTTTATTCATTCTAAATAATATACAAATATACGCTATTTATTTTAAATTAAGAATACGATGTTAGCTAAATAATAACCTTCTATGTTGTATTCCAAATTTATTTAATACTTTTTTATTAAAAATCAATCTATTACATGTAAAAGTCTTAAACTTCGGGCAATACAGAGCCAGAAAGTTTTCTTTACTTTCTAAAGATTTACTGGGTATCGAACCCAGTAAATCTTTAGAAAAGAAACCTTCGGTATAAAACATCGCCGTTAGTTACTTCACTTGGCAAACAAAATTTGAACTATAAAAACACCCTTCTATCAACGGACAATACTAAAATGCCGCATTTCTGTGTTCAATTTTTATAGGTAAGAGCTGTAGCCTAAGTTAAACAGACACCATAAAGGGCTGCAAGGTTAAAATAACAGTCTCTTTAATACCTTGAAAAGTTCAATATAAACGTTTTATTCTTTAAAAGAAATATTTTTATTTTTAGTTCGCATAAGCTTTATTTTTTATTATTAGATTTGGAATCGCTAATTTAATAAAATTTAGAAGTTTATGCTTTTACAAACATACAGCCTAAGTTTGATTAATGTTTTGCATACATATTCAGATAATTAGCTCATATACGAGTCAAATTTTTGATTGACTATCGGGATAATCAGAGAAAATTTGAGGAAGAATATGAGTTAATTATTGAAATTTATATAAAATAAATCAATAATAAACAATTTTGCATTGAAAACCCATTGTAATAGCCCGCTATTACTTCTTGATTTTCAGCAACAAACTTGAATTATTATTGATTTTATGTGAGTTTAAGTATTTATTGAGTTCAGGTTATTAGGTTTTAATTTTGTGACGTGATATTTTAAAAGTTATCTATTAGTTTTATATGACTCAGCTTTGATATTGCTTTGACATCGCTTTGACTTGATAAGCTTATTTTATATGCTAGTAATAGAAGAATTTCCAATACAAGTAAAAGCATAACCAACCTTACTTAAACATTGGAGTTTACGCTATCTGCAGATGTTTTGTACTGCTATAAATAGCAATAACATGCTAAAATATTGAAAATGGAATTTATAAATCGAATAATTTAACAGAAAAATATTGAGTAAAATTACTCATTGCATTGAGTAAATTGTTATAGAAATGAATAAAGTGTCAATGCATTGATGTTTTTGTGTTTATTTTGTATATTTGCACTGATAATAATTTGTAATATGGAGATAATAAAGCAAAAATTCTATAATAAATATGCACAAACCCAATTAGAGACTGTGCGTAATTTTATTAATTCAATTGATTGGAAAAACCGTTTTATAGGAATTAAGGGAAGTCGAGGAGTTGGAAAAACAACTATGATTTTGCAATATATAAAACAAAACTATAAACCTGATAATACTGTTTTGTATGTTAGTTTAGATGATTTATATTTTGCTGAAAATAATCTATATAATTTTGCTGATAATTTTTATAAAAAGGGAGGCGAATTATTAGCTTTAGATGAAGTACATAGATATTCTAATTGGGCAATAGAATTAAAAAATATTTATGATGATATGCCTAATCTAAAAGTGATTTTTACAGGTTCTTCTTTGTTGCATTTACAAAAGGCGAAAGCTGATTTAAGTAGAAGAGCAGTAATGTACCAAATGCCAGGCTTATCATTCAGAGAGTTTTTGTCTTTTGAAACAGATATTGATTTTAGCACTTATACATTACGACAAATATTAGATAATCATATACAAATTTCAGTTGATATTGTATCTAAATTAAAGCCATTAGCATATTTTGATAAATATTTAGATTATGGATATTATCCATTTTATAGAGATAATTTAAAATCGTTTCATAGCAAATTAGATGAGATAATATTAACAGTATTGGAGATTGATATTCCTCAATTCTCATTAATGCAAACAAGGAATATAATTTATTTAAAAAAATTATTATCTATAATTAGTAATTCTGTTCCGTTTAAACCAAATATGAAATCTTTGAGTGAGCGTACCGGAATAAGTTTAAATACTATGAAGTTGTATCTTAAATTATTAAATGATGCTGATTTATTACAAATGTTATATGTTCAAGACAAGGGTATTAATAGTTTAAATAAACCTGAGAAAATATATTTAGATAATGCAAATCTGATGAATAATCAAGGCGGTGAAAATGCTAATATAGGTAATGTTAGAGAAACTTTTTTTTATAATCAAGTAAAGAATAAATATAAAGTAAATGCGTCAAAACAATTCGATTTTATTGTTGAGAGTAAATATACATTTGAAATAGGAGGTAGAAATAAAAAACAAAAACAAATTGATGGAATTGAAGATTCGTATCTTGTTAAAGATAATATTGAAATAGGTTCAGATAATATAATTCCTCTTTGGTTATTTGGCTTTTTGTATTAAAAAAGCGAATTCTTTATATTTAAATAAAAAATCCGCTTTAGTGAACCTGGAGGGATTCGAACCCCCAACCTCCTCGGCCGTAACGAGGTGCACTATCCGTTATGCTACAGATCCTTCAAAAAAGGGCTGTTTAAAGCCCTTCGAAGTGATTCGGCCGGGACTCGAACCCGGAACCTATAGCTTAGAAGGCTATTGCTCTATCCAGTTGAGCTACCAAACCATCCCTTTTTGAGCGTGCAAAGATAACTAAATTTATTTTACTTATCAAAACATATTTTGAATAATAAAATTGGGTTTAGAATAATAAAATTTATAAAACGCATATTATCAATAAAGTAATTTTTGTATTTACTAATTAAAACTTATATATTCAGAATATTAACTATTTATATAATATACTTATCCGTATTTCTCCCCAAGTTAATTCCACCTATAAGATACAGCCGTAATAAGCAACCTTTCGAAGAGGTTGTCAAAGTATTTTCTGTTAAATTTTAAAAAAATTCATTGGTCTCATTCGTTAGTTGAAACTATGCACTCTCAGTGTAAGACTTATACCAATTATATTACCAAATGACATAAATATAAATAAAATATTTTTTCTTTGTTTGAATATAAAATTCATTGCATATCCATAGATACGGAATTAATTTTATGTGAGAAAGAAAGGAA
>Ga0256827_10001514_pt1 | contig 14922 bp, 13 predicted proteins | sample CV84metaG_FD_185977 | JGI IMG/M metagenome (GOLD analysis project Ga0256827, IMG submission 185977) | Hydrothermal vent microbial communities from East Pacific Rise, Pacific Ocean - CV84 | ecosystem: Environmental > Aquatic > Marine > Hydrothermal vents | place: Pacific Ocean: East Pacific Rise... | reverse complement strand
AATGCATAGAGTGCAATACGGTTTTCTAACTCTTGTTTCATTTCATTCATCTGTTTCTCTTTCACTACTCATATTATTTGGCACTATACCACTTTCAAAATAAATCAGCCTTAATCAAATAATTTATTTGGGAAATTGTATGTGAGGATGCTCCCGGGGAATACCCCGAGAACAAGAAAGTGCTCGTATTAGCTTGTAATATCTACACTATATGCTTTTAATGTCAAAGGCACAGCCGGGCGTTTCATATGTACCGGTCTTCTTAACTTGTCACCTTTTGCCAATGGACGTGTCAATTTATCTCTCCATGCCTGATAGACTTTCATGTTATTATCATAGTTTACATAAATATCACCGATCTTTTCATCTTTACCGGCAAGCTCTATGCTGACTTTCTGATGCCAAGCATGATTACCCGCAATTGGATCCGGATGTGAAGGAGCAACAGCATTTTGCCAAGAACCTGAAAGACCATCCCACCAGATGTTCTCAAGGTCTTTGTTATACTCTTTAAACTGCCAAGTATCTCTACGTGCTTCCATACCTTCATCTAAACCTTCAGTTGGTTTCAATGTACCTATTTTACCATCCATAGTCATATCATACAGTGGTGCACCAAGCCCCATGATTCCAAGTTTATGCTCAAATCCTGGAATTTCAACTGCATTTTTTAACTTCCATCTACCTGCATGGTGTGAACATGCAAGCACACCTGGCATTGTACCTTCAGTAGGTACAGCCATAGCAATAAAGTAACCAGATTCAAGACCTGAAACTGTATCTGTGATCGTTACTTTGATTGGATCTTCTCTTTTAATACCAAGACGCTTAGCATCCTCCGTATTGATCCAAACCGGGTTATGGTTTTGAGAGATCTCCATAAGGTGCTTAGAGTTAACTGAACGTGTATGAATATTATATGGCAATCTAAATACTGTGTTCAATGCAAAATCATTATCTTTTTTCATAAAGTCATGGTGTACCTGTGTAACCAAATGCACCATCTCTTTACGCTCTTCCTCATTTCTTGGATAAATAGGTATAGCATATTCAGGCCACTTCCATTCAGCAAACCATTTAGAGTAAAACTCCAATTTACCGCTCAATGTATGGAAACCTTGTTTGATCTCACCATCTATTTCAACACCGATCGCTTTGGTTCCACCAAATACATGGTCTTCGACCAACAATGTTCCATATTCATCTTTCTCAACATCACGCTCATCATATTCATGACCGTGTGCAAAGTATTTACCGTCTTCTTTTCTTAGTTCTCTTTCTTGTGGTCTGTAAATATGATCTTCTTCAAGCCAAGTACCTCTGTCTCTCATCATCTCATAGTTAGGATATTTAGAGTCAGGATATGCTGCTTTAGCAGCTTTTCTAAGGTTAGGTAACTTATCAAGTGCTGCCTGGTACCACTCAGGGATCGTTGTACATCTTGTCGGGTCTTCTTTTGAAGCCCAGTACTTTCTTACACCTAATGATCCATCTGGGTCAACATGGTGGACCATAATATTCATCCAGAATTCTGTCTCTTCCCAAATTTCACCAAGACCTGCATGAATATGTGCTTCAAGTGTCGCTCTAGTTGGATCTTTTGGTTTCCATCCAAGTTTTTCAAGTGCTACTCTCAATGCAGGGTTCTTAAAGCTCAACCATCTTGCAGGTTTTGTTGGCTCAGAAGATTGATCATGTCTTTCACCGGCAAGTCCTACAGGAAGGATAAAGTCACAATACCAGTTGGTCTCTGACCAGGTTGGAGAGAGGTTAAATGACAATTCAACTTTGTCTTCTCTTTTTAATGCTTCGATCCATCTGAAACCATCCGGGTTGATCCAAACCGGGTTATACATACGAGGGATCCATACTGCCAACTTCTCAGGAATTTGAGTAAGACCTTTTGCTTTCCATTTTGCTCTCCACTCATCATCAAGAAGTAAATGAGGCATCATGTGTGACATTTCATACGTACTCAACGGGTACTCCGGCGGCCATGCAATTTCATTCCATACATCAACTCTTGGAGGTCTTTCTCCTGCTTCAGTAGCTGCATCACCTTTACCATTTACAGAAATAACATGCCAGTGGTGCATTCCTACACCACCAATATTCCCAGCCATTGCACCACGTAGCGCCAATGGGAAGAAACCAGCACGTGTATTCATCCAGCCACCTCTGTGCCCAATCGTACCAGCTCTCCAAAGGTAAGTTGCGATTCTGTCACCAGCATCAATAAACATATCAAAAAGTTCATCAAGCTTATGTCCATAACCTTCCATTCTACACTCTTTAACTACAAATTCTTTTGTGTATGGGGAATAAATTTCTTTAAGCATTTTTATGAAACTCTCATAACTCTCATCTTGAGGCACTTCTTTCATATAACCTTTAGACGCCATCAAAGCAAGCTGTTCTTTATCAGTCATGAGCTGATCCCAGTTTACCCAGTTCTTAAAGAAAGCATTATTCACAAGATCTTTACCATGAATGTCTGTCTCATTCAAAATTCTGTTTGCAAGGTGTAAATAAAGTGCTGCTTCTGTTCCTGGCCATACCGGTAGCCACATATCGGCAATACCTGCAGAGTTGGAAAGTCTCGGGTCCATAACAACAAGCTTGGCACCTTTTCTTTTTGCATCCGCAATATACCCTGCTGACTGCTGGAAGTAGTGTCCTGCATCTGCTGCGTGAGAAGACTGAAGGAAGATAAGCTTTGCATTTGCCCAATCTGGTGAGTTTCTGTCATCATTTGCCCACTGGATCGTTCCTTCTCTGGCACCTGCTGAACAGATGTTTGTATGGGAATCATATCCGTCACAGCCCATAGAGTGTGGTACACGGTGTCCGAAACCATTTTCATTTGGACGACCGACATGATACATGATCAATTTACGAGACATTTCATCACCTACTTTAAGTGTGTCATGCATCTTCTTACCGATCTTCGCCATAGCATCATCCCAAGTGGTTCTTACCCACTTACCTTCACCTCTTTTGGAACCTGGAGCTCTCATTAGTGGAAAAGGAATTCTGTCCGGATCGTACATTTGCGATTGTGCAGCATACCCTTTGGCACAGTTTCTACCACGAGAACCTGCATGAAGCGGGTTACCCATATATTTTTTAACAAAAAGGTCTTTAGGGTTCTTGGTTCTTTTATACTCACCAATCTCTACCCATGCGGTTAATCCACATTGTGCTTCACAGTTAGAACATACCGTTGGTACCAACATAAACTCATTAACTTTGATACCATCTGGATTTGATTCAGATATTACACCGTTTCTGCCAGCACCGCCACGTTTCCAGTCATTACCATCCAACTCTTTAAAACTATCCCATTCTTTAAGTGGGGGGTAGAAAGAAAGTGTTTCTGGTGTAGCTGTAAATGCTGTTTCTTCAGCTATGGCAGGTGTATCTACAATTGCTTCAAAAACACCTGCAGCTAAAGTCACTCCAGCTACAGAATAAGCTGTTCCTTTGAGAAAGCTTCTTCTGCCTTCTACAAAATTATTATCATTTTTCATTGATTTTGTCATCTATATTCTCCTTAACTCAACGATAGCATTTGTGGAATTTTAAGCCATACATCTTTTGCCATGTATAACCCTACCAATGCTAAAATTGCTGCAAATCTCAGCAGCGTTTTATTATCACTCTTCATAGTACTTACAGCAAGGAAGAAAGGAACAATAAATCCAAGAACCATCGCGAACCAGAACTCAACATTGTACTCTCCGCCTGAATGAACATAAGCAAGTGTAGCTTCTGCTTCAGCAGATTTAAATGAAAAGAAATATTCACCCATATACATCATGAAGGAAAAGAATGTTGCAATCGCCAAAACAAGTGCCAAATCTCTTCTGCTTTCCTTACTCCATGAACCTGAAATAAAGATCAGAGCTGCTGAACCAGCCAATAGTGCTGCCCACATCATTTGCATCACTTCAGCAGGTGCCTGCCATAATTCTCTTGCAGAAGATTCTGCCATGATTATCGCTGTATACAAAGTAACAGGGATCGCCAAAAAGACAACAAATGGAAATATTTTTTCATAAAATGGTGAGATTCCTCTTACTGATTTAGCGATACCACAGTTTTTTCTAAAATCAGGATAAGCATCAAACCCGCCAATAAGCATCATTACTGTAATGAGACCGGTAAAGAGAGATGCCATCCATGCACCAACAGTAATCGCTGAAGTCCAATGTGGGTGCAAAAAGATATTTACCATTCTATACGGATGGTGAAGATCTGCCAATGTAAATAAAAGGAAAATATTTAAAAAGATAAATGAAATCAGTGGCATCATCCATCTTAAATTTGGCATTTCCTCTTTCTTATGTCTGTACAGTAAAAATGCTCCGACAAGGATCACCCCTGTACCCACAGATTTTGCCCACATATTCAATGTGATCATCCAACCCCAAATGATGCCAGGAAGTGCTACATCCAGTGTTACTATCGCTTGTGTCGCGTGTATTGTATTTTCCATTAGTGACCTCCTTCCTCTTCATGAGATTCATGTGCATTATTATCAAAATCCATAAAACTTCTGTTATCAAGCTTTTCTTCACTTCTGAATGGCTCTGTAAATCTGTCTATCACACTTTCATGAGGATTACCAATATGTTTAAGATGTGTAATGTTGTTAAACAGGCTATACCCTTCAAGTCTCTGCTGTGCAAGAGGATTTAAGGTCTGATTACCTCCACCAACATAGAAGTGCTTAGGAATAGTATGTTTTTCAGGTTTACGTACTTGAACTGCACCTTGGTGCTCCATGATATACTGAGAAATATGACTTGTATCATCATCTATATCTCCAAAAATATTCGCCTGTACAGGACAAACAACCACACATGCTGGCATCATACCAGACTCAATACGGTGTGCACAATAGGTACACTTATCTGCTGTATTTGTTTCAGGGTCCATATAAATTGCCCCGTAAGGACAAGCCATCATACATCCTGCACAACCAATACATCTACTGCTGTCTACGTTTACAATACCATTTTCAAGATAATGCAATGCAGATACCGGACAGATACGCTCACACGGCGCAGACTCACAGTGGTTACAGCGTAATGGGGTAAAAGATCTTGATGTATCAGGGAATGTCCCGATATCAATATATTTTACACGTAGACGCCAAGTGCCAAGTGGTACTTCATTTTCCACTTTACAAGCTACTTCACAACCTTTACAACCCATACATAGGTTAAGGTCAACTAAGAAACCTAGTTTCATATTTACTCCTCGATATTAATTATCAGTATAATACACATCATTTCTAATATGTATTTTGAATACTATTCATTGTATTATAAGTAGAGTTAACACTAAATTATTTTTATATAAATAAATTTTCATTTCACCAAAAATACACACTATCTGTCCTATTTAAACACATATGATCCCCATGATTCAGTTATATTCATATAGCATATAAAATAATTAAATGTTATTGAGAGTTATTTACTCTTAGATAGAGATATGAAAATTTAAGATTATAGAAGAAAATCTAAAAAAGATTGGAAGGTCACATCACTTTCAATCATACGGCAAGTGATGTGCTATATTTTTTTACTCAGTCAACTCAGTTAAGATGGCATCCATACTTTTTTGTGCTTCCAGCAATACATCCAAAGAGGCTTTATCTTTGATATCCATAGATGAAATCCAATTATGGACACTCGGGAAAGCAAGGTTCATCTCTTTTTCATTTTTCTTTTTATACATGATTAATGAACAAGGTGCAAAAGCACCTGCTTCAGGATGCAGTTTTGCCACCGTATAGATCACTGGCAGTTTACAAATAGAATAGACATCATAGAAATCATAGTCATTGAAATTTTTCTCTTTGAAGTCAGCATTTAGAGCATTAAATCCTGCCATTGCAAAGCCGTTTGTCGCCAATGTACCTTCAAATTCCATTTGAAATTCCTCTTTTGCAGAATCAAGGTCATCTTCATCCAATTCACTTTTATAAGAAGTAACCAAAGGAGCCGTAGCTTTTTGTACCGTATAAGGAAGTGTTTCAAAAGACCCCCCAGGCAGTGCAAGTTTCAATGCTTCTTTTACCATTTTACCTACTTTTACCAATGCCTTATTGTCCACCGGTATATTCATGATCTTTGCCATTGCCTCAGGAGTTAGAGATGAAACTGAAATCGTCTTTTCACCTTTTCTTGTATAGATTGACATACTCATAGGAGCAAAAAGTCCCATTTGCGGATACGTTTTTACCAATTCTAGATTGACTTCTTTACTAAAAAAAGTAAAAAGATTATAGATATCAAATGTTGTCTCCTTGAACTGCTTTTTAAATGGTCCGTTCATATCTCTGTTTGCCGAAATATAGAATCCTGTCTTTTTAAATACCGCTTCAATCGTTTCAGGTGTAATCTTTCCGTTACTGTTATCTGCCGTATATACCTGGATATCCTGTGTTAGTTCTTTTGCTGTAGATCCTGTTAGCATGACTGCGATCAGAAGTAAGCCTTTTATTATGTGTTTCATTTTCTATTCCTTTGTATTAAATTGGGTTAAGGGCGGATATAAATATATCCACGCAATTGGCGTTCAATAAGTTCTACAATACCTGCAGTCACTATTTCTGTTCCATCTATCAGCTCTGATTTATCGATCTTCAATGTTTTCATAGTATTGCCACAGGCAATAAATTCTACCTCATAAGTCATCAATGCTTTCACACGTTTTTTGATCTCAATATCTTTATGGTTCATCACTGCTTCTATTCCTTTTGAATAGGCAACAATAACTACTTCTACCTTTTCAGGTCCGTAAAATTTGATGACATTATTGGCAGAGCTCAAAACATGATTGATCTCATGTCTGTCATTTTTCGTAATGGGAAAAACAAATTTACGAGGATTTTCTAAAGAAGGCTGGGGGTCTGCAAATTCTGTTTCAGCACCGAGAAAAGTACATATAAAAAATATACTCATCATAAACTGTTTCATTGTCTTACTCCTTTTAAGTGATTTATCTCTTTCAATATTTCCAAAAAATCTTCCACATTCCAGGAACCTACAATTTTTTGAAGTACCTTCTTATTTTTATTTATAAAAAAGAAAGTAGGTGTAAGTTCTGCAGTCAGTCCCAGAGGAAGAGAACTTTTTGTGATATCTACCTGAACCACAATAAAATCTTTTGTCAAAGCTTTAACAACAGAAGCATCAATCAACACTTCCCTATCCATTTTTTTACAAAAATGACAATGTTCTGTCATAGCTTTTAACACTATAACCTTATTACTCTTTTGTGCTTCATGCAGTGCTGTATCAAAGAATTCATGTTTTACACCTTTTTCCGCTACGGTTTTCTTGTCAAAATCATAAATATACTCAGAGACTGATGCTATTTCGTCTCCACTCATTTGACCCTTCATACTTGGCATGGTATCAAAATACTGTATCACATCTCGTAAGCAAACCGATTTTTGCTTATCGGGTGCTTTGAGATAATCAGAGATAAAAGCACCCACTTCCATGCGATGGATCTCTTCATCACCTTTTGGATCTCCTATCTGTTGTTTTAAACGATAAGACAATTGATTGATGGTCGGCGCTTTCAACTTCAAAAGTTTATTTTCCTGTTCAACAAAATTTTCCATCAATTTCGTCATAGGGATATACGCTTCATGACATGATGCACATTTTTCTTGATAGACTTCTTCCCCCTCACTGGCGTGTAAGAAAATGGAAAAAACACTTATCAAGAAGCATATTCCCATAAACTTTTTCATTAACGACATCGTCTACTCTTCATCATCATATAACTCCAGTTCACGGTAGGCATCAAATACATTTCTTCGATGTAAAACATCATAAAGTTTCATCTCTTTATACTCAGGCATGATAACCTTTTTATTGATTTCATCAATAGAAACATCATTTGATATAGCTTCTAATATTTGCTCTTTCATCGTAACAAGATATGATTTAAAGACTTGTGTAGCATTGCCATCAGTCCTGTAACCGTGACCACCAACAATCACTTTTGGGTGTAACCTGTCTATTAATTCCAACGCCTTTAGAGAACCAATAATAGAGCCATCTCGTAGAGAACTCACGCGATCATTAAAAACAAGATCCCCTGCAAAGAGTACCTTTTCTTGAGGTAGGTAGATGATAAGGTCTCCTTTGGTATGTGCTTGTTTTACTAACTGTTGTATAGTAAAAAAGGTACCTCCTAAAGTAAAACTATATTTTTTCTGCACTACTTTATTTAGTTTAACTACTTTTGTACCGGTAAATGTCTCTTTTCCTACACCCTTTTCCATCCGTGTAGACATACCTGGTACGATATTTTGCTCATACGTCTCTGGACCCATCAACAAAGCACCTTTCTCTTTATAAAAACTGTTTCCCAGCCAATGATCATCATGGTCATGGGTATTGATTACATATTTCACAGGTAATGGAGCAATTTTTTGCATTTGGATAAATGCCTGTGCAGCATAATTATATGTAGGACCGCTGTCTATGACAACAAACCCTTCTTTGGTTTTGACAAAACATGTATTCACCATATTGCCACCATTCTCTTTACTGATGTTTTCAGGTTTTCCAAAAAAACAGTAGACATCGTTTGTAAGCTTTTGAGGTACAAGATTGTATTCAAAAGCCTGCAAGACGCAACTTAGTAAAAAAAGTGAGACAATAGTTTTCATTTTAACTCTTAAAACATATAATTGAATTCCAAACGGAATTCATCATAGGACCAGTCTTTTTTATACTCAGTAAGGCTACCGGCTTTCAGAATATCATCTGCAGCGGAAACATGACCATAACGCATTCTCATTTGAAGGTCCGGAGTAAAGTTCGTCCATGTATCAATGTGGATTACATTGGAATCTGACGGTACTGCTTTATTATCATCAAAATCCTGAATCGCATAACGAATACTTGCTTTCCATGTAGGATTGAATTTATATACTGCTCTTACCATGACTGTTTCCGTATTGGAGAACCAGTTATACTGAGCCATCGCTCTGGTAAATCCACCTGTAGGGAAACCTCTCCACGGTGCAACAATATCTGCTTCATCTGCTACTTTTGAGTAACCTAATCTAAAGAAACCTTTTTTATCCGGCATGAGGACATCCAGTCTTGCATTGAAAAGACTTGAATCCAATGAACCATTTACAGAAGGATCATATCCAGCAAGAGAACCCCCTAGAGCATTTGTATCACCAGCAACTTCACCACCACCATCATCAAACTGCATAAAATGACGGATACCCGGTCTTACTGCCCATCCTGAATCAGAAAGAGCAATTTTATAATGTGCTTCAATAACAAAATCTTTTAAAACACCTGGAATTTGAAGATAACTTCCTGTTAATTTTAAGTTCTTAATATATTTTGTTGTGATATCTGCAAGATACATATCATGATCTGGATCTTCACCTGCAGCTAAAAAATTGTTATAATTCAATCCTCTGTGTTTACCGGCATCATCATTGTTGTTCCAACTCTCACCGTTGACATCTTTAAAAGTGATGACATCATGTGAATCTTCATGGTCTCTTAGCTTCTGTGCACCAAACCACGCAACTCTTGCTTTTGTTTTAGGGGCAATTTTCACTGCTGCCGAAACACCGTCAAAAGTATTTGGAATCATCTTAGTATCGTTAGATTTTGTAAAAACAGATTCAAAAAGCTGACGACCACCTCTTACATCTACTGTACCATTATTGTATTCTAAATATCCCTCACCTAAAGCATGCATACCCCAATTGCCGGTTTGTTTCAATTTATATCGACTGAAAGTATCTTTTCCTGCTTTGGAAAACTTTGCATACTCTCTGCCAGGTCTCCAAAAACTTGGGTTCATTGAACCATAGTATCCCATTGTAAAACTAAATCCGCTAAGCACTGCAGATTTATAAATAAGGCTACCACCGATACCCATATTTTTATCAGCTTCATTTGAGAAAGGAGGTGTATTTGCCCATGACCAGTAAAATGAATTTGATCTCAATCTACCATAAAATATACCTTCCGAAAATAGATCATGAATATTGTCTACATCACCAGGCAATACTTTATAATTTAATGTCATATTACCATTTAAGGTTCTTTTTACCACATCCTCTTTTACCGGTACCGGCTCTGCCGCAGGTACAATGTCACCACCTGCCATTAAAGCTGTGCTTCCCATGAGTAACGTTGCCGTCACTAATCCTAATTTTATATTCCCTTGTTTCATTTTTCTTCCTTTTTATTTGTTCATCTTTTTAAAAAGACAAGTTTAGCTATAATTAAAAGGTGATATTTACTATCACAACCATGAGTGCCCCATCTACTTTACAGAAGACATCTAATGTTCTTTGGACAAAAGAGACGAGGCACGGTTTTTAACTCAACTTTAGCACTTAGCGCCTTTAGATGGACATCCACAATCATAATCTAACACTTTCACATTAGATTCCAATGGTATATCTATCACCTTTTTCTTTCGCACATAATCCGATACTACTTCATATATAGCTGGTGTTTCTTTCTCTAAATTCTCACCTGCACTTTGAAGATTTCCACCCCAGGATGAAACTCTATAAGTCTTTTTAACGTCAATAGGCTTACCACCTATCATAAAATCTGAAATCCTCTTGCCTGACGGTGCATCTATCTTAATGCTGTAACTTGCCCCTGTCAGACGACTCATATCACCACCTTGTTGAAGCAGTGGATTTGCATTAAATACATTGTCAGCAATGTCTTCCATCAGTTTGGCAATTACTGAACCTTTTAGGTCAAATGTATAAACCTCTGGATAAGTAATAGCAGTCATCTCATAAACATTATCTTTTAATATATCACCACCGGGAAGCACCGTTGTACCCCATCTATACCCAGGAGTAAAAATAATATCAGACTTTACTTTGTCTTGGATTGCTTGACCGATCAGAGAATCGAATGTAGAATAGAATGTATCTCTCTTATATAAAATTCCTTTTGTCGTTCCAAGTACTTCATTGAGCTCTTTATCAAACGGTTGATATGCCTTAGCAACCAATGCTTCACCTTCTTTATCAGCAGGGATCAGATTTGATGCCACAGGAATAAGTTTGAAGTTATATCCTGCAACTTTTTTATCTTTGATATCAAGATCAAGTCGTCCTACATATTTACCATGACTTCCAGAAATAATAATCACCGTATCATTAACAATAATTGGTTCTGGACTAGGATCATGTGTATGACCACTTAAAATAAAGTCAACACCAGTTACCTTTTTAGCCAACTCCTGGTCAACTGAGAAACCATCATGGCTTAGCACCACGATACAATCAACCTTCTCTTCTTTACGAAGATGATCCACATGTTCCTGAAGTGACTCATGCCTGAGAGCAAAACTCCAATTTTCTGTAAATCGCTTTGGGTTGGCTGTTGAAGTGAACGGGAATGACTGACCAATAATACCGATCTTTGCTCCACCGATCTCTTTGATTGTATATGGAGGGAAAATAGACTCTTCAAAATTATCAGAGAAGGGGTCATTGTCTATTACATTTTGAGAAATAAATTCCCCATTAAGTTTACCGATAAGCTCCATCACACGCTCTTTACCGTAAGTAAACTCCCAGTGCCCAACCATTACATCTACACCTAAATAGTTTTGGGCATCTACAATAGCTGCACCCTTTGTTTTTAAGGCAACCGCAGTTCCCTGCCATGTATCGCCAGAGTCTAAAAGAAGTACATTTTCTTTACCTCTCTCTTTTTTAACATGATCGATGATAGGTTTCATATGAGCGATCCCGCCCATCATTCCAAACTTCTTTGCCAACTCTGCAAAGTTATTATGTGTATCAAAATACTGATCTAATGAACCAGACTCAATCCCATAATGCTTCTCAAAACTATCTCCACAGATAAACCCTGGTGTTCCAACCAAGTTTTTTGCAGAGATCAATGTAGAAGGCTCTCGCCAATAGAGTGGCTTAATATGTGCATGCAGATCACAGATATGAAGTATAGTAGCTTTTCCTTTAGCTTCAAAATCTATTACATCTGAAAAACTTAGCTTCTTGATACGTTCTTTACCGGCTTCACCAGCAAAAAGATTTGTTCCTCCAGCTGCACCCAGCAAACCAAGTGCTGCGGCAATTTGGAGGAAGTCTCGTCTATTAATATCCATTGTATCCCCTTATCTTTTTAAACCAGGTATGGCAATGGCTTTTTTCTTCTCTTGTGCTAAAGTAGAAACATAAACTTCAAGACCAACCATCTCTTTGGAACCTATCGGGATCACTTTAAGCAATGCATTTTTCATACATCCTTGAAATCTTCTTTGCAGTGTTCTCAAACTTGATTTTGTCATACGGTATGCCGGCCAGGTTGCACCAGCACCTGCCTCACCAAGATCAGGAAGTGGTTGTGTTCTAAGCACCATTCCTACAATATCTTTACTGTGACAACTCAAACATGACAATCCTCTACCACCTCTGGCAGTTTCAAATGTTTTTTTACCAAGATCATATGAAGCTTTAATATGCTCATCTGCATTGATATCAATCGTAAACTGCTCATCATTTGCCAATGATTTTACATACGCTAACATAGAAAACATTTTTCCACTTTTAAGTTTTGTTTTCTCTTTTCCTTGCTCAATCTGCATCGCCTGAAGTACCTGATCTAACCCGACAACATTACCTAGTTTCTTAACGTACCTTGGGAAACCAGCAATCGTTTTAGGCAACTCTTTTTCACTCACACCCAAAAATTTTGCCAGAGCTTCTTCTCCACCAAGGTTTTCCTCAAGTAATTCTCCACCCTCTTCTACATAGATATCGGCAGGGTTATTCTCTAACATCTCTTTATACATTGCTCTATCTGCATCACTCATAGCAAACTGCTCACCTGCAGTAGCCAAAGTCAGCAAAAGAGCAATGGGAAATATAACTCTTTTCATCACTAATCCTTTGGCTTAAGTTTTTTACTCTTAGAGTTTTTCTCACCTGTATTATCTGTATAATCAACCGTAATCTTCCCTTTTCCCGGAACTTTGAAATTTACGGAAAAATAAGGGTTTGTAGATACTGTTTCCCATACTTTCATAGTAGTAAACGGTTTACCGTCAAAACTGAAAGTAATATTGTCAATATAATGTGCCGGCTTGATCTCACCTGTTTTTTTATCTTTGATTAAACCTGTATCCATAGGGTGAATAACGATAAAGTCTACTTTAACAATATCTCCTGTTTTATACTTTTTAGGTTTGATCTTTATCATTGATTTTCTTGCTTCTGCCATCTCTTATCCTTTTTCTACTTTAATTATTTAATGTTCTGTTTCGTACTAAATGGATTGAATAGATCAACCACAACCACCGATGGTTACTTTAACACTTTTCCCTGCTTTGATGAATGTTCCGTCACTCAATTCAACCAATGCAACAACTTCCTGTGTACTGCTCAACTTTACTCTGGTCGCAAAATAACCTTTTCCATTTGCCGGTGTCAACATGACATCTACACATCTTGCATTACCATTCTTCGTATTGAGTACATGGATCGCTTTTACATAGTTTGCTTCTTCCATAGGATGATCTACTTCAATTTTTACAGGGACAACTGCACCATTCTCTGCAATTTCAGGGACTGTCAGTTTTATTTTGTCACTCTTTTTTACCTCTTTACCACCTGTGATCGCCGTAATAGCAGCCTCAACTGTCAAATCATTTGGACCTTTCTTTTTCGCTTTTGCTTCCTCTTTTGCCATAAGTGCAACCGGTGTAACAGCAACTGCTGATACTGCCATCATACTTTTAATAAAATTTCTTCTTTTCATTCTCTATTTTCCTTTTTGATTTTTACTTTTTCTTTTTGTCTGAAACAACATATGATGCAAGATCACAAATTTCTTGTTCAGTAAAAAGTTTAGTTGCCAGATTCACAGTCATATGTGTCTTGGGATTATCTATACGAGGGTCTGCAATTTTTTGGAAAACGAAGGCATTATCTCTTGTTTTTGAATCGATAAATGTTACTTTGTAGTTAGTCAAGTCAGGACCAATATTCCCCGCACCTTTGGCACCTTCAATATTGTGGCAGGCAACACAGTTACCATACTGTTTTGCTTTCTTTTTTACTTTACCGTCTTTTCCTTTTTTCTCAATAAATTTCACGAGACCTTTAGGTGGTGTTCCTTTGGCTTTTTTACCATTCAAATTATGGAAAATAAATTCCCCTCTTGCAATGGATGCTACGTCTGTACTTACGCACCCTTTGGGCATTGTATATTTTGTTGGTTTTGCAAGTTTATCTTTCTCGATCAGTTTACTTGCATCCGGCATTTCATATGCTTTCGTCAAATCTGCTGCAGCCACAAATGATGTTGATGAGATCAATATCGTGGCTATAGTGACAAGTTTGATTTTTCTTTGCATTTACACTCCTTTTATTTTGTTATGAGGCATCATATCCTAGAAGTGTAAAAGAAGTGTAAAAATTTTAATTTTACATTATAAAAAAATTATTTATTGGGAAAAGTGTAGGTAAACGTCGTTCCTTTATTCAATGTAGAAGAGACATCGATCGCAATATTTTCCTCTTCGGTGATCTGTTTTACAATATTAAGACCAATACCAAAACCACCTTTGGCCTCATTCTCCCTGTAGTATCGTGAGAAGATCTTCTCAACGCTTTCTATCCCTACACCCTGATCCTCGACAGAAAATACAATACCCGCATCAAGATGTTTCAATATAATATTAACATCAGTATTATCATGACTGTATTTGATCGCATTAGAAATTGTATTGTCTACAATACGCTGTAATTTCGTTTTGGAACAGGTATAATATACATCTAAAGCAATATCGGTATGTAAAGTAATATTTTTAAGATTAGCGACTTCCTGAAAATAATCTGTTCTATTCTGA
>Ga0256827_10001513_pt1 | contig 14923 bp, 15 predicted proteins | sample CV84metaG_FD_185977 | JGI IMG/M metagenome (GOLD analysis project Ga0256827, IMG submission 185977) | Hydrothermal vent microbial communities from East Pacific Rise, Pacific Ocean - CV84 | ecosystem: Environmental > Aquatic > Marine > Hydrothermal vents | place: Pacific Ocean: East Pacific Rise... | reverse complement strand
TCCCCGACATTTGCTATAACGGCATGAAAATACCTATTTTTCTTTGGAATCATGCAATACGAGGTTTTAAAGAAAAATGAAATATTGATGTAATTTTAAATATGTGTCGGGGAGAGGACACCCCGACCTAGCGGTGTAGGATTTATATACACAAGAAATAGTTGAGAATTACAACAGATTTAAAGTAAAGGATACTAAATGACATACTATGTTACGGGTTTCATGTATTCGGTAGATAGAAAGCATGTTGTATTGATAGAAAAGATAAACCCTAAGTGGCAAAGAGGGCTCCTCAACGGTGTTGGGGGTAAAATCGAGAAAAACGAAACCCCTGAAATGGCAATGTCCAGAGAATGCGAAGAAGAAACAGGTGTTGCTACCGCACCGGAGGAGTGGAAAGTATTTTCTATTATAAACAGACCACTAAAATACAAAGTGTATTTTCTTTATACTTTGAATAATAATGCCCTCAATGCTAAAACGGTAGAAGAGGAGAAGGTAGGCATATATGAAGTAGATAATCTACCTCACAATACACTGTATAATCTTAAGTGGTTAATCCCAATGGGTCTAGACCCTATGCTATCCTTTCATCATCCAATACAGATAGAAGAAACCACATAGAGGTGTGCCCACTTCGATCTACAAGAGGATGTCACAGTACAGTAAGATACATCTTTATAAATCCCCATGATCCAGATCATCTCTCCATCTGGGGTGGTGAAAATGCAGTCTGTGGTCGCAGGAGGTGGAGACAACGGAAGTGTCCAGTGTGATAGTACCGATCTTCTGCCAGACTTTTTTGCCTTCTTTGTCTTTTTTATTGGCTACAGAGATAGTAAAAAGCAGTGGATGCTTGGGAACGATACGCAACTCATCACGAAAATCTTTGGCATCGACAGTCTGTCCTTTTTGGGCTTCTACTTTCATCCATTTGGGGGTGAGGATGTGGGATCGGTTTTTTTCTCCCAACTCTGAGATCTCGTAGAGTTGCCTAATGCCGGGATTTTGGTCTGCTTTGGTAAAGGCATGGGTGAGTTCCAGTATATAGAGTGCATTTTTGAGTACCTCGCTGGTAATGCTGGCTGGAGGCTCGTTGGTCAAAGTGACATCGGTGTAATGCCTCGCATCGGTGCCTCCCAGATCATCTATGAGGAAGAAGTTTGCAGTATTTTCACGATTGACCTGATGGGGGTTTAGCGAGGGAAAGAGCTTACCGGCAAAACCAAATGAGCGTATCTCGCCGCGGTGTGTATTGGACAGAGCAGAAGATGCCCGCACGAGGATGCGTGCTTTGCTGTGCTTTTTGAAATACCCACTGTATCTATTTTTTTCATGGATCTCCCATGTACCCTTGAGGCAGATGCCATTGGGGTGGGCTAACTTGTCAAAAGGATTCAGTATATCGGCATGTGCTTCCAGTGTACGCTGAGAATCCTTCAGGATGATATTTTTACCCCACGAAACCAACTTTCCCCAGGAGACTGTCTCTTGTGGCAGCGTACTCAGGGGATCCGAGGCTACCTGCATCCACACATCCTGAAAAGTGTTTTCAGTTGATTTTTTAACAGAGATGGTTTTTTCGGTATGCGCCAAGGTGGCTTGATTTCCCTTTGCTACAGTGCTGCAAGCGGAGAGATGAAATAGGATAAATAAGAGGAATAATAGTTTCAAACTTGCTCCCAATGTGAAAGTTTTATCTTTCAGTATAGCAAAATTAGATTTTAGTGTTGGAATCAATCATTTGACAACAGAAATTAAATCGGATATACTATATCCGAATTCATACCCAAGGAGTATTTCATGAATAGAAGAACCGCACTCAAAGCTACCTTGCTTACAGCACTGTCAACCATCATGGCACAAGCCTATGACAAAAAACTCATCGTAAACACAGCAGAGGTCAAGATGAAAGATCCTGCTCATCCTACCAAGGGAGAGCTCAAGCATACTCCGGAGATCACAATGGGAGACAAAGATGCCAAAGGCTATACATTGGTAGAGGTCAACATAGGTCAGCAGGGGATCATCCATCCCAGTACTGCCAAACACTGGATCTATGAAATTGAGCTATTTGCAGATGGGCATAAGGTCTCTATCGTCTCGCTGGAGCCAGAGACCTCCAGGGGTTACCTCGCTGCCAGGGTCAATCTGGAGCATGTCAAAGCGCTCACAGCCAACTCCAAATGCAACCTGCATGGTATGTATACTGCTATGCTAAAACTGTCCTAGAGAAATCCCTACATGGGCACAACGATTATGGAACTCAAAAAAGGTATCTATCGCCACTACAAAGGCCATGAATACGAAGTGATCACCACGGCGATACACTCTGAAACAGAGGAGAAGATGGTGGTATATCGGGCACTGTATGGTGAGTATGGTGTCTGGGTTCGCCCTTATGAGATGTTTGTCGAGGCAGTGGAGCTGAATGGGGTGAAAGTACCGAGGTTTACTTTCTTATATGCATAATCCGGATTGAACTATATACCTTCCATGCGTTTTGCTTCAAAGTATATGAGTCTTTCCCCTGAAAACCTAAAGAAAAGTTCGATGGGACGGCAGCAAACTTCACAGTCTTCGATATATGCACTCTCCTCTTCATCGCTATCCAGTACCATGGAGATCTTTTCCCAGCAGTAGGGGCAGGTAAAAAAATGTTCCATTTAGATACTCCCTTGGATAAGCAGATACCATAATGGCAGCGTGATAAAACTCAACACAATTCCATATCCCAGTATAGAAGCGACAAAGCGCCTCTCCAGTCCGGCAGAGAGTGCGAGCATAGAGGAGGAGACCATGGGTGCCATCGCTGCCTCGAAAAGTGTGACTTGGGCAGAGAGTCCTTGGAGATCCATCAACCAAAAGAGTGTAAGCAGCACCAGGGGTGCGAGTAGCAGCTTGAGTAGCAGTCCGACACCAAAAGCGGTAAGCTTGTCTCTGTCCAACCGAAGCTTGAGATAGAGTCCGATGGAGAGCAGAGCAGCAGGTGTCAGTGTGGCAGCGAGTAGAGAGAGCAGGTCCATCAGCCAGTCAGGTACCATGTTGCGATCCATGAACAATGCTGCAATCAGTATGACAAAGGCAGGGAAGGTAAAGATGCGATACAGTATGCGTAAAAGTGTTACCTTTTGGCTACCATAGACAGAGAGTGTCACTAGCCCCACAGTCGAAAGGATCAAAAAGGATCCCAGCTGATCGTAAATGACTGCATAGGGGATACCGGCATCTCCAAAGAATGCTTTGGTAAAAGGCACACCCAGAAAAGAGGTGTTGCCATAGGGGACGACCATCAGGAGTGCACCGGTAAGCGATCTACTCCAGCCTAAAACTCTGGAGAGTAACAACAGTGCAGCAGCAGAGAGGATAAACAGCCCCCATGCGCTGCCAATGGGTAGAATGAAACGGCTGTCTACCTCCAGATCCACCATATAGACAAAGACCAGTGCAGGTAGAGAAACATAGATGACAAAATGGTTGAATCTTTCTGCCCAGCGCTCCTGTGCATCAGGAGTCAAGAGATGCTGTGCACCATATCCCCCCAGTAAAAATAGCAGTAGTATCAGTACTGAGCCCATCTAGACCTCTTTTTTACAAAGTATAGCTATAATACCCTTATGGAAAACAGTATACATTTTACACTCAAGCCAAGTACTATAGAGAGTCTTCAGACCTATGCCCAGATACTGGATAAAGATGTCAGTCTATTGATAGAAGAGGCACTGGATGCTTATTTTGCAGAGGTACAGAAAGGGTTCTTGGAGAAAAATATAGCAGATGAAAATGCGCTGACAAATCTGGACTATGATGAGTTTTGGGACGGGGTGGAGCTCTGAAGTGTTTACAATGATAGGGTATAATCTATTTCTATTTTTGGTTGGGAGTTTTTGTCAATGAGAAACATATGGATACCACTCTCTCTACTGTTACTCTTGCTGTTTGCATGCACATGGAAATATGGGGATAGCTTCGGTCAACCACCACACTACACAATTATTCAAAAAACAGACAGATATGATCTTGAGGGAGTATTGCATAGTCAAGAAGCCATCAACAGACTCAAGACAGAGTTTGCAGACTACGGTGCGATACTGGACACAAAAGAGGCAAAAACTAATGCACTTCTGGAACCAAGGGGAAGCCTTATGCTTGTGGAGAAGATCATCCCTGCTTTTGTCTCCCATTACCACAAAGGAAGTATAAGATATCAGGATGCACGTTTGGTGCTTTCTGGCAATGTAGAAAATGAAGTACAGCAACGAGAGACAGAAAGCCTTTTGGTGCAGAGCAGCATTCCTGTCAAGAACAGGACAATGGTTGTTAAACTTCCAGAGATAAGTTTCATTATCACCCAACAGAAGAGAAGGCATTATGTACTAGAAGGAGACTTTTCCTCTACGGCACAAAAAAACAAACTGATCGCACTTTTTCAAACACAGAAGTGTACTTTAAAAGCAGTATCTGAAGAGATAGATCCTCAGTTGAAAAACAAGGATAAGATTATTGATAAACTGGAAGCATTTATCCCATTTTTTATCTCCAGGATCTATGGTGGAAAGATTATCTACCAAAGAGGAAAACTCTCTATCGGTGGAAAGGTGATGCATAAAAAAGAGATAGAGCGCGTAGAAACCTATCTCTCGAAACTTGGTATAGAAACACAGAATGGTCTCGTTCTCAATATCAGAGCCATCAAAGGTAAAAAAGCCAAAAGAAAGGCTAAGAAGCTACTCAAGGCACTGCAAAAGCAGCGTGCCAAGAAGGAAGAGGTCAAAAAAGCCCAGCAGGAGGTTTCAAAAGATATCGTGGCAATGATGGATGCTAAAAGAGGCAAAGAGAGCAAGAGTCTCAGTGACAATACCAAGGTGAGAAAAAATTTGCGGACACTGTTTGAGACAGAGATTATTAAGTTCAATACTGCACAGACAACCCTTACCCCTCTGGGGCTGGGTACAGTCAGTAAAATAGCAGTCATTCTGAAAGCCTATCCTACTGTCAAGATAGAGATCGCAGGGCATACAGACTCAGATGGTGATGATGCTTTCAATATGTTACTTTCGCAGGGCAGGGTAAATAATGTCAAACGTGCATTGATGAAAGAGGGAATTACCAAAGAGCGTATTAAGGCAGTAGGCTATGGTGAAACCAAACCGTTACTGCCCAATACTAACCGAAAAAACAAAGAGAAAAACCGTCGTGTTGAGATCATTGTGATAGGAGAATAAAATGGGAGCGATCATTTCAGAGTTGTCTACATGCTTGGTAGTAGCAGCAGTGCTGGGTCTCTGGATAGGCTGGATCGTTCAGGGAAAGAAGCATGAAAAAAAACAGAAGAGAGAAGATGATGCTATGGGGTCTATTTGACCCGATAGAGTACGGCATACATCAGCGGTACATAGATGAGGTTGAGTAGGGTTGCCCATGCTACACCGAAGCCCAGTGCTATTGCCATAGGTTGTACGATCAGAGACTGGCCGCTGGCAAAGAACATGATGGTCATGAGACCCAATACTGTGGTGATGGAAGTCAGAAAGATAGGGCGTAGACGCATCTGTGCTTTGGCTACCAGAGTGAGATGATCTTTTTCAGTTTTGATAAAGTCCAGCATGATGAGTCCGTCATTGACCACGACCCCTGCCAGTCCGATGAGCCCCATGACACCAATGAGAGTGAGGTTGAGGCTGAAGAGATAGGTACCTATGAGTGCACCCAAAATAGAGAGGGGGATCGTGGAGAGGACGATCAGCGGCAGGATGAGAGAGTTGAACATCCAGACCAGTGAGATAAAGATCAGGAAGATTGCGATCGTGGCAGCTCGGGTCATCTCTACTTTGACCTGTTGATTCTCTTTCTCTTCTCCTTTGATGATCACCTTGACACCCTCTTTTTCGATTGCTTCCAGTGTGGGCTTGATGCGTTGCATGGTCTCTGTGGCAAGGATACGCTGCTTATCGATCGTGGCGACCACTGACCAGACCCGCTCTCCTTCCTCTTTGTAGAGTCGTAGCATCCGTTTTTTATAGATAAATTCGGCAATATCGCTTAGCAGCACGGTTCTGCTGCCATCAGGTGTCTCGAGAGAAAGGCTGCTGATCTTATAGTTCCGCTCTTTGTCAGGATCTTCAAGGCGTATACGGATCAAGCCCTTGTCATCAAAGATCTTGCCATATTCCGCCTCAAGAAAGAGCCCTCTCAAAGAGGAGACCAGATTGGACTCAGTGAAACCAAGCTCCTGACCGTAGCTGTTGAGTTTGAATTTCAGTTCCAGTGGACCCTCTTTGGCATTGTCGCTGACCAGGGTGGTACCATTGATATCCTGAAGTACTCTCTTTAGTTTTGTAATGGCGGCAAAAATTTTCTCATCCTCTGCCCCGGTAAATCCGATCTCGATATCATTTTTGACGATGCCTGTCTGTGGGACATAGGTATTAATCTCCTCAAAGATTTTTTTCCCCTCTTTGTTGGTCATTTTTTGAAAGCGTGGCAATACATGCTGTTCTATGGACTTGAGGATGTCATGGGAGCCCATGGTGCGGATCATATCTTTGTCATCATACTCCAGAGAGAGATAGGGATTGATATACTTGTCAAAAAAGTTTTCCGGTTTTCTCTCGTGCAGGTTGACAAAGATTTGAAATAGGTGTTCTCCAGACTCAAAAGTCTGGTCAGGGTTGAACTTGATACCGGCGATGGAAGTAACCGAGGAGACATCATCATGATTGATGGACTTGAGGATTGCCTGCTCCACGATAGAGAGGAGTCTTTCCGTATCCTTTAGCCTATTGTTGACATCGACTTTACCGCTGATATAGACTTGGCTGGCATCAAATCGGGGGAAGAGTTCAAATTTGAGTATCTTGAACATACCGACAGTTCCCAGTACAATACCTATGACAATCAATAGCAGCGCAGATTTTTTGAAACGAAGCAGACTGCTTAATACTTTGCCGTAGAGTGCATTGAAGCCATCCCAGAAGGGGCTGGGCTCATGATGGTCAATTGTCTTGCCTACAGTGAAGAACTCTTTGGCGTGCAGAGGTAGGAAATAGAAGGCTTCAAACAGTGAGCTGATAAGAAGAATCGAGATCATGACCGGCAGTACCTTGACAAACATACCCATCTGTCCACTCATGATAAGCAGGGGAAGAAAAGCAAAGACGGTTGTCGCAGTGGCAGTCAGAACAGCAGGAAACATCTCCACTGCACCCTCGATGGCTGCCTCTCTGGGTGGCTTACCCATCTCCATGTGACGGTAGATATTTTCTGCCACCACAATGGCTTCATCCACCAACATCCCCAGTGCGATAAGTGCCCCCAGCATGGTGAGCATATTCATACTGTATCCCATGACCTCTGCTGAGATCAAAGCGATGAAAAAACTGGTAGGGATACCAATGGCTACGACTGTAGCGATACGCCAGTTGACACTCAGAAAGAGTGCCAAAAAGACGAGAAAAAGACCAAACATGATATTGGTTGTGACCAGATTGATACGGTTTTTGATCCAGACAGAGGTGTCGGTATAGACCTCAAAGTGTAGTTCAGGGTAGGCTTTTTCAAAAGCAGGCAGCATCTCCCTGATCTGCTTGCTGAGTGCCAAGGCGTTGCCCTCTTTGGTTTTGGTGGTATTGATGGAGATATTCTGCTTTCCATTGAAGTGAGAGATCTCCCGTGGGGTACTCAGACCATAGGTGACAGTGGCTACATCTCCTAAACGCACTCGCTTAGAGCCAAGATTCAATAGGGTATTTTCTAAGGTTTTGGCATCTTTGGCACCATTGACTGTAGAGAGATAGACAAGCTCTCCCTGCTGCTTGATAGTACCGGCAGGATAGATAGAGCTGAGGGTGCTTATAGACTGATAGAAACGTGTCTTGGGGATCTGGTAGGCACGGAGCTTGGCTTCGTTGACCTTGATGCTGACTTCATCGTCTGCATCACCTCGTATCTCGATAGTATTAAGGGCTTTGATATTTCCCAGTTTGCTTTTGAGCGCATCTGCAGCATCGATCAGTGTAGCCTTGGGTTCATCACCGGAGATAGCGATCAAGAGAAGGGGGAAGTTATAGATAAGGATCTTGGCGATCGGTTCATTCATATCTGAAGGGAGATCCCGCTTGATCGCAGCGATGACATCTTTGGTATCTCCTAGGACGAGCTGATTGTCTGCTCCAGACTTGATATCCGCAGTGATAGCAAAACTGCCGTTTTGGATGACTGTTTCAACATTGCTGAGATCATTGACACTCTTGAGTCCGTCCTCTATAGACTTGACTGCCATTTTGTCCAATACATCTGCACTGGCGCCGATATAGCCTCCCCGAATAGATATTTTGTCCAATTCTGCAGGAGGAAAGATCTCCTTGGGGATACTTTTGTAGGCAAAGAATGCCATAAGCAAAAGCAGTACGAAAAAGATATGGTTGAGTGCTGGTCTGTCAATGGCGAACTTGATAAAGCCTCTAATCATTGGGGACCTCCTCTTCAGCGGCATCGGTGATCTCTCTGTTCTCTTCCATAGAGAAGATAGTATCGGTGATGCGGCTTTTGTATTTGAGTTGTTCTACGTTCATCTGAAGGATGCTGTGCTCCTCCTTGAGTGCAGCAACTTCCGCTTCGATCAGGTTGATCTTTTTGCTCTCATGGTAGATCTGATTACTAAGATAGACCTTCATCAGTGCCAAGATCAGAATGATTGCCATAGAGACCATGGCAATGGAGAGAATACCCAGTGAGATCCCCTTCTCTTTGTGCTGCATCAGTCTGTCTCCTTGAAGCGAAATGAGCGAAGTTTTGCACTGCGGCTCCTGGGATTGCGTGCCAACTCTTCTTTCTCGGCTGTGAGTGGTTTCTTGGTGAGTATCTTACCTAGAGCATGGTCTTTCCCACAGGTGCAACGCAGTGCATTTGGATCACAGATACACTGTTTTGTCCAGGATTTGAAGCGATTCTTGACCAATCGATCCTCAAGTGAATGGAAGGTGATCAACGAGACTATTGCACCGGAAAATCTCCTCTTTTCAAGGGCATCAAGCAGACCTTCTATTTGTCCTAACTCATCATTGACTTCAATACGAATTGCTTGAAACATCAAAGTAGCAGGATGAATCTTCCCTCCGCCATAAAGCACGCTTCTTGCGATTTCACTTAGTGCTTTTCCACTGCTGATAGGGGATTGCATTCGTATGCGGATAATCTCTTCTGCTAGGGTTTCTGCCTGAGAAATCTCTCCATAATGCTTGAAGATATAACTTAGTTTTTCATGGCTATAGCTGTTGACGACATCATAAGCAGTCAAGGCAGCTTTCTGATCCATACGCATATCCAAGGTGTCACTCTCGAAAGAGAAGCCCCGCTCTTTTTTATCAAGTTGTAAAGAAGAGACACCAAAGTCTGCCAGTATGCCAACGATAGGATCTTCATTGACTTTTGAAAGTGTCTGGGCGAATGAGCCTCTATAGAGTCTATACCTGCCGGTGTGCGGCTGTAGTCTTTGCTCAGAAAAAGAAAGTGCCTCCTCATCTCTGTCAATACCGACAATACCAAGATGGTCAAACTGTTCCAAAAGTGCACTGCTGTGTCCTGCATATCCAAGCGTACAGTCTATGATGTAGCCATGGGGAGTGTGTGAAAAACTTTCCAATACCGCATCCAGCAGTACGGGAATATGCGGAGATTTATCTGTTTTACTGTTCAATTTCTACCTTCTGTTTATTGACTTCTGTGGCATTATCTATTTGGGTAATATTTATTTGGTATAATACCCAAAATAGTCACAAAGGATAATAAGTGACCAGTAAACATCTCCTAGATGAGATCCAGAGTGTTTCGCTTTCAATGTTCCGTAAGAATTTTTTAGGTGTCTATCATGGCTCTATGTCTGCACGCACCTCCTCCAATACATTTATGATCAATAAAAAAGAAGCGATTTTTGATGAGATAGGTGAGGATTCGCTGATCCATCTGGATGTCCTCAAGCGAGATTATCGCTGGCATATCTCCAGCATGGACAGCGCTATACATGAGCAGATATATCAGGAGATGTCCCAAGCCAAATATGTCTCCTATACGATGCCACCTTATGCAACAGCGTATTCCCTGAGCCATGCCAAGCTCTCACCCAGAGATTATTTTGGAGATCTTATTATTGGTGAAGTTATTGTCTATGATCCTGGAAACTTTCATGACTGGTATGACAGAGCACCCTATGAAATAAGCAGTTTTTTCAAGGAAAGCAAATGCCAGATGATGTTGATCAAAGGATATGGATTGCTCACTTATGACCGAGACATTATAGAGATGGCAAAAAAGATTGCTTTGCTGGAGAATAGTGCTAGGCTTTTGATGCTGAATAGTTCTGCCTAACTTTCAGACTATGTTGCTATCATTAGAGAGATTTTTTATTCAGTATTTAATGTGAAATGATGTACGGAGTGCAAATGGAAGAGATTACCACGAGATTTGAGATTGTGCGTCTTGCCGTGAAGATGGCTGACCATGAGACAGTTGCAGTGCAGGTCAAAAAGCTCAGAGATATTAGCCTTGATGAGGATCTTAATGAGATCATATCATTGTTGGAGACTAAAAACTATAGGCAAGCACTTTTTCTGATGAAAGGATATGTCAACTCTTTGGATGACAGTTTCTTCAATGCGCCCCCTGCAGCGCCTGTGTCCAAAAAGCGTAAAGCACCAGAGCCGCCACAGGAGACTCAGAGCCTGTTTGATATGATGCAACCACAGGTTAGTCAGACAATCAATCTAGATGATATGTTGAGAATGACAGAGGAGAGTGCAGGGGAAACGGTGGCGTACCACGAACCCGAGCGCACAACCGAAACCTATGTTGCACAGGCAAAAGAGGAGGTGCAGAAGAATGAGCCTTATCTTGATATTTACAAAAATAGAGCAGAAAATAAACGCGTCAAGCCACAAGAAGAGACAGTAGAAGAGGTACTTGTGGATATGCAGGGTGAGACGGTGACTGTTGAAGTACCACCTGAACCTGTCATTACACCTACAGAGGCATATACGCCTGACCCAGAGCCGGAAGCAGAAGATATAGCGCCCGTATTTGAAGCACCGAAGAGAGAACTGGAGCCAAAAGAAGAGATATTCGAAACAGTAGAAGTAGCGCAGGAAATTCCCGATACGAACCCTATTGAAGCAGAAGCAGTGTCAACAGATATAGAAAGTGTGGAGGCTGAGATAACTGCAGAGGTATCAGTCGGCAAAAATATAGAGCCTGAAATACAGGAGCAAGACATAGAACCCACTCTGGATAAAGAGGCTCTGTTTGACATAGATGAAAAGAGGGATCTTGTTGAAGATATAGAAGAGGATCCGGAGGCTGATCTTGAAAAGCCTGTCGAGGAGCTGTCAATAGAGGTTGCTGAGAAGATAGTGGAGGCAGAGGTGTCTCTGTCTTCTGTAAAGTCTGTTGCCAAAGAGATTGACATTTCGCAAGAGCACAACGTGGAGGAAGAAGAGGAGGCACTCAAGATCAAGCGCAAGGAAGACTACAACAAAGAGAATAGACGCTATCCTCCTATCTCCTATATAGACCAAAAATTCCGTAATATGCGTCACCAGTTTCCTCAAATAGAGGAGAATGAGCATGGTATTATTGATGAGGTGAAAGTATTACTTAAACAGGTAGCAACACTAGGCTATACTGAAAATGATATCCATGATGCTATTGTCTTCTTTCAGGAGAAAAAATCAGAAGGAGAAATGGCTAATGCAGCACAGATGCTCCTGCTTGCAGCTGCCAGCGAGTCCAAGTACGCTCAGCTACTTCTAGCCAGAGAGCTTTTCAAGGGAGAGGTGCTGAAAGTGGACTATCCTGAATCATTTACGCAGATCAACAGGCTGGCAGAGCACGATTATCCTGAGGCGATCTGTGATCTTGCACAGCTTTACGAATATGGATATGGTATCAAAAAAGACAAAAAGACTGCACAACTACTCTATGAAGAGGCAGCAGAAATGGGTGTGGAGAGAGCACAGAAGCATGTAGAACGTCTCTCGGGCAAAAGAGGGATCCTTAGCGCTTTTTTCAAGTAGTGTTGCCTCTTTCCCTTTCCCTCTCTTCCCTCCCTTTCTCTAATCACTGTTTCTGATAACCCAGTTTTAACCACAACTAGAATAGAATATGCACAAAATTAAACTGAAGGCAGAGAAGAGATGATTTCATGGATGCAGAAGCACAACAAATATCTGATCGTTACCATTTGGGTAGCCACGATCGCGTTTATAGGCGCAGGATTTGTGGGCTGGGGTAGCTACCAGTATGGTTCCAAAGCCAGTGCAATTGGCAAAGTAGGGGATATTGAGATTACGCAGGAGAAGTTTGATATGACCTATCAAAACCTGTACAACAGATACAATGATATGTTTAAAGGGAAGTTCGATGAAGCCAAAGCTAAAGAGATGGGGCTTCTCAAGCAAGCTTTCGATTCTCTTGCTTCACAGGCGCAGCTACTGAATCTTGCCAAATCCTACGGTATTGTAGTGTCAGATGAAGAGCTTCGAAACTATGTAACCTCTATTGAGGGTTTCCAAAAAGATGGAAAATTCAATAAAACGATCTATGAGACTTACCTCAAGGGAAGAAGGCTCAAGGCAAAAACATTTGAGTCTGTATTGAATGATGAGTTGACAGTGCAGAAACTGGTTTCTCTGCTTGAGAGTAAGGCGGTGCCTTTTGAAACAGATATTCTGGCATCAGCACTTAGCATAGCAGATAAGGTGGCTTATAAAGTTATTCGCCTTGCTGATATAGAAGTAAAGCTGGATGATGCAGCACTCAAAAGTTTCTGGGAGCAGTCCAAAGGCAACTACATGACAGCACGTGCCTATGAGATGGAGATCGTATGGACAGACAGCAGCGGCATAGAAGCAGAAGAGAAAGCACTGCATGACTTCTATGATAAAAACAGTTATAACTATGTAGGTGCGGATGGAAAGCAGTTTACCTTTGAGCAGGCCAAAGCGATTGTTACACAGGACTATAAAGTAAAAAAAGCAAAAAAAGAGGCACTCAAGACCTACGTAGCGTACAAGAAGGGTGAGCAAAAAGCAACAGAAACAAAAACGTTGTCGGAGAAGAGTCCAGAGCTTAGTGCTGCACTGTGGAAAGAGGTGATGAAGGCAAAAGAAAATGATATCATCAAGCCGAAAGTGGTAGGGACAAAGTATGCAACTGTCAAGATACTTAAAATCATTGAACCTAAAGAGAAGAGCTTCGAGCAGGCGAAAACAGAGGTCTCAAAACTGTTGACAGCCCAAAAGAAAAATGAGATGCTGGAGGCGAGATCGAATGCGCTATTGAGCAATATAGAAAATGAGAAACTTGTAACGACAGATTGGATGACAATGAGTAAATTTGACAACATGACACCTCTTAGTCAACAAGAAACTTTACAGTTTTTACAAAAACTCTTTACATCTTCAGTTAAAAAAGGTATGATTACAGTGTCGGATAATGTAGTTGTGTATAAAGTGTTAGAACAAAAGATGGATAAAGTTGACAGTAATCTCTCCAAGATGGTTGAAGAAAATGTCAACCAGATCAAAAAGAGCGTCTTCGAGTCTAACCTTTTCAAAACACTCAACAAGCAGTATCCAGCCCAAAAGTATGTAAAAGGAATTTGATTTGAGTAAACCAGTTTTAGCTATTGATATTGGTTCCACAAAGATCTGCGCGGTCATAGCTGAAGTATCTGGTGACGACATTCAAATCATCGGTCATGGTATCGCTAAATCCCAAGGGGTAAAGAAAGGTATCATTACCAATATAGAGCTTGCTTCCAAGTCGATTCGTAAGGCACTTAATGATGCCAGAAGGATCGCAGGCAACAATATCTCTACAGCCACGGTATCCATCTCTAACGCCTATGCCAAAAGTATGAGCTCTACAGGCGTAGTCAACATCCCTCAAAAAGACATCTCCACCAAAGAGATCAATCGATTGATGGAGACAGCCCTTTATAATGCCAATATTCCCAATGAATACGAAGTGATACATGTACTTCCCTACAACTTTAGAGTAGATGAGCAGGATTTCATAGAAGATCCTTATGGCATGAATGCCAGTCGCCTGGAGGTAGATGCCAATATCATACTCACACAGAAGACGAGTTTAAGCAATCTGAAGAAAACTGTCAGATCAGCTGGACTTGAGATAGAGGGTGTTGTGCTGAACAGCTATGCTTCTTCTATCGCAGTACTGCAGGATGACGAAAAGGAGCTTGGGGTTGCATTGATAGATATGGGAGGGCAGACCAGTAATCTTATTATTCATATTGGTAATTCGATTCGCTACAATACCTTTCTCGGTGTTGGCTCCAATCATATTACCAATGACCTCTCAATGGCACTTCACACACCCCTGCAGATTGCTGAAAATGTCAAGATACGTCATGGGAACCTTGTTAATGGTTCTCATGAGATTATAGAATTACCAGTCATTGGCGATGAAGAGAGTCGAAACAGCATTTCCCTAGAGATGGTGCACAATGTCATTATGGCGCGCGTTGAAGAGTCTCTCTCCATTCTTGCCAACTCTATTGAAAAAAGTGCATTGGGTGAGCAGATCGGTGCGGGTGTCGTACTGACGGGTGGCATGAGTAAACTTAAAGGCATAAGAGAATTGGCTCAAGCGATCTTCAGAAATAATCCTATTAGAATCGGATACCCAAAGGTAGTCGGAGGATTGATCGATGAGTTAAAGGACCCCGCTTTTTCTACCGTGATAGGACTTTTGCTATACCGGACGGGTGGACATACAGAGTATGAGATAGACAATGAGAAGAATATGCTGCATTCCAAAAGCGATACACCTGAGGTTGGGCTTGGGGATATCAGACTTGAAGAGGAGTCCGTAGAGAAGCGAAATACGAAAAGGGAGAAAAAAGCCAAGC
>Ga0256827_10001512_pt1 | contig 14927 bp, 9 predicted proteins | sample CV84metaG_FD_185977 | JGI IMG/M metagenome (GOLD analysis project Ga0256827, IMG submission 185977) | Hydrothermal vent microbial communities from East Pacific Rise, Pacific Ocean - CV84 | ecosystem: Environmental > Aquatic > Marine > Hydrothermal vents | place: Pacific Ocean: East Pacific Rise... | reverse complement strand
AAAAACACAACTATCCCGATAAAATTGTTGAAATAACTGATATTTCAAACTATACTGATAAGCAAATTATGGATTTAGGTTTGCAGCTAAGTTTATAACACATTTATACTATACTCAATTCATTTAGCTTTTCGGGAATTTCTGCGGATTTATTTTTTCTTTTTTAGAGTTTAAAATTTTAAGCATAGCTTGTTACGCTTACAATTTTAAGCAAATAAAAAAGGAAAAAGAAAAAGTAGAAAAACCGAAAAGCTATGTGGTTTGAGTATATACTCAAACTACGATAAAGAATAGTTCTAAAAATTAGTTTTTCAATAATATTTGATTACTAATCGGTATTAATTGTTATTTTTGTTTATTGTAAGAAAAAAATAGAAATAGATATTAATATGGCAATACCACTAGCAGAAAGAATGCGACCCAAAACACTCGATAACTATATTGGTCAAGAGCATATTGTGGGTAAAAGTGCCATTTTACGAAAAATGATTGATAGTGGAAATATCTCATCAATTATTTTTTGGGGTCCACCCGGAGTTGGTAAAACCACATTAGCACGAATTATTAGTAATAAATTAGAAAGACCTTTTTATCAACTTAGTGCAGTAAATTCTGGTGTTAAAGATATACGTGAAATTATAGAAAAAGTAAGAAAAGCTAAGTTTTTTAATACACCAACACCTATTCTTTTTATTGACGAGATACATCGTTTTAGTAAATCGCAACAAGACTCATTGCTTGGTGTTGTAGAAGACGGAACTGTTGTGCTAATAGGAGCTACAACCGAAAACCCTTCGTTTGAAGTTATATCTCCTTTGCTTTCAAGAGCACAGGTTTATGTGTTGAAATCATTAGATATTTCTGACTTAGATGTTTTGCTAAAATTTACAATAAAAAACGATATAGAATTAAAAACAAAGAAAATTATTGTAAAAGAAACCGAGGCTATATTCAGATATTCTGGTGGCGATGCTCGTAAACTATTAAATATATTAGAGTTAGTAGTTAACTCGTTTGATAATAAAAAAATAACAATAAATAATAAAATAGTAGTAGAAATTCTACAAGAAAACATTGCTACATACGACAAGAATGGAGAAATGCACTACGATATAATAAGTGCTTTTATTAAATCTATAAGAGGAAGCGACCCAAATGCCGCAGTTTATTGGCTTGCAAGAATGATTGAAGGTGGCGAAGATGCTAAATTTATTGCTCGTCGTTTGGTAATTCTTGCCGCCGAAGATATTGGAATAGCTAATCCTAATGCTCTTTTGTTGGCAAATAATTGTTTTCAAGCAATTACTACAATAGGTATGCCCGAAGGCAGAATAATTCTTTCTGAAATAGCAATTTATTTGGCAACATCACCAAAAAGCAATTCTGCTTATATGGCTATAAACGAAGCACAGCAAGAGGTTAGGCAATCAGGTGATTTGTCAATTCCGTTGCATTTGCGTAATGCTCCAACAAAGTTAATGAAAGATTTGGGTTATGCCAAAAATTACAAATATGCACATAACAACGAAAATAATTTTGTTGATTTAGAATTTTTACCCGATAAAATTAAAGGAAAAACATTTTATAATCCCGGAAATAATCCAAAAGAACAAGCAATAAAAAAAGATATTGAAAAAAAATGGAGTGGAAAGTATTAGATTTGATTGTAGAAAATAAGAAGTTTATATGTAACCTTGAATTTATATGCTCTTATATTTCTAGTCTAAACTGTTCTATTGTTAAACTGTTCTATTGTTAAACTGTTCTATGGCTAATTATTAATTATCAATTGTAATTGTAATGTTCTATTGTTCTATGGCTAATTATCAATTACTATTCGTCTAATTATCAAAACTTATATGTCCTTATATTTCTTATATGGTTTAGTCTAAATTGTTCTATTGTTAAATTGCTAATCTTTAATTTTTAGAAACAGAAAACAAAATGTTTAAACTCTATTATGACCAATAAAAAAAGCCCAACAAAAAAAGTTGAGCTTTTTAAATTTTATTAAAATCTATTGTTTAGAAATAGAAGTTTAAGTTAAGTGTTGCAGAAATTCCAGTATCAAAACCAAATTGGTTTTTACCTGCAGTTTTTTGTTCTTCGTTAATTAAAGCAGGACTTGCAGTTGACCCTGTTGGAGTTCCCCAATATTCATAAGAGATAGAACCTTCTCCAGTAGAAGTAAATCCTAAACCATACATAAATTCACCGCTAAGAGAAAGCTTAGGAGCAAAGAAATACTCAGCACCTACAAAAGCATAAGCATTAAATCCAATAGTAGTTCCAGCTTTCGCTTCAGTAACCCATGCACCACCTAAATCATTTCCATTAAAATCTTTTCTAGCAGGATTTGGATAAGTAGAAGTAAGAGCATTACCATACTCATAAGAGTGTTTGTTAGTACCAAAAGCAATCATAGCCATTGCACCATAAACACCTTGTAATCTACCTTTGCCTCTTCTTTTTTCTAAACCAGCACCAATACCAACATTCATTTGAGAATTTTTCCAAGAATCTTCAACTGTTACTAATGGGTCTGGAGTTGTTGCAGACATAGTAGAATAAAACTTTTCCTTTGCAGAAGTAAAACCTAATCTAAACACAGCACGATAAGCAGTATTTGCATCTACCATATACTTACCTGTAATTTGCATTGGGTGAGCGGCTGTCCATCCAAAAGCTGGAGCAGTTGCGGCATTACCACCTATAATTTGTCCTGCATACTGTAAAAATGGTGTAGCATCAATTCCTATTGAATAATCACCAGCTTCAGGTAAAATAGGCATTCCTCTTTTAGAAAGGAATTCATCTTGTGCATTTGCTGCAAATAGCATTGCAACAGCAGCAATCATTAATGTAATCTTTTTCATCGTAATTAAAATTTTAAATTAATATTTAATACAAAAGTATAAAAAAAACCTTTTCGGATTTTATGATTTTTGTTATCTTATTAAGATTCTTGTGTTAATAACTATTTGACGATGTTTCTAAATAAGTTTATATTTGTAAAAAAATATAATAATGAATAATATTTCAGATAATATACATCCTATTTTTGATAGGATTATTGACAAAAATACTAAAGAAGAATTTTTAAACCAAAAAGCTAAAGTACTTTGGTTTACAGGTCTTTCTGGTTCTGGAAAATCTACTGTAGCTATTGAGGTAGAAAAAAAACTATTTGCAAAATCTTTTTTAACTCAAATTCTTGATGGCGATAATATTAGAGATGGTATAAACAACAATCTTGGCTTTTCTGATGAAGATAGAAAAGAAAATATACGTAGAATAGCAGAAGTTTCAAAGCTTTTTATAAATTGTGGTATAATCACACTTAATAGTTTTGTTAGCCCAACCAATGAAATTAGAAATCTTGCCAAAACTATTATTGGTAAGGATAACTTTATTGAAATTTTTATTGATACTCCTCTTGAAATATGCGAACAACGTGATGTTAAAGGACTTTATAAAAAAGCTAGAGCAGGAGAAATTAAAGATTTTACAGGAATTGACGCTCCTTTTGAAGCTCCAGTAAATCCAAATATTATAATTAAAACAGAAAACAAGACCGTAGAAGAGTCCGCAAACGAAGTTATGGATTATATCTTAGAATATTTGAGATAATTTATAGTTCCTTATATCCGTAGGTTTAGTTTTAAAATATTAATAGTCAAGGCTTCATTGTTTAAATTAAAGTGAAACTGAGTAATATTTAACAACTTATAAACTAACAGAGTGAAACCCTGACTTGCGGATTTAAGGTAGTTCAAAAAAATCAAGTTTTAATTCTGTAAAAAAAAATGTAACTTTGCATTTCTTAAAATTCAAGTAGATTATGAAGAAATATACCATAAATCATCTTAGAGAACTCGAAGCTGAATCGATGTATGTTATTAGAGAAGTAGCAGCACAGTTTGAAAAACCTGTTATGTTATTCTCTGGAGGCAAAGATTCAATTGTAATGTTTCATCTTGCACGCAAAGCATTTTGGCCTGCAAAAATCCCTTTTCCTTTAATGCATATTGATACAGGTCATAATTTTCAAGAAACTTTAGACTTTAGAGATAACTTAATGGAGAAAACAGGTACAGAACTTATTGTTAAGTTAGTTGAAGACTCTATTAAAGAAGGAAAAGTAGCCGAAGAAACAGGACCAAATGCAAGTAGAAACAAAGCTCAAACAGTTACTTTACTCGATGGTTTAGAAAAAGAAAAATTCGATTGTGCCCTTGGTGGTGGTCGTAGAGACGAAGAAAAAGCTCGTGCAAAAGAACGATTTTTTTCTCATAGAGATGACTTTGGACAATGGGATCCAAAAAATCAACGACCAGAACTTTGGAATATATTTAATGGTAAAAAGAATATTGGCGAACATTTTAGAGTGTTTCCTATTAGTAATTGGACTGAGATGGACGTTTGGCAATACATATTACTTGAAAATATAGATTTACCTAATCTTTATTTTTCTCACGAAAGAGAAGTAATTGTTAGAGATGGTGTAATTTTAGCAAAATGTCCTTATATACAGCTTAAAAAAGGCGAAAAATGGGAAAAACAAATAGTTCGTTTTAGAACAATTGGCGATATGACTTGCACAGGTGGTGTAAATTCTAAAGCATCAACATTAGAAGATATAGTAGAAGAAGTTGCAGCAACACGAATTACAGAACGTGGCGGACGAGCAGACGACAAACGCTCCGAAGCAGCAATGGAAGACAGAAAAAAAGAAGGTTATTTCTAGACAAAATTTGAAGAAAAGAAAGATGGAAGAAAAAAATACAACACGAGGTTATTTAGATATGGAATTGTTACGTTTTACCACTGCCGGTAGCGTTGACGATGGAAAAAGCACCTTGATAGGAAGATTATTATACGATAGTAAAGCAATTTTTGAAGACCAACTTGAAGCTGTTGAAGAGGCAAGTAAAAAAATTGGTGATGGTGAAGTAAATCTAGCTTTGCTAACTGATGGACTTCGTGCAGAACGTGAGCAAGGAATTACTATTGACGTTGCTTATCGTTATTTTGCAACACCAAAACGTAAATTTATAATTGCTGATACTCCCGGTCATATTCAATACACTAGAAATATGGTTACAGGTGCATCTACAGCAAACTTGGCAATTGTTTTAATTGATGCACGTCATGGTGTTATTGAACAAACTATACGCCACGCATATATTGCATCATTATTACAAATTCCACACTTAGTAGTTTGTGTTAACAAAATGGATTTAGTCGATTTCGACGAAGAAGTTTTCGATAAAATTAAAACTGACTTTTTAGATTTTTCATCTAAATTAGATATTCAAGATATTAGGTTTGTGCCTATTTCTGCCTTAAAAGGAGATAATGTTGTAAATCGTTCAGAAAAAACAGATTGGTACAAAGGACCTACATTACTTTATATTTTAGAAAATATTTATATAAGTAGTGATATGAATATGATTGATGCACGTTTTCCTATTCAATATGTGGTGCGACCTCAAACTAAAGAACACCCAGATTTTAGAGGTTATGCAGGAAGAATTGCATCAGGAATTTTTAGGATTGGAGATGATATTAAGATTTTACCATCAGGTTTTACTACTAAAATAAAATCAATACATTTTGGAGAGGAAGAACTTGATAGTGCTATACCTCCACAATCTGTTACAATATCGCTAGAAGGCGAATTTGATATTTCACGTGGTGATATGCTTGTAAAAGAAAATAATGTGCCAAAAATTGGTCAAGATATTGATATAATGATTTGTTGGTTAGGTGATAACCCCATGATACCAAGAGGAAAATACATTCTTAAACATACAAGCAACGAAATGCGTTGTATGATACAAGAAGTTGTTTACAAAGTTGATATTAACACAATGGAACGCAACACCGAAAATGTTACTTTTAATATGAATGATATCGGACGAATTAAATTAAGAACTACAAAACCTGTTTTTTTCGATTCTTATCGCAGAAACAGAATTACAGGTAGTGTTATTCTTGTTGATGAAGCAACAAACAACACTGTTTGTGCAGGTATGATTGTTTAAATTCAATTGGGATTAAAGTATTTTATTAAAGCTGCATTTTTTGCAGCTTTTTTTTGCAAAAAAAAGACCATTTAGGGTCTGTCCATAAAGTCAAGAGATTGAACTATAAAGTTCGAGTTTACGTAACCATACGGTAAACCACATATTGCAACAAATATTCAGACTATCTAATTTAGCAAAAAAAACTATGTTAGGGTGGGGTGTAACAGATTGTTATAAAATCACTTAAACTAAGACACACTATTGTAAATGCAAACTTTAAAATATATGTACTTAGGGTCTGCTGATAAACGCATAGCGAGTTGTTATAAAGTATCTTAAATTAAGATACACTATTGTAAATGCAAACTTTTTAAAACATATGTGCTTATAAGTTTGCATTTACAAATGTTAAAATCATAGTTTTATGCTTGCTCTAATGCTTTTAGTGCTATGTTTCTTAAAAAAAGTTCAACTTTAATACATCTTAGATGCTATTATAATAAAAGAACAAACGGGGTTTCAATTAAAGTTTCTGACGAAGAGTTAAAATCTTTAAATACAGATCTCTACAATTCTTTTGTTTAAAACAAGCATGAGCGTTTTGAATTAGTTTTAAGCAAAGGATATTCTACTAGAGATAAATTTTATAAAATCAATGGTTCTTATTCAATATTTTATACTTGTAATTCTTGAGCTAATTATGGATTAACATCATGTGTATGGACTCATTTTGATTTTGCTCTTATTAATAAATATAAAAACTAATCTGTAATTACTGAAATAGGGAGCTTATTTAAATGTTATAAATCTATGTATCAGTATACTTAAAAATACTCTATTTAACATAATATTAATTATAGGAAAAACTTATTGCATTGAATATATGGGGGATTATACAGATTATTTTCAAATATACAATTCTCAGCGTTTTAAAATAAATTTTAACTTCCTAATTTAGTTCAAATAAATACTCACATTTCTTTTGTAATAATGAATCTTTTACAATATTAAAACCAAATCCATTCCACTTATATGTTGCTATATGTATATTACTATCATTTTTATTTAAACTAAGAAAAGAGTCTCCTCTATGTAATGCAAATAAATAACAAGAATCTGATTTATAGATTTTAGCATCAATTAAAGGCCAAGCTAATGCAGAACCTCGCCATTTTGCATTAAGTCCCGTTTCTTCTAATTTGTAAACATAAGGTCTTAAACTAATTTCTTTATCTAAACTAGAATAGTATGATTTAAGCATAAATAGATGTTCTTTACTATTAATATTACAAACACTAATTGAAGTAATAGGCATAGGTTTTGTTTCCCATTTATTATTGTTTCCCGTAGCATTTAATGATATTCTACAATTATTTAATTCAGGAAAAGATGTAGGTGTTAATGTATAATTATCCACCTTAAATTTTGATATATTATAATCAAATTGTTTGAAGTTAAAATCTATTTTTCTAACTACTTTAGGATAATAAGAATTATTGGTAGTTTCTGTAATTAAGCCTTTACAAAAGACTTTACCATCTTTAAATATTATATCTACAATTAATCCCTTTTTTGTTGGTTTATATTTTTGATCGAACAAATGATTTCCAAGAGAAAAAAATACAGGCTTACCATTAACTAATTCGGCTTGCTGAATAACGTGAGGATGGCTTCCTATGATTAAATCAACACCTTGTTTTGTTAACCAATCAGCATAATATCGTTGTTCTTTATTAGGCCACTCAAGTAACTCGCTACCCCAATGAATTTTGATAATAACATAATTTGATAAAGCCTTTGCTAATCTAATTTTCTGACTTATTTCAACTGATGGCAATTTTATCTGAGTATTATTTCTATCCTTTACTGTATTAATAGCAATAATGGATATAATGATATTATTTATAGTTATAAATTGAGGAGAATTTCCATAAGAAATAGGTGTAATTCCATTTTTAATTAAAGCATTAAAGGTGTTTTCTTTTCCTATTGAATCTAAATCAAAGCTATGATTATTTTCTATTGAAAGTGCCGAAAATCCCGCTTGCTTCAATAAGTTAATTCTATCGTTATCAATAGCAAATATTGGAGATTTTTCAGAAATATTATAATTATTTTCAGACTGACCAACAGCACCTTCTAAATTCCCAACAACAAGGTTTACTGAATGAAATAACGAATCTAAATGCACCCAAGGAGAAATTTTAGTTTTTTCAATCTCTTTATTAACATTACGAGAAAGTAAAATATCTCCAACAAATAAAATATGAACTTCTTTATCGTTTTTATTGCAAGCAGATATTATATTTAAAAGAATAAATATTAGTATAAGCTTTTTGCTACACCTGATAATTCTTGTTTTGATACAAAAGGTTTTATCCACGATAAATATTCTTGATTAATAACTCTTTTCTGCCACTCTTTATCATTTAATATTTTGTTTGATTTAAACTCATAATAAGAATAAATAGCTCCTTTTACAATATGCTTTCTCCCATAATGAGGAACAATAAAATCCCATTCCATTGTATTACCAACAGCAGACATTAAATATGGAGATATAAGCCCATCACCTGCGACATTTGCAATTTTCGCAATTGGCTCTGGGTCAGCAAGTCCATAGCTGTCATTAGAGATACTATTAAATACTAAAAACAAGTGTTCGGCAACTCTTGCTACATATAATACTTTCTTATTCTCTTCATCATTTAACTCTTCTCCTTCCCTTTCTTTCTCAGCTATATTCTTAAAATATCGAGCTTCTGATGATGCTTCTTCTAAACGCTTAATAATTCCTTCGTAAAGAGTTGTTTTAACCTTCTTATCACTTGGTATACTTTCTAATATATTTGTTGTAAAATCAATCATATAATCGAATAAACGAGCTATTGCTTCAAATGTATATGGGTCTGGTTCTACATAACCCCTTGGAGCTGTCATTAAAATCTCTTCAAAACCGCCTTCTCCACATTCTGCTGCACAAGTAGCATTTACAAGAATAGTTGCGTGTCTTAAAGTTGCCCAAGTTGCTAATCCTGTTTGTAATCTTTTAGTTTGCCAAATCCCATTATCTTTCATTACATTAGTAGAGTTAACAGTATCTATCCATTGTGTTGCCATAGCATTAATCCATTGATTATAAATATTACCCTTAAAATCAGAACTGTTTTTATTTACATTATAACTCTCCTTTAAATTATTAATTACCTTACGTAATTGTGGAAATTCTTCATAATCTACCTTTAAAAGATTTTCTGCAAAATCGTTACCAAGAACAGTTGCTAAATCAAGTCCCGATGGTAAAAGACGCCCCTTAACCTGAAGCTCTACTGGTTGTCTCGAATTTTCTATTGTAGAATTGAACACTTCGTTATCGAAACCCCAAGATAAAGGAAAAATTACTTTGTTATCATTAACAAGATTACAATATTTGGGTGGTTTATTTTCTATTCCTTTTATTACTAATGGTGTATTTGTTGGAGCAATAAAACCATTATAAGCACTAATCCATTGTTTTGCAGATTTCAAGACTTCATCAGGAAAATCATTTAACTCTCTTAATACCAATGAATCACCTTTATAAACATTTATAAAATACCTAAAAGCTTTAAAATATTTTTTTATTTCTTCGTTTGCATTATAATGCCCTATTGGCTTTAGCTCTGAATATCTAAAATCATCGTTTAACAATTCTGAAAAACAATCTTTTTCTTCGTTTATTCTTTGAATTTCAGGGGTGTTGCTATTATTCTTAATATCATTTAAAGTTTTAAAAATATTACTCCATTTTGATGTAGAATTTTCAGTTATTAAATATTTATTTGCGTCATCTATCATTTTCCAAAAATTAGGAATTGCTTCGTCTCTTTCTTTAATAATAAAAAGACCTTGATATGCAGAACCAAACAATTCCCAAAATATATCTGTTGTAACCAAGTAAGGTCTTGTAGGAACATTTCTATCATATTGGTCACAATAATAATTTTCTGTTTCGTATAATTTATAAATTTGGTCAGTTACATTACCTCTAAATAGTCCATAATTTTTCGAAAACAATTCTATATCTTTTTTTGTATTTGCATACATCCACGCATTAACAACATCTGCCAATGGTACATTTATAGGTGTATAGGTTAAAGATGTTATTCTATTTTTAACTGTTTTTCCAATAAGACCTCTTCCGTCAGGAGTTATTACTGGCGATAAAGTAAACTGAAAATTAGATAATTGTTGTTCTTTCTTTTTTGAATTTAAAACATCTACCTCTACTCCACTAATATCTTTATGCCAATAAATTAAACCAATACCATTTGATGTAGGAATAATATTTCCATTGCTTATTGAAATGCCCATAGGCTTAGATTGCCCCCAACATTCTGAATCATAAGAGATAATATTAAAATTGTTATTTTTATCTTTCCAAATTAATTTATGTCCAGCAGGATGAAAGGCAACAGGAACAGCCCAATTTGATATTATTTCGCTTGGGTTATATTCAGCGTCAAAATCTTCTCTTTTGGACAATGTTTTTGAAGGACCTACAACTTGATATAATCTTTCTCCTTTTTCTGTAATACTAATTATTCTAAAGTTACCGTTATCACCCATTCCTAAGAACAACCGATAATTATAAATTTCTTTTTCTGATGCCCTATCATACGCAATAATAAATGGTCTTGGGGCAAATATCGGTTTTGTAAGTTCTTTATTACTAGAAAAAACAGAATCAATTTCCCAACTTTCACCACTTTTACTTACTCTGTATATTGTAAATAAATTTTGTTTCTTCGCAAGAATATAAATAGAATTTGCTGTAGGATGATAGCTTATTGATTTTACAATTATATTTTTTGGAAGAACAAAATTATCAAATACCTTTTTTGTATTTAAATTCCAAAACTTAATTGATGCGTTATTAGATTTCTTATTATGAATAAGTATTGCAACAGTTTCTCCTTTTGGGGATATTTCATAATCAATTAAATTTTCATCTTCTACAAATTTTAAAGCTGAAATTGTGTTTGGAGAAGGTATTACTGTTAATTCTTTAATATCAAAAACATCATCAAAAAAGTTAGTTTCAAAGTTACTTTTTGATGCAATAACATTAGAGTCCTCAATTACATTGCTTTTTTTTGGATTACTATTAGAACAAGAAATAATTATGGAACTAAAAACAAATATTCCTAATATATATTTTGCCACCCCTATTTGATTATGACGTTTATTAATTAAATTTTGATATAATTCCATAATTGGTTTATTAAATTAAAATTCCAAAGTTAGTTAATTGATATATTTTGTTATAAATTATTAATTGAAACATATTAACAAAAAATCAAATAATATTAACCATTCCATACATCTTTTGGTTATATTTCTGCCAAAAGAGTATACAGCATAAAATAATAAAACTTTTGCCTAAAATATACAATAATTTAAAGCGTGTTTTTTCAGTAATCTTCCCTCTTTTTTAAGTTGACACTTTCTGCTATTAATACCTAAACTATATTAACATAATATATTAATTATAGGAAATAAATATTAATACTTTTTAAAAGCTAATAAAACTTAAAGCTTTTCAGAATGTCGTAAAAAATTTTCATCTTTGCTTATTATTAAATAAGCAATAAAATTAAGCTTTTAAATGTTAGATAAGTATTTTAAAGATAAATCAATAATAATTTTCGCATTAGTATCTATGATATTTTTTGCACTAATGTTAATCTTAGAAAATATTAATAGTAGATTTGATACTAACGATTTGCGTGTTATGTACGATGCTGCAAATGCTTTAAGACATAACGAAACGGTTTACGGAATACCATTTGGATTAAGTACCGGATATTATAAATACTCACCGTTTACACTCTTATTATTTGTACCTTACACATTTTTATCGCTAAAAATTGCAGCATTTATACATTTTTTTATAATATCTATATCAGCAATATCATCTGTTATTTTAATTGAAAAAATAATTACAAAACACTTTTTAAATAATAATAAATATCGTTTATTATCTTATTTTTTAATACTTATAAGTATTTTATTGCATGTTGTTAAAGATTTACACCTTGGAAATACCAATACAATATTAATATTATTATTAATCTTAACTATTTGCAACTCGCTAAATAACAGGTTTTTATTAGCAGGTTTGTTTTTTGCTCTTGCAATAATAACTAAGCCTTATTTTGCAATAGCAATACTACCCTTCTTTTTGTATAAACAATATAAAACTGTTATGTACACTGCATTATCGGGTTTTTTGTTTATTCTGTTTACAGTAGTTTTTATGGGTTTAGATAAAAGTTTATCACTACATACAGAATGGTTTACGGCAATGTTAGAACATTCTAAATACTTAACAAGTAGTTATACTATTTTTTATCTTATAAATTATTACACAGGCTTGAAAATACCCACTGAATATTCGTATCATTTTTTTATATTAATAGGTTTATTAGCTTTTATTTTCTTTTATACATTAAAGCGTAAAGATGAAAAATTAGCTGTATTTAACAAGAAGCAATCATTAATGATGTTTTTTTTCTTTCTAATAGCAATAACTCCAAATATATTAATAACAGATAATGAACACTTTATATTTAGCTTACCTATTATTGCTTTCGTAATACTTTATTTAAAAACAAATATGAATTATTACATCCTCACCCTATTCATTGTTGCTGCCTTTATGTATGGAGGAAATTCTACCGATTTAGTAGGTGTAGATTTAACTCTTAAAATAAAATTTTGGGGATTTCTAGGTATTGGAAACCTTATAATTATTTCTATCGCTATGTATTTGTTTTATTTTAAAAGAAATATTTTTATTAGGTAGTGTCTGTCTATAAAGTCCGATTTCTGCGTTGTTGCTCAAAATTCAAATACTCAAATACCTTTGTATTCTGCGGTTTGAATTTCTCACAGGCTTTGAACTCAAACTTTCTACACTACACACTTGAGTTTATGGACAAGCACTATATATTAGGTAGGGTCTGTTGAAAAACTATGAGGTGTATTAGATTTTTATATTCTGAAATGCAGATGTATATACATACCTCAAATTGAAGAAGATAAAACTATGATTTCAACATTTGTAAATGCAAACTTATAAGTACATATGTTTTAAAAAGTTTGCATTTACAATAGCGTATTTTAAATTAAGTGACTTTATTATAACTTGTTATGCGTTTCTCAGCAGACCCTACTTAGCTATTTATAAGACTAAAGGAATACTTTACAGAAATAATCTAAAATACTTTAAAAATCAATCAATTTTTAGTAATATTACAATTTAAAAGAAACTACTACAAAATAATTTAAAATATTAAAAATGAATTTTGATTTATCAGAAGACCATAAAATGATTCGCGAATCTGTTAGAGATTTTGCCGAAAGAGAAATAAGACCAGTTGCAAAAGATTTAGACGAAAAAGGAGAATTTTCGGTAGAATTAACAAAAAAGATGGGCGAATTAGGTCTGTTTGGAATGTATTTACCAGAGCAATATGGCGGACAAGGAATGGATACACTGTCGTATATTATTGCCGTAGAAGAATTAGCATCGGTTGATGCATCGCAAGCTGCAACTTTGGCAGCACATAATTCTTTGGGTATAGGTCCATTATACTACTATGGAACCGAAGAACAAAAAAATAAATATTTACCACAACTATGTACAGGCGAAGCACTTTGGGCATTTGGTTTAACCGAACCTGATGCAGGGTCAGACTCTCGTGGTTCTAAAACAAAAGCAAAATTAAACAATGGAGAATGGACTATTAACGGTTCTAAAATTTTTATTACTAATGGAGCTTCCGAATTAGCTATTGGTTCTACTGTGCAAACTGTTACTGCCGAAGACGAAAAAGGCAGAAAAGAATATACAACTATTATTGTAGAAAAAGGAACAAAAGGTTATGAAACTGTTGCAATGCACGGAAAAATGATGTGGCGTGCTTCTGATACTGCCGAGCTTTATTTTGACAATTGCAAAGTTGCAGAAGCAAACCTTTTAGGAAAAATTGGCGAAGGTTCTAAAATCATGCTTTCTACCCTAGATAATGGACGTTTATCTATTGCAGCAATGGGTTTAGGTGCAGCACAAGGTGCTTTTAATTTAGCTATGCGTTATGCTCACGAAAGAAAACAATTTGGTAAATTTATTTATAATTTCCAAAATACATCTTTTCAAATGGCAGATGCTGCAACAAAAATAGAACTTGCACGAAACTTACTTTACAAGGCTTGTTGGTTAAAAGATAATAAACGTCCGTTTGCTAAAGAAGCTGCAATGAGTAAGCTTTACTGTTCAGAAATTGCAAAAGAAGTTGCCGATCTTGGTGTTCAAATACATGGTGGATATGGTTTAATGAAAGATTATGATATTGAAAGATTTTACAGAGACCAAAGATTATTACAAATTGGTGAAGGAACATCGGAAATACAACGATTAGTTATTGCTCGTTATATTGCTGATGAATTTAATGGGTAGTAAAAAGCTGTATATAAAGTCTATTTTTTTTGATGTTGTTGCTTTAAACACATAGAGTTAACACTTTTCTTATCAAGTTTTTTATCGCATTTAATATTTAGCAGAGAGGGCAGGGATCGAACCTGCCACAGCCGGTCTTATCCGTCTGCTACTGGTTTTGAAGACCAGCTGAAACACCAGTTTCGTCCCCTCTGTAGGTTTTTAATTCTGTAAAAATATAACAAAAAAATGTTTTTTTTCTAAATGTTCAAAAAAAATAACAAATAAACTAAAGAAAATATTAGAAAACACTAGAAACTAGACCTTAATATCTATGCTAAAGTTCTATTGCTATATTGTTAAACTGTTCTATTGTTAAATGGCTAATTATTAATTACACATTACTAATTAGTGTC
>Ga0256827_10001511_pt1 | contig 14929 bp, 10 predicted proteins | sample CV84metaG_FD_185977 | JGI IMG/M metagenome (GOLD analysis project Ga0256827, IMG submission 185977) | Hydrothermal vent microbial communities from East Pacific Rise, Pacific Ocean - CV84 | ecosystem: Environmental > Aquatic > Marine > Hydrothermal vents | place: Pacific Ocean: East Pacific Rise... | reverse complement strand
TTAATGATGCATCTTTTTGGGTTAAAAATTTACGAGATATTTCAGATGATAAAGAGCGATATGAGTATGTCTCTTCTCAAATAGATATAGAAAAGGGCTATTTTGAGATGACAGAGGTTAAAAAAGGTTCATTCTTAGTTGTTCCTAATAGTACCGTTGAAAAGATTATTTTTACTTTTAGGAAGTATATTATTAAATCTTTGAATGATTTTTCAATTTTGAATGCTTTTTATCTTTTAAAAGATAAAAATGAACTTTATTTGAATATTTCATTAAATAGTACAGATGCGATTATTAATAGTAATATTTTTCAAAAACGTAGCTTAAAAAATTTATTTTTAAACTATTTAATAAAGAGTTCAAAAAAATTAAATTTAGATTTAGATTCTACATTTAGACATATTCAAAAAAACTTTACAGATATAAGTTCTTATACTGAATTAGTTAATTCTACACATAATGGAGCATATGATTTAAAAGAGTTTATTGATGAATTGGTTAATTTTATTGAGTCTACATTAATCTATTTTAATAATTATGATGAGTTAAAAGATATTGAAACTATCTATCTTGATGGAGATATTTTAGAGTTAGATTTTATTGTTATGATGTTGAAAGAGAGATTAAATTTTGATGGATTAGTTAAAGTTGATGATTTTTTAAGTTTAAGTGACTCTAAAAAGAGTGTTGTAGTAATTGCATCAGAATCAGAGAATAAATATTTTGAACAGTCTCTAATTCCATTAAATGGTTTAGAATATAGTGATGGCAAACAGAAGTATATATTTGTAGATAGTGGTTTGATATCTCAAAAAAAATTAACAAAAGCACAGAAAAAGAGGCTAGTTACATTTAATAGAGTGATTGAGATTGAGGAGAGGAGGAGAAAAGTTTCTTCAAATATCTCAAATAAAAGTATTTGGCAAATGGATGTATCTGAACTGTTAACATTAATTAAGAGTAAGTTTAGTCCATCCGAAGTTAAAAATATTGCTCAAAGTGATGAAGTTGATGAAGAGAGAGGTAAAAAGATACTATTGGTTGGGTTGGCTCTTCTTTTTGGTGGATATGAGTTGTACTTATATATTGATAGTCTTGAGTCTAAATTTAGATCAACTATTTACAGCTATGAATCTAATGTAAATAGTGTTAGTGAAAAACAAGAGAAGCTATCAGGTGTGGGGCATCTTTTTATTGAGAGTGGTGTAGATAAAATTTTATGGACAGAAAAATTTATTACTCTTGCAGAGAATATGCCTGATGCTATTTGGTTTTCTTCTATAAGATTGGAAAATTTTGATAAAGAGATAGAAGGGAAAAAAGTAACTTCTAGCCGAATGATTTTAGATGGAAGGTGTTTGCCATCGAGTAAGGGACATATAGATACTATTGCTACCTATATGGATAAGCTTATGAATTCTGATAAAAATTTTAGAAAAGATTTTATAGATGTCTCTTTTGGTGGAGCAGAGAGTGTCTTTGATGAGTTTAATAGAAATTTAATTAGTTTTAAACTCTATTTGAATTTTAGAAGAAATATACATGTTGAGGATATAAAAAAAGAGATAAAAGTAGAAGATAGATCTTTAGCAGAGAATTTATCTTCTATTAAAAAGAATAGTGATAATAAGATAAAAAAATTAGATAATATTGGTAAGGAGTAGAACATGAATATACGAGAATCTATGATGGAAATTATTACAACAATTATTTTAATGGTATCGGCTATTTTTCTATTTTTTAATGCTTATTTTTATCCTTTACAGGCTTATGAAAAAAGTGTTAAAAATCTCTCTACTTATTATCAGAAAAAGAAACAATCATTGGATATAGAGATTCGAAATTTAGCTAAGAAACAAGTAGTAGAAGATAAAGCATTAAATTCTGTACCTAAAATTTTAAAAGCATTAAATAATACATGTAAAAGTAGTGATGTTATTATTCGTAAGTTGACTCCATTTCAAGATAATCCTTTTAAATTTACATTAAATATGGAGGTAGACTATTCTACATTTTTAACAATATTGAGTGAGTTTGAAAAGCTGAATATTGTTATCGAGAATATAGCATTAGATGAGTATGAGACAACTCTTGATAATCCTAAAAAAGCAATTACATTGGTTGTTAAAGTGACAGGAGATGTAGATAAGAAAAAGGAAGAGACAATAGAGGCATTAGAGGAGATTATTTCAGCAGGAATTAGTAAAAATCCTTTTCAAACAAATATTTTAGATAAAAATAACTCTGTAGTTAGAGCTATTAATTTAACATTTATCCATGTTTTATCTTCGGTTGGTATTTATGATACCCCTGCTTCTGCTACTATAGATAATCGTTCATATTATGTTGGAAGTAAGTTTTTGGACAAAGGAGTAATTACAAGTATTGAAAAAGGAAAGGTTCATATTTCTAAACATCTAAAGAATGGATTAATACAGAAATATTTTATTGGAAGACGAGAGTAGATAACAAATATAAAGGAGAAAAGGTTATGAAGAGAGTCATTGTAGTATTGATGGTAATATTGGGAACAATGTTTATTCAGGCAGGAGAGGAGTTAAATTTTAAAAGTGATATTTTATTTAAAAAAGATACATATAAAGAGGATATTAAAAATATTCTTAAAGAGATTGCAAAAAAAGGGAACTATAAGATTCAATTTGATGAGAGTGTTGAGGGAAAAGAGACATTTGATTTTAATATGCCACTAAAGGGTGCATTTAATATGATTATGGAAAAGCATAAGCTTAACTATAAAATTGAAGGAGATGTTATACTTGTAAGTGGTGCAAAAATTGAGAAAAAGATAATTGTACTTACTCATTTAAAAGCTTCTGCATTGAAAAAACTTCTTGATAGTTATGATATTATTGATAAAAGTTTAAACCGTTTAGAATTTGGTAAAGGGATGGATAACACAGTATTTATTGAGGGTAAATCTGATGTTATTTCTGAACTAGAAGAGCTTATTGGACAACTAGAGAAAGCAGAACAGTTAAAGAAACAAGAAAAAGCAAAAAAAGATGCATTGTTATTAGCAGAAAAGGAGAAAAAAGAGAAGGCAGAACTGGCAAAGAGTAAAGTAAAACTTAACGCACAAGAAGAGGCAAGAAAGTTAAAGAAACTAAAACTAGACCAAGATAAAGCTAGGTTACAACAAAAAATTGCAGAGCAAAAGTTAGAACATAAAGATATAGTTTTTAATAATCAGCAATTTGATCGAAGTAAAAAAATGGTAATTGATGTTATTCCTCTTAAATATATTAATGTTTCTCAACGTAATATGGAGTTTCAAGGAGAAAAGATTCAGTTGGAATCTTTAGAAGAGACTTTAAAGGGTTTAATTGGAATAAATTCTATAGATGGAAATAGTAGTTATTCTATGAATCAAGGAAGGGAGTCTGCTTTCTTAAAGGTTGATAAGAGAACAAATTCAGTAATTATTAAAGATTTTCCAGAGAGAGTTGCTGATGTACGAGCAATTTTAAGAGATTTAGATAAAGCACCTATTCTTGTAGAGATAGAGGTAACCATTGCAATGGGAAATAGTGGGTTTACACAAGAGTTAGGTGTAAAATTAGGAGGTACTCATACTTTGAATGGAAGTCGAGAATATGGTATGTCTACAGGGGATAATATTGCTCAAAATTTAAATCAATTAAGAACAACTGCAACAACAGAATCTTCAACCACAAGTAATGGAGCTATAACTAGTACTGAACAGACTGCGATTAATAGTTCTTTCCAGTCAACACCACTACTACAACCTCTTGGTGCGTTAGGGTTATCTTCTTCAATGCTATTTGTGGGTGGTAGGAGTATGCTTAATTTTCAGCTTAATGCCATGGAAAATGAGGGGCTTGGAAAAGTTTTATCAAATCCAAGAATTATTACTTTAAATAATAGAGAGGCAACAATTTTATCAGGTGATACAGTAAGTATTCCTACTGCAACAGCAGATAAAATGAGTCTTGAGACAATTGAAACAGGAATATCAATAATGGTTAAACCACATGTTGTGGCGGCACATAATGAGAATTTGAATAATAGTGATATTATGTTAGATATTGGAATTGAAAAATCCTCTTTGGGTATTGTTACAAGAGAAAAGATTGAAACATCTCAAAGTACAGTACATTCAAATGTTATTATTAGAAATGGACAAACTCTTATATTGGGTGGATTATTCCAATATACAAAGAGTGATTCAGAAGGTGGAGTTCCATTATTAAAGGATATACCTCTTTTGGGTATGTTATTTAAGACTAAAAATAAAACTTTACATAAAAATGAGTTACTTTTTTTTATTACACCACGAATAGTTACAACAAATATGGTTGATAAAATGCAAAATAATGATTATATGCATTATAAAAAAAGTTTGGAAGTTCATAAAAATAGATTAACAGAAAGTTTAAATAAAGTTGACTCTCCTAAGAAAAAGAGTGTTCCTATTGTAACTAAAGAACTACCTACTGATTCAAAATCCATAGATAGTTTTTTTGAAGATGATGACTCTTTTAATTTTTAAAAAATGAAGAGGTATATAGGAGAAGGGTTTCGATTTGAAATATTAGAGACTTTAGGTGTAGGCGGAATGGGAGAAGTAGTTAAGGCATATGATACACAGCTTCAAGAGATGGTCGCAATAAAAACAATTAACAGTAAGTTTAGTAAAAATGATTCAGTAGTTAAGATGTTTTTAAATGAAGCAAAAACATCTTTAAAAATAACACATAAAAATGTTATTAGAATTAGAGATATCTTATATTTTGAAGAGAACTACTATTTAATTATGGAGTATATTGATGGTTCTGATTTAAAATCATGGATGAAAATACACCAAGAGATAGAGTTACGAGATGCTAAAAAAATGTACGACTTTTTAAGACCTATTTTTGAAGCTCTTGTTGATGTACATAATTATACTATTCATCGCGATATCAAACCAGCAAATATAATGATAGGAAAAAACAATCATATATATTTAATGGATTTTGGTATTGCGACTGTAGTTAAGGGTAGTAAAATTGCAGATGTAATTAAAGATAAAAATATGTATGTTGGTACACCTAGTTATATGCCTCTTGAGCAACAGCAGGGCAAAAATGATATTGATTCAAGAGTGGATATTTATGCAATGGGTATTATTTTTTATGAGCTTTTAACCAAATATAAACCATCTATAAAAGAGATTAAACCAGCAAGTTATTTTAATGAAAGTGTAAGTAGTGAATTAGATGCTATACTTTTAAAAATGTTAGCTCAAAATCCTAATGATAGATATTTTTCTGTGGTAGATATTATTAAAGATTTAGATTCTATTTTTGATGGTACTTTTAAAATAGAAAAAGAGTCCATATCTTATAAAATTGGAGAGTTAAATTTAGATAATTTTGTTACTGTTAAAGAGGGTAGTTTTTTTAGAGGTAGTGGTTTAGAGTCTAAGATTAATGTAGAGAAACCAAGAAAAAGAATCTATCTTGATAGTTATAAAATATCTATATATCCTGTAACGAATAGAGAGTATTTAGAATTTTTGAAAGATAACAAGCTAGATATTTCTGAAAAAATTATAGAATTATCTTCTACAAAGCCTAACTATCCTGTAACCAATGTTTCATGGGATGATGCTATTCTCTATTGTCAATGGATAGGTGCATCACTTCCTACAGAAGCACAGTGGGAAAAAGCTTCAAAGGGAACAAAAAGTAGAATTTATCCTTGGGGTAATGAGTTTAATACTAATTGTTTAAATATTGAAAATAGCTTAGGATATACCGTGGATGTAGAGAGTTTTAAAGAGGGTAAGAGTATTTATGGCTGTTATCAAATGTCTGGGAATATTTGGGAATGGTGTCAAGATGATTTTGTAGATAATTTTTATAAACAGAGAGAGTCTAAAAAAGATAATCCTATATCCTTAACAAATAGTGATATCAAAGTTCTTCGAGGAGGCAGTTATAATTTTGTTCAATCGTCTGCAAGAAGTAGTTATAGATATTATGGGAAAAGAAATCATAAAGATAATAGTATAGGTTTTAGAGTTGTTATCTAAAATCCTATACAACTATTAAGCTAAATTTCTAATTCTTTCATCTATTAAGGCTATTTTAGCATATAACTCTTTTTCATACTTTTTTGAATTACTAGAGAGTTTGTTTACATGTGTTAAAATATCTTTTTTATCTTGAGCTTTATATTCATATTGATTAACTTGAGATTTTGAAGATGATATCTTTTGAGAGAGTTGTTGATTTTTTTTGATAAGCTTTTTTAATTTTGCTTTTTTTGTTTGTAGTTGAGCAATTAAATTTTGCTTTAATTGGGCTCTATTCTCTCCTTTTATAACCCTATTTGTTTCTAGTCTGGTGATTTTATTATCTAAATTATCCACTTCTGACATAAGGTTATGATTTTTCTCTTTTAACTCTTCTGATTCATTATCAATATCAATAATTCTTGCAATAAGTTTGTTCTCTTCACCCTTATATCTTTTTTGCATATCAGCAAGTTTACCACCTACAACATAACCAACTGCACCACCTGCAACAAAACCTGCTAGCATCTGTTTGCTTTCTCGTTCTTCTCTTGCTTCTCTCTCTTCTTCTGTTTCATCGCTATCATGTGCTTTTAATGAATTTCTTAAATAGACTGCCCCTGCTCCTAAAAGAGCACCACTTAACATTGACAAGAGTTGTGTACCTTTTCCACCCTCTGTAGAGTTACTATCCACTCCTCCATTTGGTTGTGGAGACATAACACAACCTGAAAAAATTAATGTTGAGGTGATTATTGATGTAATTATTAAATTTCTATACATTTGTTTTCCCTTTTTCACTAAAGTTAATATAGATTTTAAAGAGTTTATACTGTATAAATACTTAAATATAATTACTTTATATATCTAAATAGCTATTATAATATAATATAATTAATTATTTTTCGTAAGATATAATATTTCACCTTTTTGGTCTATTTTAAATTTAAACTTTTTAAAGAAATTCATCCCTAATAGACCATCAGCATTTTTCTCTTTGAATGGTGTTGTTACTACTTTAAACTCTTTTAGTTCTAACTCTTTTATTTTAAAGCTTTGGGCTTGTTGCAGTTTAGATATTATGTTACCTGCTGGAGTCTGTAGAGTTATTTCCTCTTCTATCACTGTTAATGATGATAGTTTATTCTCATCTATTAGGCTGTAGCTTGCTCCTGTATCTAAAAGAAGTTTCAGAGGAATTTCATCAATATTTACTTCAATTAGAAACTGTTCGCCATCTTTTATAAGTGGAAATTTATAGGTATAATTCTCTTCAATATTTCCTCTGTTTTCAATTTTTTTTAGTAGAGCTTTGGCTCTCTCTCCATACTCTTCATCAAACTCTATCTCTTTTAGTAGTTTTTTTGCCAGATGGTACTCTTTTGTATCTGTATAGTGTTTTGCAAGTGTAAATGTATAAAATGTTGTATTAAACTCATACTCAATATGTTTCTCTAAAAAAGCAATCAATTGTTGAAAGTTTTTATCTTTAATAAGTTTATCAATATATATTTGAGAAATTCTAATAATCTCTTTGTGGTATAGCTCTTGTTCTATAGCTGAGTTACTACTATTTAGAAGTTTTATTAAAATTTCAATGGATCTATTGTACTCTTCTGTAATTTGATATGCCTCAATTAGTTGTAGTCTTGTTTTAATGTTTTCTGGCTCAATTTTAAGATACTCTTTTAGTTGTAAAATAGCCTCTTTGGAATTTGTAAAGATTTTGTCTTGAAAGAAACTATCTAACTGTATTCTATAAAAGGTTTTTTTATCTTCGTTACTTTTTTGATATAATCGTATAGCATCTAAAAATAGATTATTATTTAATTGAGAGCTAAATGTTATAGGGGAAACCTTTTTGATTGTTTGATTCTCTTCTTTTTCCTTTTTGACAGAAGTATTAAACTCTACTTTTTTAATTGGTTTATATGAGAGATTAAAATCATCTCTTACGATCTTAGGAGGATTAAGTGCCATAAAAAATGAGTGAAAATTCCAACCAATTAAGATACCTGCCATGAGTGCTAAAAGTATATTAAACATAATGTTCCTTATTAATTTTAAAATTTTATATTTATTTTATAGACTATCTGTTTCATTTTATCTAAAAACTCTTAGAATTCTATCATCACGCTGTTATGAAAATATGGGTAAAATTCGTCAGAAATATTACAAATATAAGGTAAACAAATGACAGGATATATGCTTTTTTCTGGAACAGCTAATGAAGAACTTGCACTTAAGGTATCAAAGTATTTAGACCAGCCACTCTCAAAGGCTAAAATTACAAAGTTTTCTGACAATGAGATTAATGTTAAAATTGAAGAGAGTGTTAGAGGTAAAGATGTATTTATTATTCAGCCAACATCAGCACCCGTGAACTTTAACCTTATGGAGCTTCTTATTATGGTTGATGCACTTAAGCGATCATCAGCAAAATCTATCACTGCTGTTGTTCCATATTATGGATATGCAAGACAAGATAGAAAAGCCGAGCCAAGAGTGCCAATTTCAGCAAAATTGGTAGCCAATCTTATGGAGACAGCAGGAATTACAAGAGTTGTTACTGTTGATCTTCATGCATCACAGATTCAAGGATTTTTTGATATTCCTGTTGATAACCTTTATGGTGCAGTACTTTTTAACGATTATGTAAAATCAAAAAAACTTAAAAATCCAGTAGTAGCAAGTCCTGATATTGGTGGTGTTGCACGTGCAAGATATTTTGCAAAAACAATGGGCTTAGATATGGTTATTGTTGATAAAAGACGTGAAAAAGCTAATGAGTCAGAAGTTATGAATATTATTGGAGATGTAAAAGGTAAAGATGTCATTATGATTGATGATATGGTTGATACAGCAGGAACAATGGTAAAAGCTGCATCAGCACTTAAAAAACTTGGAGCAACATCTGTTATGGCATGTTGTACACACCCTGTTCTCTCTGGTCCTGCTTATAATAGAATTAAAGATGGAGAGTTGGATGAGTTGGTTATTACTGATACAATTCCAACTAATACTAGTTGTGAAAAAATAACTGTACTTTCAACAGCAAAAATGTTGGGTGAAGTTATTAGAAGAGTCTATAACAATGAGAGTGTAAACTCACTATTCGAGACAAACTAATGGCTATAGAAGTCCCTCAGAAAAATATTAGAAACTTCTCTATTATTGCCCATATTGACCATGGAAAGTCAACATTGGCAGATAGAATTATTCAAGAGTGTAATGCTGTTGTAGATCGTAAGATGTCAGCCCAAGTTATGGATACTATGGATATTGAAAAAGAGCGTGGAATTACCATTAAAGCTCAATCTGTTCGACTAGATTATGAGCGTGACGGAGAGCATTATATTCTTAATCTTATTGACACCCCTGGTCACGTTGATTTCTCTTACGAAGTTAGCCGTTCTTTGGCTTCTAGTGAGGGTGCATTACTGATTATAGATGCAGCCCAAGGTGTTGAGGCACAAACAATTGCAAATGTATATATTGCTATGGAGAATGACCTAGAGCTTGTTCCTGTGGTTAATAAGATAGATTTACCTGCTGCTGAACCAGAGAGAGTACTTGAAGAGGTAGAAGATGCAATTGGAATTGACTGTACAGAACACTCTTTAGTATCTGCAAAAACAGGCGAAGGTGTTCCTGAACTAATTGATGCAATTGTAGACCGTATTCCTGCTCCAACAGGAGATGAAAATGCACCTACAAAAGCTCTAATTTATGACTCATGGTTTGATAATTATTTAGGTGCTTTGGCACTGGTTCGTGTTTATGAAGGTAACATAGAGAAGGGTCAAAAGATTCAGATTATGAGTACTAAAGAGGAGTATCAAGTTTTAGATTTGATGTATCCTAACCCTATTGCACCTATTAAAACAACTAAAATTAAAACAGGTGAAATTGGTATTGTTGTAACAGGATTAAAAACTGTTGATGGTCTGCAAGTAGGAGATACAGTAACTGATTCTAAAAATCCAACACTTGAACATATTGATGGATTTGAACCTGCTAAACCATTTGTATTTGCAGGTATTTACCCAATTGAGACTGATAAATTTGAAGATTTAAGAGATGCTCTAAATAAGCTTAAACTTAATGATAGCTCTATCTCATTTGAGCCAGAGAGTTCATTGGCTCTTGGTTCAGGGTTTAGAACAGGTTTCCTTGGAATGTTACACATGGAGGTTATAAAAGAGCGTTTAGAGCGTGAATTTAACCTAGAGCTTATAGCCTCTGCTCCAACAGTTGTCTATGAAGTTAAGCAGACTGATGGAACACATGTTGAGATTCAGAACCCATTTGAACTTCCTGATGCACAAAAAATTGATACTATATATGAACCTTATATTAAAGCTACTATTTTAGTTCCAAATGACTACTTGGGTAATGTTATTAAACTACTTAACGACCGTCGTGGAATGCAGATTAAGATGGATTATATTAATTCTGAACGTGTACTTTTAGAGTATGATGTGCCGATGAATGAGATTGTTTTAGATTTCTATGATAAGTTAAAAAGTACCACCAAAGGTTATGCAAGTTTTGACTATGAACCAATTGGTTTTAGACCAGGGGATTTGGTTAAACTTGATATTAAAGTGGCAGGAGAGGTTGTTGATGCCTTATCTATTATTGTTCCACGAACAAGTGCAAGAAGCAAAGGCTTATCATTTGTTCAAAACTTAAAAGAGCTTATTCCTAGACAGTTATTTGAAGTAGCAATTCAGGCAAGTATTGGAAATGATATTATTGCAAGAACAAATGTTAAATCAACAGGTAAAAATGTTACTGCTAAGTGTTATGGAGGGGATATTACTCGTAAACGAAAGCTTTTAGATAAACAGAAAGCAGGTAAAAAACGTATGAAAGCAATAGGAAGTGTTAATGTTCCTCAAGAGGCTTTTATGGCTGTATTAAAATTGGATTAAATATTGTGCGTTTGTTTCTATCGACTCTTCTATTTGTTTTTCTTTTAACTGCTTGTGGCTATAGACCTTCATCACACTATACTAAAAAGATGATAGGTCAAAAGCTTTATACAGAGGTAGAGGTATCACTCTCTGATCCTGAAAATGCTGTTTTGACTAAAGATGCATTAAATAGAGCTTTGTATACTCGATTAAAGAGTCATGCTAGTAGTAAAAAAGAGGCTGATAGTTCTATTAAAGTTAGATATAAATCAATTAATTTTATACCATTACAATATGACCATAATGGTTATGTTGTTCATTATCAGGCACATATTACACTTGGTTTTATTTTTGAAAAAGGTAAAGTTAGAGATGAACGTCTGATTGTAGGACGTTATGAATTCCCTATTCGTCCATCAGCTATTATCTCTAATGACTTACGTTTCAAAGCTATAGAGCAGGGTGCTATTAAAGCATTAGATGAGTTTATCTCATATCTATCGGTAAAGGGTCTTTTTAAGTATGGAAAATAGTCCAACATTTAAGGATTTTATTAATAATAAACCACTCTATTATAAAGAGATAGACCATAAACGAGTACATAACGCCTATAATATGTTAAAAGAGCATATAAAACGACCATTAACAATACATCTTGTTGGAACAAATGGTAAAGGTAGTACAGGGCGAATTATGGCAACACTGTTGCACTCTTCAGGTAAAAATGTAGGACACTTTTCTTCTCCTCATATTTTGAAATTTAATGAACGAATTTGGTTGAATGGTCAAGATATTTCAGATAGGAAATTAGATATAATTCATCTAAAGCTTTATACTATTTTAGGTCAAGAGATGAGTGAATCTTTGAGTTATTTTGAGTATACTACGCTTTTAGCTTTGGTAGCTACCGAAGATATGGATGTGATGATATTAGAGGCTGGATTGGGTGGTGAATTTGATGCTACTAATGTAGTTAAAAAAGAGATTTCTGTTATTACCCCAATAGGGTTAGATCATCAAGAGTTTTTAGGAGATAGTATTGCCCAAATAGCACAAACTAAATTAAACTCTATTGGTGGTAATAAAGCTCTGTTAGCTCTTCAAGTATATGATGAGGTGTACTCTATAGCTGAGAAGATTGCCAAAGAGAAGAAGAGTCAGATTTATAGGGTAGATAATAGTGAATCTAAAGAGTTATTAAAAAAGACTAAAGAGTTAGGTTGGGCAGAGTATCTCTATGAAAATAGTAAACTGGCATTAAAAGCATTAGATATTTTGAATTTGTCTTATGATATAGATAATTTAGAAGAGGTTACTCTATTTGGACGTTTTTATGAGATAGAGTCCAATGTAACAATTGATGTAGGTCACAATTTATTGGCAACAGAAGTTTTGGTAAAAGCAATAGAAAAAAAGTATAAGAGTGAGAAGATAGTTTTAATCTATAACTCATTAGACGATAAAGATTACGAATCAATTTTAATGCTTTTTAAGCCTTTAATAAAATGGGTTGAGATTATAAATATTGATACAGATAGAGCTGTTAAAATAGAAAAATTGCAAAATATTTTAGATAAATTAGATATAAAATACAAAGAGTTTGATCATCTTGATAGGTGTAATAATTATTTTGTATTTGGCTCATTTTATGTTATTGAGGCATTTTTAAAGAAGACTAAAATTAGTATTAAAAATAAATAATAATACGATATAATGTATATAATAAATTTTCAAAGGATAAAAAATGGCATTTTTTGGTAGAAAGAAAAAACCTGCTACAAGAAACGTAAGTTCGGCAAGTATTATAACGCCAGGTACAGCAATCAAAGGAGAGATAAGATGTGAAGGAAATATTCTTTTAAATGGGGAATTTGAAGGGGTCATTATTTCTCAATCTGAAGTAGTTGTTGGTAAAAGTGGAAGAGTAGCTGGAGAGATTCAGGCAGCAAAGTTATTAGTTTCTGGGGAGTTTCGAGGTAACTTTACAGGAGAAGTAATTGATATAATGCCCTATGGTAAGGTTTATGGAGATGTTAAAGTAAATAATATTGTTATTGAGCCAAATGCTGTATTTGAAGGTGAAACAAAGATTGTTTCTGGTCGAGTTGAACGAGAAGATATATCTGATGTACATATTGTTCAGCCTAAGAAATTGGGTTATTAAATAGAGAAATAAAAAGAGTTAAATGAATCAATCTGATGTCTATGAGTATCTTCAAAACGAGGATGCTTTATTTAAGAATAGAGAGCTTTTTGTCTGCAAAAACGACAAAGATGCTCATACAACCGCTGATGTTGCTACACTTTCCAACTATAATCCATTTATTTTACCAGATTTACGACTAAGTAGAGGAGATGACTTACGCTCTTTTCAAGTTGAGATTTATGAACTAATAGAGGCATTACACTCTTATTATATATGTGATAGTAAAAAAATCTTAATTTCTCCTCTTCGTACACTATTAATTCCTTTGCCTAAAGAGAAGTTCTTTCTGACAATTGAAATAGAGTTTGCATCTACAATTAATTTAAAAGAGTTAAAAGATAAACTTTACTACTGGTCTTATCATTTTGTTGATATTGTAACTCAAAAAGGAGAGGTCTCTTTTCGTGGGGATATTATTGATATTTTTCCTCTTGGAGGCAATAAAGCTTATCGAATCTCTCTTTTTGATGAGGATGTAGAGTCAATTAGAGCATTCTCTTTAGATACACAAAAGAGTGAAAAAGAGGAACTGGAATCTATAAATATTATACCTGCTCTTTTAGGGTTAAATGCTGAAGAGTATAATGCACTTAATCAAAGAGTAACAAATAGTTCTTTTGATACGTTTGTAAAAGATATAGACTCTTTAGGTTTTTGGTATTTAGATGAATTTGCCCATAACTACTTAAATGAGTTTAACGCAACTCTTCTCTCTAATATAGATGAAGAGTTAGAAGAGATGTACTCATTAGATAATCCCGTTATTTCAAAGAAAAATTTTAATATCTCTATTATTTCAAAGTCTAAAAAATATCGTGAGTTAGAGGTTATTAATCCAAATGCAATTATTAAATCAAATAGTCATAAGAAGATAAAGCTTTTGGCTAAAAATGAGTCTATTATTCGTGGAAGTGAATTACACTCATTTGAAAATATGGAGTTTATTTATAAAGATATAATTGTTAATTTGATTAGTGATGATGAGGTTATTATCTCTCTTAATAAGCCTATAAAACGTAAAAAAGTTAAAAAAGCATCTATGATTCTTGATGAGTTAAAGCTTGGTGACTATGTGGTACATGAGAATCATGGCGTAGGGTTATTTAAAGGGGTAGAGAAGCGAGTTGTTCTTGGGGCAACACGTGAATTTGTTGTTATTCTTTATCAAAATGAAGATACTCTACTTATTCCTGTAGAGAACTTGAATGTTATTGACCGTTATGTAGCTGATTCTGGTGGGCTTCCTGTTCTTGACCGTATGGGTAAAGCAAGTTTTAAAAAGCTTAAAGGAAAAGTTAAAGAGAAGCTTTTTGCTATTGCTTCTGAAATTATTAATCTATCTGCTCAACGTCATTTAAAGAAAGGAATAGTTTTAAAAAGAGATTTAGTAGAGCATCAAATTTTTATGAGCCAAGCAGGATTTATTCATACCGAAGACCAAGAGGAGTCTATTAACTCTATGCTTGATGATATGGCAAGTGGCAAGATGATGGATAGACTCTTAAGTGCCGATGTAGGTTTTGGAAAGACTGAAGTAGCAATGAATGGTATGTTTATTGCATGGAAAAATGGCTATCAATCTATGATGGTTGCTCCAACTACACTACTTAGCTCTCAACACTTTAAAAGTATGCAAGAGCGTTTTGCAAAGTATAATATAAAGATAGGTAAACTTGACCGATTTACTACAGCCAAAGAGAAAAAAGCTCTATTAAGTGCTTTAGAAGAGGGTAGAGTTGATATGGTTGTGGGAACACATGCCTT
>Ga0256827_10001510_pt1 | contig 14932 bp, 9 predicted proteins | sample CV84metaG_FD_185977 | JGI IMG/M metagenome (GOLD analysis project Ga0256827, IMG submission 185977) | Hydrothermal vent microbial communities from East Pacific Rise, Pacific Ocean - CV84 | ecosystem: Environmental > Aquatic > Marine > Hydrothermal vents | place: Pacific Ocean: East Pacific Rise... | reverse complement strand
ACATCGCTTTTCCATCAGTATATAACTGGATGAGTTCTCTATCTATAGATGATAAAAGAGATATGGAAGTACTTGAAGATGCACAAACAAGAATGAAAAAGATTCTCTCTGGTTTGGTTGAGTAGAGCATACTTTTTTTCTGAAACTATTACTTCTTTGTAATATTTTTGTAATATTTTTGTGTTAGAATGTGAATTATGATATTAATCTAATATCATAATTTTAACTTTACATGGGAGACTCAAAAAGTTGAAGTGAAAGATGGAAGTCTCAATCTATATAAATGGTGTTAAACAGAGTACTAGAAATATACCTAATAAAGTAAAAAGAACCGTAAACTATATTGGTATTAGACCTCTTCTTTCGAGGAAAACTTTTATTCTTTATTAATGTATGTTTTTTTGTACTCCTCTGGTAGTAAGTGGTTTATTTTTGTGGAGACATTATAAGTTTATAAAATACTACCATTCAACCTGTGCAGTCAACATAATAGCATCAGATTTTTTCTCATCACTTAAAGATGTTCCATCCTCTTTTAGGTAGTTGATAATAAACTCTACATTTTTGTTGTACTCATATGAGACACCTGCCAATGAACGTTTTTTATCACCTGTGTTATCATCTTTATCAAAATAGTCATATTTTCCAAGTAGATTGATTTTATCTGTTACTCTAAACTCACCATTTATAGAATACCCTGTTCCTTTTTGAGAGCTTGTTCCATCTGCTACATCAATATATTGTCCTGCTACCAAAAATTTTGGTTGATTATAAACAGCATGAAGACCCATCCAGTTTAAATCTTCTCCACCTTTATAACCTTTGTTTTGTTGACCAAAAAATGATACATTTGCATAGGTAGCTGATTTTTTAGCTTTCTTTTTCCCTGTTTCAAGAACATGACCTGTTAATCTCCACTCACCACTTAAGTCTGTACCACTCTGTGCCTCATGATACCCCTCACCATTAAAGATACCAAGTTCACTTGAAAAATAAGGTGTCTTTGTTTTAAAATTAATACCACGGTCAGCAGAGTTTGTCAAGTGAGCACCGTTATGTGCCTCTACAAATGTTTTTGAGATTGAACGATAATTCCAACCATTATGCTCTTCGTAGTCAATCCAAGGTCTATGTACTTGACCTACCTCTACACCAGTATTAGGAAGCACATTATCAAGATAAAGATAAGCATATTTGAGTCTCATCTCACTTGCTCCATCTTTTGTATCATGCGTATCGAGTGTGATTCTTGCATAATCTTTTGGGTTCTCTTTAAAATATGCTTTAACTTGTAAGTAGTTTCTTCTTGTCTCAAACTTACTACTATCCTCTCCCTTTTCAGGAGATTTATTGGTAAAACCAAGATAGTGAGTTCCTGAGAATTTTAAAACAGGTACGTGTGACTTGACAATAGACTCCCCTGCTGTTGCAACAGTTGCTATAGCGATAGCAGATAGTAGAATTTTTTTCATAATATACTCCTCTTTTGTAAATATTTGAGGAAGTATAGTAGAGTTTGGTTACAAAATGGTAACAGATTGACTCTATTTACTCATATTTAATTGAGAGAACATTTTTAGTAACGGTAAAACTGTGTTGGTTAAGTTCTCGTCATTTAAAATTAACTCTTGATTTTTTAAATGACCTTTAATCTCATATTTTTTATTTTTATGTTTAATCATAGTCTGTAGCATAGGTAGTTGAAGCTGTTGTAGAAACTCGTCTCCATTTGGTAAAGCTAAAATATGAGTCTCATCTACACTAATATCCATCTCTAGTTTAAATAGACTAAATATATCTGAATTTACTCGTTGGCTTATCTCTTTAGCTGTTTTTGTAAAATCTATATTGCCTGTATATCCAACAATAACATCTCCATGGCTCTCTTTTTTATCTTTGGTTTGGCTCTTAAAGTTATATCTAATAGCTGTTTTATCTTTAAATAGTATATCTTTTAGAGAATCAAATAGACTCTTTGCCATTTTCTGTTGTAGCTCCAATAGCTTTTGGTAGTTCTCCTCTTTATTATTTGGATTTTTGTGTAAATCTATCATAATAGAAGCTTGTTCTTGCTCTATCTTTTTTATCTTCTCCTGATAGCTCTGCATACCTTTAATTCCAACACCATCAACTTCTACCATTAGAGTTAAATTATCAATATCAGAGAGAGATGGTTCTGTAGTTGAGTTATTAAAATCCATATCCATCTCCACCTTTGAGCTAAATGTCTTCTCTCCATCCTTGTGACTAATTATATGAAAAGTAGGAGTAACTTCTATCTCTCCACTCTGCTTATCTGATATATGAAAATTTTTCATAGATATATCAATCTTACCCATTGCTAAAGATTTAGAGATTAATTTATCCATCTTTACATTCATTGTCATAGATTCGATTGTCATATTTTTATCATCTTCAATAAAAGAGATAAGAGGCATAACCATCTGCATCTCTCCTGTTAAATTTTCCAAATTACTCTTTCCTTTAATCTCAAAAGGGCTGATTGTTATCTCTTTATTCTTATCTTTTACCACAATAACATCTGAAGATACTATATAGTTGGCTATTTTAGAAAAAGAGATATCAATATTTGAGTGCATAATAGCTGTTGTGATAAAGTTTTTTTGATACTCTGGGGTAAAGAGTGAATTTATCTCTAGCTCTTCATCTATTTTTGAGAGACCAAATCCTAATCCACTCCTAAAAAATATAGGACCATGCTCTATATGATACTCTGTGGTTATAGGTAATGACAACCCATACTCTTTAGAGATACTATCTTTTAACTCAACATCCAAAACATCTATCTTTATCTTTGCAATAGCATTAAAAAAAGATTTTTGATAATCTACAATATCAACTTTTAATCCATATTGGGAATATACTTGATTACCTCTCTCTACAATCTTCTCTATTTCACTTTTGGTCTTGCTACCTACTATAGCTATTGTTGATATCCATAAAATTATTATGATGGTTATCCCACTTAATACTTTTTTCATTACTATCCTTCTATTTTGATTTCAAATTTTAACAAAACTCTGCTAAAATAAATTTAATGAAAAAATATCTCATACTTATTATCCTATTATCACTGTTTATTGATGCTAAAACATTCTCTAATATAGAGTTTGAAGGTGATACTGACCTTATTACAGGTGAGTTTGACCGTTCTACACTGCTTAAAATTTGTCATATTGAGTATCCTCCTATATATAAGGTTTGGAAATCAGACCCAATATTTGAAGATTCACAAATAGCAAAGTTTGTAGAAAATCTTGAAGATTATGCATATAGTATGGGATATTATAAAGCAAAAATTTACTCTAAGACTACGAATGATACCATTATTTTAATAATTAAAAAAAATAGAGCCATTAAAGTAAAATCTATTGCACTTGATTCTGAGTTTAAAGATATGGCTCTTTTTAAACAGGGAAAACGTTTTAAAACAAAAGATTTTACAGAGACAAAAAAGAAAATTACACGTTATTTAGAAGAGAATGGTTATCCTACTTACAAGATGAATGCAAAAGCCAAGGTGGATTTGGATTTGTATCAAGTAGATATTGTAGTAGATGTAGAAAAAGGTAAAAAACGATATTTTGGCCAAACAGATGTTAATAATAGCTCTAAAATAGACCATGATTTAATTACAGAGCAGATTGTTTATGAGAAAGATGAGCTTTATAATATTTTAAAACTCGAAGAGAGCTATGATAATATCTATCGTCTAGGGGTCTTTTCAAAGATTCAAGTAAAAGCTGACTTTAACAATAGTGATGGGGTATCAGATATAGATATTAACCTAGAGGAGGGGGATACAAAAGAGGTGTTGAGTAGGTTAGGATATGATACAGAGGATGGGGCAAGAGGGGCTGTTGATTATATTGACCATAATTTTTTTGGAAATCTTCGTGAGTTTACAGCAGGTCTTAAAATATCAGAGAGAGGATACCGTACATATACAGGTTTTTATGACCCCAAAATAGTTCTACCTCTACTTGGAAAATTTAGTATTAGAAATGAGCTAAGTTATCATGATTGGAAATTTGATGGATATGATGAGGCTCTTTTGTTAGAAAAATTTACAATAGGTCGTGAGCTATTTAGACTAAAACACTTTTTTGGATTTCAGCATGAGTATAATACTATTAGTTCGGATAATCCAGACCTACTTAGTGGTTCATACCTTATAAACTCTCTATTTTATAGAGTTGTGATTGATGAACGTGATAATGTAATGAACGCAAGGAATGGATACTATCTCTCCTTTTATGCTGAAAAAGCGATGAAGAGTATAGGTTCAGAGATTGATTATTTTAAACTTTTAGCAGAGGGGCGTTATATAAAAGAGCTTAACCCTTTTATAGCGGCCTTTAAGTTGCGTATAGGAATATTAAATCAAGAGACACCTCTATTTAAGCACTTCTTTACAGGTGGAGCAATGAGTAATCGTGGGTATGAGTATAGAGATTTAGGTCCACATACAAAAGGGGATGCAATAGGTGGAGTAGGGCTGATTGATACTTCGTTTGAGATGCGTTATCCTTTAACAGAAAACTTCTCTGTTGTTAGTTTTTTTGATGCCTCTACTATATCTGAAAAGGTACATAAGTTTGACTCTGATTGGTATCGTAGTTATGGATTAGGAATGCGTTATATTAGTATTATAGGACCACTTAGATTTGATGTTGGTTTCCAAGAGAAGGGTGATTTTGCTATTCATCTTGGGATAGGACAGGTATTTTGAAAATATTATTATTACTATCTTACTCTATCTTAAGATGGATTGTTCTCTTTGCTCTTATTTTGGTGCTACTATTAATATCTCTTATCGAGCATCCTGCTGTGGTCTTGGAGATAGCAAAAGCTCCTCTAAAAGAGCTAGGAGTTAGTTATGGAGAGGTAAATGGTGGATTATTATCTGGATTTGAGATTAATGATGTTAATTATCAAGATAGTATAAAAGCAAAAAAAGTTCATCTAAAGGTTGATTTTGAGAAATTAGAAAATAGAGTGCTTCATGTTGAAGAGTTAGAGTTAGAGCATCTAAATATAGATAGAGATTATCTATCCTCTCTGATAGATACAAATAGTAGTAAAAATAAAGAGGATAGTAATAGCTCTTTGCCATTTGATAAAATCGAAATAGACAAAGCTAATATTAGTCTTGATAATATTAGCTATAAAGATTATTTTATAAATAGTGCAAATTTTAAAGTAAAAAATTTAAAAAGTGATTTAAAGCAACAATACATAGGAGATATCTACTTGTTGCTTGATAGTAATGTAACAAATTTAGACTTAAATGCATCTATAAATAATAAAAAAGTGAGAATTTTAGCTACAGTTGAACCTAAAAATCACTTTTTAAATACATTTGTTAAAGAGTATAATATAAATTTCAACTCTAATCCACAATTTATGTTAAAAGCCAATGGTGAAATAGATGGTAAAATAGAGTATTATCTTGATACAAAAAAACTTCAACTTCAACAAAAAGAGCATCAAATAGAGAGCAAAAAACTTCTTCTTGTTGGTAGTTATGGAGTTGATAGTAAAAATAGTATTAATCATATAGACACAGAGTTGTATGGAACTATGGGAGAGATATCTCTAATAGCAGATACAAAGCTCAATATAGATGATATAAATAACACTTTAAGTTATCAAGCAGATTTAAATACAACAATAAAAGATAATTTTTTGACAAATATGCTAGAGGAGCAAAATCTTACCTTTTTTGCCTCTCCTAAGATTCAACTCAAAAGTAGAGGTAATTTCAAAAATTTAACATATAATCTAATAGCTCAAAACCTAAACCTAAAACAGAATGAGTATGAGGTAAATAGTGGTAAGTTACTAGCAGATGGTGATTATAGTATTCTATATAAGGATGTCTCTTTATCTCTAAATACCAAGTTTAATAGCAATGTTGCGACTCCTGTTTCATTAGATTTAGATACAAAGCTTAATTTAAATGATATAAACAATAGTTTAAGATATAAAGCTGATTTAAACACAACTGTTCAAGATAATTTTTTGACATCTATATTAGAAGAGCAAAATCTATCCTTTTTGGACTCTCCTAATATTAAGCTCAAAAGTGAGGGTAATTTTGAGCATTTAACCTATAATCTAATGGCTGATAATCTAAATCTAAAATATAATGAGTATGAACTAAATCGTGGTAATCTATTGGCAGATGGTGATTATAGTATTTTACATAAAGATTTGTCCATCTCTCTTAGTACCAAACTAGGAAGTAGTGTTGCTGACCCACTTTCGCTAGATTTAGATGCAAAACTAAATCTTGATGATATTAATAATACTCTAAACTATAGAGCTGATTTAAATACAACTATAAAAGATAGATTTTTAACATCTATGCTACAGGAGCAAAATTTATCCTTTTTAGATTCTCCTCATATTACGCTCAAAAGTGAGGGTAACTTTGAACATTTAACCTATAATCTAATGGCAGATAATCTAGCCCTAAACTATAATGAGTATGAGTTGAACCGTGGTGACTTATCTGCATATGGTGAGTATAGTATTATAAACAAAGATGTTATAACTACTATATCTACTAATCTAAGTACAAATGTGGCTGACCCTATCAAGATAGATTTGGATGCTAAATTAAATACGGATGATATTAACAGTAGTTTAGAGTATAGATTAAAAGCACATATTGCCCCAAAAAAAGAGTTTGTAGAGTCTAAAATTCCTGATAATATCTCTATAAAAAAGGTAGCTCCTCTTGATATCTTTGCAGATGGTACACTTTTGGATACAAAATTCAAAATCAATTTTGACCACCTATCAGCCTCTCGTGAAGATTTAGATGCAGAGATTAATAGCTTATCTCTTAGAGGAAATAGCAATATATTAACAGGTGATACTATAGTTGATGCCTATACCAAATTTGACTCTACAGCAGGAAAAGGTCACATAAAAGACCATCTTACTATTAACTTCAATGATGTAGAAAATACTCTAAAGTATGAGGCAAAGATTGAGGTGGATGCATCTTCTGCTTATCTAAATACTCTTTTAGATGATAAGAGTTTAGAGGTAAAAGGAGTACCTAAAATTAAGTTGAGCCTTGATGGTGATATGGAGAAGCTAACCATACAGCTAAATGGACAAGCAGAGGTTATGAAAGATAATAATCTCTCAAATATAAATATCCAAAGCTCTCCTATCCATCTAAATCTAAAAGAGCATACCATAGATGGAAAATTAAAAGTTACCAATGATTCTAAAAACTTAGGTTTAAATTTTGATACCAGTTTTAGTGGAGATTATACAAATCCAAAATCTCTAAAGGTTAATGGTGATTTTAAGTTAAATAGTTTTAATGCTTTTGGAATAAATTTGGATAGTCTAGCTCCTCTAAAGGTTAAAATGCGTGATTCCCAAGATGGTACTATCTTCACCATAGAGTCTAAAGATGCAAAACGTATTAAACTTCATGCAACCACAAAAGATAAAGACCACTTCATTTTTGAGTTAAAGACAGGAAATCTATATCTATACAAAATGATGGAGCTTCCAGAGGCACTTGACCATAAATTTATAAAGCTTGATGTCAAAGGTGAGGTGACTCTATCTACACAAGAGTTTAAACTAAATGGTGATATCTTCTCCAATAAAAAGTTTCATGCTAAAATCTATTCAAAAAATATAAATAATAGATTTGATGCAACAGTAAAAACTAAATATCTATTGGTTAAAGCCAAAGGTGATATAAAAAATAAAAAGATAGAGGCAAAAGTAACCACCGACTCTCTAAGTGAACTACAAAATGAGTTTCACTCTCTCTATGACTTTAAGATGGCTGATATAGATGGAGAGTTGAGTATTGTAGCAAAACTTGATGGTGAAGATGTTCATGCTAATATCAGTTCTCCAGAGCTTCTTTTTAATGGATTTAATATAGAGCAATTGGAGTTAGATACTCTATATACTAAAGAGCTTATAACTCTTAACAAACTAAATTTTAAAACTACAGGTTTTGAGGATGATAGCTTAAACAAAGAGTTCTATCTAAATCAAAAAGGGCTTATCCACTTAGGGGCAAGTAGAGATGTTCTAATAGATATGCACCCAAATATTTTTGTAGAGATGAGAGGTGATGAGAACTATCTGGAGGGTGATTTTAAGATTACTAAATTACCTTTAGGTCATCCAAGTTATGGCTCTATGGTACTAAGTACAGATGTTCACTATCAACAAGATGGAAAGAGAAAAAATATCACAGGAGATATATTTCTAAAAAAGATGAAGCTATTCTATGAAGCAAAATTTTTAGATGCTGACCGTGACCCTGATGTGGTTATTATCACAAAGGCAGATAAGAAAAAAGAGAAATCAGAAGATGATTTTTTAGAAAATACAGCCATAAATCTAACTATTCATGCTCCTGAGGCAAACTATAGAACTCCTGATATAGATTTGCTTTTTGACATCAATGTTCAAGCCCACAAAGAGTATGGCAAGGAGTTATCTCTAGGTGGAAAAGTAGAGGAGATAAACGGTAGATTTGACCAAGTACCAAAACGTTTTAAGATTGTACGCTCAAACATAGTATTTAAAGATGGAAAAAAAATCAATCCACTATTAGATATTCATGTGGAGTATGAGCTACCACAAGTTCTTATCAATATAAATGTAGGTGGTTCAGCAGAGCGTCCAAAGATAGAGTTCAGCTCCGAGCCACCAATGCCAAAAAAAGATATTATGTCATATCTATTACTTGGAGTCTCAACTGCTAATTTTGCAAATGGAGAGGGTTCTGTAAGTAGAGAAGCAGAGCTATTTATCATCAATCAAGCAGCACGAGATTTATCATATGAAGTTGAGTTAGATAGGCTATTTGTAAAAGATGATGGAACAGGAGAGGGGTTTGCTATAGAGGTAGGTAAAAAAGTATCTCCCAAAAATATGGTAATTATAGAGACTTCAAAAGAGGGTAACAGTTTAATCTTGGAGCATGATATCAGCAAAAATATCAAACTCCGTATAGGACACCATCAAAAAGAGAAATCTTCACAGAGTATTGATATCTTTTTTAGGAAGAGGTTTAAGTAAAACTACTTCTCACAGAGAGGTTTTTCCCTCCTCTCTCCACTTTGGATGATGAAAATGTAACTGATGGTCACAAGCCGTAGAGACCACTGAAGCATCAAACTCAATAGTTCCTATACTATTCCACTCATCTTTTTTACTAGCTACAGCAATATCAAAAATTAGAGTTTTGCTGTTAATCTTTAGCTCATCACGAAAATCAATAGCATCTACTGTTTGCCCTTTTTGAGCTGTTATTCTCATCCATTTTGGGGTTTTAATATTGATTTTATCTGCTTCTCCTAACTCTGAAATCTCATAGAGTTGACGTATGCCTGAATGGCTATCTGCATCTGCAAACGCTTTTGCTACTTTTAGGGCATAGAGGAGATTTTTTAGCACTTCGCTTGTGGTAGTTACGCTTGGTTCATTGGTCATTGCTACATCGGTGAAGTGTTTAGCATCTGTACCTCCTAAATCATCAATAACAAAGAAATTAGCTGTCGGTTCGCTATTCTTTTGTGTTGGATTAGTGGTAGGAAAAAGTTTTCCTGCCAATCCAAATGCTCTTGTCTCTCCACTTTTGGTGTTGGACATGGCAGAGGAGGCTCTAGCTATTATTAGGGCTTGGCTATGGTTTTTGAAGTAGCCACTATATGGGTTCTCCTTATGAATTTTCCACTTACCTTTTAGGCAGATACCGTTTGGATGGGCTAGTTTATCGAAGTATGGAAGCATATCTTCACGCTTCTCTAACGTTCGTTTGGCATTTTGGAGGATAATATTTTTACTCCATGTAAATAGGCTTCCAAATGATATCTTCTCTTGGGGCAAGGTATCGAGTGGATTGGCACTAACCTCACTCCAAACACTCTTAAAACTGTTATATTTTTTCATCTGTGTTGCTCCTGTTATTAGGCTCAATATTATAAGTGCTACTGCTATCTTTTTCATCTAATCTTCTCCATTAATTACTACATCACTATCAAGTAAAAATAGTGAATTGTTTACCACTTTATCACCTTTTTTAAGTCCTGAAATTATCTCAAACTCTGTTGAGGAGATACGCTTGGCATTAACCAATTTACTTTTGTATTCACCCTCATATTCGCTAGGCACAAAGACCAAATGTTTATCACCTTTGGTGACAACGGCTGTATTTGGCAAGATAAGTCTACTCTTTTTAGGCTTTACTATTTTAATTGTTGCATAAGAGTTAGGCTGAATCTTACCATTTCTATTTGAAAGTGTTAGTCTAAAGTCTATGGTTTTATTTTTTGGGTCAACCAAAGGGTAGATATAGTCTATTTTGGCTCGGTGTACTTTTTTTGAACCACTAAGAGTCACCTCTACTCGTGTTCCTCTTTTGATAAAGGCTCTATCCTGCTCATAGGCTTTTGCTATAACCCAAACTTTGGAGAGGTTAGCTATCTTATAAATCTCCATCCCTTTTTTTACCGATGAACCCTCTGTTACTTTTTTCTCTACCACTACCCCTTTAAAATTGGAGTAAAAAGGTAGATATTTGTGTACCTTTCTACTCTCTTTGATTTCTCTGATACTCTTCTCTGTTATATCATATAGTTTTAGTCTATTCTCTATCATCGAGGCTAGTTCAGGGCTAACCTGTGAGGCACTTAGTAGTTCTATTTGGGCTTTGTAAATCTCTGGGCTATAGATATCAAAAAGCTTTTGCCCTTCTCTTACTCTGTCATAGATATTGGGAGAGGTGAGATTACGGATAAACCCGTTCTGTTTGACTGTAACAGTATATATCTTGTCATCAGCAATTTTTACATATCCATTGTACTCTTTTTTATCCTCTACTATTTTGTTTTGTACTTTTATAGTTTTGATATTGAAAAGTTGCTCTACTGTTGTTGCTTGTGCTAAAGTTTCAAATGATAAAACAAGCAGTAGAACTGTTGCAAAACTAGGAAGCGATGGCTTTAGCCTCGCCTTGTTCGGGGCTGAATCTTCCGATTCCGATATAAATAGATATCTCATTTTATTACTCCTAGTAGTTGGTCTATCTGATTCTCATCTAAGGCAATAGCCAAATATTTTTTATTAATTTCTAGTTGGTTATTTACCTTTTGGGTAAATAGTTCATAGTAGTGAAGCAGAGAGCCACCACTTACCAATTCTACTTTGGCATTATTGATAAGTTGCTCTATCTTCTGCCGATTTATCTCTAATATCTCCAACTCTTGATGGTGGGCTTGAAGCTTATGTAGGGTTATCTTTAATCCCTGTTTTAGTTCTGTTTTTATCTTGTTGTATGTTATCTCTTGGATATTTACACGTTTCATCGCTTGGACTTTTCTATTTGACTGTTTGTTGCGAATAAAAAGAGGATAGGCTATCGAAAATGAGAGATAATCATTTTTGTCAAAACGCTGATAGAATCCTGTAGTAACAGTGATATCTGCCTGTTCTTTTGCCGAAGCAAGAGCTACCCCTTTTGTTGCTACATCTCTTTGTGATGCTACTCTTTTTAGCTCTGGGCTTTTCACTTGTAGTTCTGCAAAAAGCTCATCAAAAGGTTGCAGATAATACTCTTTTGGTATCACTTCATCAGAAAACTTCTCTATTTTTAGATTTCCAATAAGCTCAATATACTCTTTTGCTATCTCAATTCGTTGTAGTGCATTTTCTCGTTGAAGTTTATAGCTTTGTTGCACTAGTTGGGTCTTGATATATCTCTCTATTGTCTGCTTTTCTATAGCTGAAAGATTGACAATAAGCTTCAATGGGTGCTTTAAAAATTCAATATATGCATCCAAAATATCAAGCTTATCTTGTGCATTTTTGGCATCTATAAATGAGTTACGCACCCCAAAAGCGATATTGACAGAGAGGATATCTTTTTTATCCTCTATTACCTGTCGTTTCTCTTGCTCTATGGCAGAGGAGATTTTTAGGTGGTTAGAGAGAGGGATTTTTTGAGATACTGCTACAAACTGATTTTGCATCGCCTCTTTGGTTCGAGAGAATGGGTTTTGTGCCTGTATATCGTTTATCCCTGCTTTTAAGATTGGGTCATCCCAAGTAGAGACAATATCAGACTCTTTGGCTAATATATCTGACTCCTCTTGCAAAATTTGAATTTGGTAGTTGTTTTGTATGCTAAACTCTATAACCTCTCGCAGAGTTTGAGCATGAAGGCAGAGAGATAAAAGCAGAATGGTATAAATTTTTTTCATGGTTATCTCCCGTAGATTCGATTTTATAGTATAATAGAGCTAGAGTATTTATACTTTTTTCCATCTTTTTCAATAAATATCTTAACCTGCCATGTACCACCCATTGAGAAGTTTACTGTTCCTGTATATCCATCTTTACTTGGTTTGAGAAGTTTAACCTCTTCCATATATGGCATTCCTGGCATCTCTGGCATAGATATTTTTAACTCTACTTTTGAAGCATCTGTTATCTCTTTTCCATCTTTGCTAATCAGAACATCTATTTTGTTGTTTCCTACCACTAAAGGTTTATCTGAAGAGTAGGTTACACTTAAATCCCCTGCTTTTCCTGTCTTTACAAACCCTTGAGATGCTTTATCATCACTACACGCGACAAAAAAGAGACCTGCTATTAATAGAGTTGCTATTTTAATTAGATTTTTCATTTTGAATTCCTTTGTATTTTATTGGACTTCTTGCAAAACTTGGGAACGATGGCTTTAGCCTCGCCTTATTTGGAACTAAAGTCGCCAATTCCGAAGAGTTTCAGAAGATGTCTGTTGTTGAAAGAAGTATAATAGAATTTGTGTGTAGAGCGTGTGGAGAGAGTTAAGCAGATGAAATTTATAAAAAATATGACAATTTGACATATTTCTAGGTCAATCATCCAAAATCTACTAAAATGGTGATAATATTACATAAACAAGGATAAAGGATGTCAATTACAATGGACGCAAACAAACAAAAAGCTTTAGATATGGCGATGAAACAAATCGACAAAACGTTCGGAAAAGGTACAATTGTAAGATTAGGTGATAAAGATATAGAGCCTATAGAATCAATCAGTACTGGCTCTCTTGGATTGGATATGGCACTTGGAATTGGTGGTGTTCCTGTTGGTAGAGTTATCGAAGTTTATGGACCTGAAAGCTCTGGTAAAACTACTTTGGCACTACAAATTACAGCCTCTGCACAAGCAGATGATAAAGTTTGTGCATTTATAGATGCTGAACACGCACTAGATATTCTATATGCCAAAAATTTAGGAGTAGATGTAGAGAATCTTTTGGTCTCTCAACCCGATTTTGGAGAACAGGCTCTTGATGTATTGGAGACCTTGGCTCGTTCTGGTGCTGTTGATGTTATTGTGGTAGATTCTGTCGCTGCCTTGACCCCAAAAGCAGAGATAGAGGGTGAGATGGGAGATATGCAAGTGGGTCTTCAAGCTCGTCTAATGAGTAAAGCACTTAGAAAACTTACAGCCGTTCTTCACAAGACCAATACAACTGTTATCTTTATTAATCAACTTCGTATGAAAATAGGAATGATGGGTTACGGTTCACCTGAAACAACAACAGGAGGAAATGCTCTTAAATTTTACGCCTCTGTTAGAATTGACGTAAGAAGAATAGCTACACTCAAACAGGGTGAATCTCAAATCGGAAATAGAGTAAAAGCAAAAGTTATCAAAAACAAAGTAGCCCCACCATTTAGACAAGCAGAATTTGATATTATGTTTGGTGAAGGTATCTCAAAAGAGGGTGAACTAGTAGACTATGGTGTAAAGCTTGATATTGTAGACAAATCAGGTGCATGGTTCTCATATGGTGAGATGAAACTAGGACAAGGTAAAGAGAATGTCAAAGCCAAATTCAAAGAAGACCACGCCTTACGTGACGAAATAGAAGCAAAAATCAAAGAGGCATTGGGTATTACAAGTATGCTTACTATGGATACCAAAGCGATTAAAGAGAGTGAAGAGGATTAACTCCTCTTTTTTTGCTATTCTCCTCATTCTCAATTTTTAATTGCTAATGAGTATCTACTAAATTGTGTTTAATTTAACTACTATTTACCCTTTATTATTCTTTTTTAGATAAACTAAAACAATAGTTTTAGGAGATAGGGAAATATAGATGAAAAAAAAGATAAAAAAACTAATCAAACGCTCCATTTACAAATCACTTATAGTGACTTTACTCTTTATCTCCATATCTCTTCTTAAAAACTTTGAGCTTGTACGTGAAAAGTTTGAAGATGCAGGGTTTGACCTTACCTCTAAGATGTTTTTTAGTACCAAATTAGAAAAAGCCCCCAATGCTCCTCCTCTGCTTATTTTTGGGTTTGATGATTTGTATATGCAAAAATATGGGCTTTTTGATGAGGATAATCGTACCAACTATGGGTATCTGTTTCCTAGAGAGCATATTGCTAAGTTTATTAAACGTTTTGACAAAGTGAGTCATCGACTTGATGAGGAGCATCATGCACCACAAGCTCTTTTTTTGGATATGGATGTCTCGTTTGGTTCAAATGTAAAGGGAAATCTCTCTGCTGAAGATGAGGCTCTGTTGGATATTTTGGAAAATGATGAGCGTCGTCCCTATACTCTTATCTTCCCAAAGATACGCACAGACAATTTTATAGAGCAATCTACCCGACCTAAAATCGTGGAGATGATAGCAGACCAAAGGATTGTTTTTAGTTCAGTAGGGTTTACAAACTCAAAAGACAATGCAACGCGTCGTTATATCAGTTACAAAACATTTCACAATCCAACTGATGGCAACAGAACCTATCCTCATGTGGCTCTGCGATTGTGGAATCTTGCACAAAAGAGAGACACCAACCTCACGTGGATACAAAAGCATTTTTCCAAGCAGGATATTGTG
>Ga0256827_10001509_pt1 | contig 14935 bp, 13 predicted proteins | sample CV84metaG_FD_185977 | JGI IMG/M metagenome (GOLD analysis project Ga0256827, IMG submission 185977) | Hydrothermal vent microbial communities from East Pacific Rise, Pacific Ocean - CV84 | ecosystem: Environmental > Aquatic > Marine > Hydrothermal vents | place: Pacific Ocean: East Pacific Rise... | reverse complement strand
TATTAAAGCAGGAAACTGGACCGATATTAAGCAAGAACTTATTGATGGTCGTATCGACATCATCGCAGGGATGTATTATAAGGTTACTCGTGCCGAAAATGTCAATTTCAGTTTACCATACATCATTATCACCCATTCTTTATTTGTAAAAAAGGGTGACTATTGGAATAGTTTAAAGGATGTAAAAGATGATAAAAAATTAAAGATTATTGTAGAGAACAGCAGTGTTTTACATAAATACTTAAACACTGCCGGGATCGAAAATAACAGGATCATTGCTGTTGAGGACCAGTTCGATGTGCTTCAGGTACTTTCCGAAACACCAAACACCTGCGCTGTTTTACCCAAATTACAAGGAGAATACACCGCCTCAAAACATGGCTTCAACAATATTATCACCGTTGGATTACCTATTTTGCCTCGCGAATACTCGGTAGCCATCAATAAAAAAGACACGGCTTTATTGAACGATATTAATAATGCTATCACCAACATTAACAACAGCGGTGCCTACCAACGTATCTATAATAAATGGTTCGGGAAACACGAGCATATTCAGCCCAAAGAGCCCAAAAACTCCATGGTAGAATATGTGTTTTTATTTATCTTAAGTGTTATCTCATTCATCTATATCTTTAAATACTGGCATCTGAAAAATAAAAAAAACAAGCTGAAAACCATCGTAGAACAATATGAGAAGAAACTACATCTAACAAACAGCCAACTCATTGAAAGCGAAACACTTTTACGAAAGATTACCGAATACAACCCCTACCCCATTGCCCTAATCAGGAACCAGGGTGAGATATACTATATTAACAACTTATTCGAGAAAAAACTCCAGCTTAATAAAAAGGATATTCCCACTATAGATATCTGGATAAAGAAATTCTTTCCGGATCCTGCATTTCAGGAAAAGGCCCATGTAAAAATCCATAACATCATCCATCGTTTAAATGCCGATTTCAGCGATAAAGAATCCGAGAGACTCACGCTAATCACTCAAAACAATAAGCATGAAAATCTGGAAGTCACCATTCACTTCGCTTCTTTAGGACAAAAAGAAATCATCTTATTTTTCGAAAAAATTGAACGGGTATAGCTTGGCAGCCTAATCTTCTAAAAAAATATTCAATTGTTCGTAATCGGCATCACGTTCATAAAACAAACTCAGCTGTTGTTTTTCACGGTATTTCTTACCCACTTTCTCGTCGGTATACTCTTCGGTATAGGTTTTCAGGACATCTTTAATCAATTTATTAGGCGATAAGCCATGTATCTTGCAGTAGTTCTGAAGACTTTGAGATTGCTTTTTACTCAACTTAAATCTGTATGTATTAAAACGCTTTCGGGGCGACATCCTATGTTCAATAAATAAAAAGATAAAAATACATTTTTCTGTGGAATTAGCAAAAACACCTCAAACTAATATCATCATTCCGGTATTAGTTGATATCTATGGCATAAGCAATCATAAAAATATAAGCTACAGTAGGCTTAGCGGTATATACCTGTTTCTGGATACGATAAGAAAGTTGTAGTTCCGACCATTTATTCACCGGCATTTGTGCGCCCATGGTCCAGCGCAACAACTTGGTTTCGCCGCCGAGTCTCCCACTAAGCCCCCAATAATGCTCTATGGAAACATAAGGTTCAATCTTACACTTCTTGATATCATAGGTCAGCGTGAAGCGCGAACGCAAAGTCATGTCTTCACCAATGTTGGCAGGATTTACCACCAGCCATTCATACTCATATCTTTCTCTGATACTCAGTCGTGTACGTCCCCATTTCTTAAAAGAATAGATGGCATCTACACCAACACGATGGGTAGACACTTTTGAATTAAGATGATAATCAGAGAAGCGATATTTTGTCGCTATGGCTAATCTTTTACTAATATTATATTTTAGCCCCAGGTCGGCATAGTATTTTCTTATCTGTTGAGCGTTTTCGTAGGATCGGATACCGATAGAAGAAGTCAGTTTTATTTTCTTATTGATTTTATATTTCGCCGACATATTGCCCCATATCTGAAAATCATTCTCCTGTGCTTCCACCACAGACATGGCCAAAGCACTGATTAAAAGAATCACACAAAAACGGATCATATTCACTTTAGGACGTATCAAAATTACAGCTAAATACTATCTTCATCCACCACATGCCCGCCAATAGTAGGAGCATAAAAGAAGATCCTGATCTTTACCACATCTCTCAGGAAATCGATATTTCCTATCTCTATTCTATGAATATCCAAACCTGTTCTTTCCTTGAGGTCTGCCAACAATTCATCTGAACGCTCGGGTTTAATCAGCTCAATACGTTCGTAGGTAATGGTTTTGGAGATATCCTGTTTGGTGAGCCATATTTTCTCTAATACATAAGTCACGGCCACAATAAATACATTGGCAATACCTACCTCTACCATGCTCAGCTTTTTATTGGTAATGGCATTAATCACCGAAATACCAATCACTACAAACAAATAGGTCATCTCCTTGGTAGGTATGGGGTCGGTCCGGTATCTGATGATACCAAAGATGGCAAACATACCAAAGGCAAAGCCCATCTTTATCTTGGCATCTCCCAATAAATAAACCAAAAGGAAAACAACAATACTCATCAACACAAAGGTGAATAAGAAGTCTTTACGGCGTGTAACGGGATAATAAATATAACGAATTACCAATATGGTAACCGCAGTATTTAGAAGTATCCGTGTGAGAAACTCAAATAAATGAGAATCAAAGATGGCTAACTGGTCTAATAATATCATAATATGTTTTTTTCAAGTATTTTATTAATATTCTTTATTCTCACTTTAAATCTGTTGTATTTCAATCCTTTATGGTGCATATACATACCGGTCACAAATTTACTAAAACTGGCAGGGTATATTCTGGCTTCTTTTAAGGCTTTTTTAAGACTGGTAGAGCCACTATGCCTTTCTGATTTTATTTCCAGAACCACCAGCTCATTGATATGCTGATAACGTTCGTTTCCATTGCTAAAACCCACATTCAAATCAATGGTAATACGTTCTTTCTTATTATTATTCAACAGCATGATCCTGTCAAACTGATTGTTCATCACATGATTTAGTTGGGGAACAGAGAAAGGGGTCTTCTGCGAGATAAAATCTCTGTCGGCCCGGTCGTCACCACTGCTGAGCTGCCTGTATTTCTCGGTTTTGCCTTTATTATTCTTGAACTTTACCTCTAAAAAAGTTTCTCCTGTAAGCAGATACTTCCGTCTTCGGATCTTATACCTGTTCAGTTTGCCATTATGATGCCACTTGAGCATCTGAAAAGAATCCGTATCGTAATAGGCACTTCGGTAGGGCATCAGACGCTCTCCTTTAATCTCCATAACAGCATACTGCCCTTTTAACGAACTTAAGAGCTGAGGCAATAAACGCTGGTGAAAGATGAATTTAGTATCTACTCTGTTCATCAATCCCACACTGTTCATCTCTTCCAAGGAAACAGATGCCATAGACGCTATGATTTCCTTAACTGTCATCGGCACTTTAATCAATAATGTCTATTCGGCCCACATCCAATACTTGTCGGTGTTGATAAATAGAATCGTGAACAATGATAGGAACGTGATCCTGAGGGTCCTGTCCTGTAATATCTCTGCTATACACATATACCTGATACTTACCTTGTGGCAACGAATTAAACACAAAACTACCATCATAAAAGGTTCGTTGTCGTGCAAAATAATAACTGTCCTGCTCACGCGCTAAATACACATATTTGTTTCTGATATAAAAACTATCTTTTAAGATGGTTAAATCTGCATTCCAGTCGTAGGCAAACACCCGCCCCCGGATGGTTGAGGAGCCTTCGTAATTGCTTACCTGATTATAAACGTGAATCACCGGCACATCCACCGTCGTCCCGTTTTTATCGATATGAACACTCTCGATAACCGGAGCTTTCCCACTCTCCGATTCTCCGGAAATATCATCGGAATAAGCATATACCTTATAATCGCCTTTTCTTAAATGGGGGAAACGATAAGTCCCGTCATAATGCGTATCGGTTTTATCGCTATAAAAGTCATCATCGCCATACATGATATACACATTTCTTTCTTCGTCGGGGAATATAGCGTATACCTTTGAGAAATCATCACTACACAGACTCACCATCACTGTTCCTCTTATGGTAGAGGTTCCTCCTTCTCCTTCATGTTTCTTACAAGATACCAGAAAAAAAATCATCCCGAAAAACATTAAAACTAATTTCCGTATCATAACATATATATATTTGTCATTAGCATTGAATAAATAAAGAAAAGACAAGTGATTTATTGCCGCAAATGTAAAAAAAATATAACTTATAGACGATTTAGAAACAATAAAGCTTTCATTTAATAATATATCTAATCATTTTTTATATTTGCAGCAAATTATCACAGTTTAATAATTAATGTAAACAATATTGTATTTACTTTTGTCGTTACATACTCAAATAATACAAAACTAATACCATTTCATTTTGAGAAAACTTACTATATTCCTTATTCTAATTACAGGTTTGATTACTTTAAGGCTTGAAGCACAAAGTGGCGGGGATAACACCTATAATTTCCTCACACTACCTAACTCGGCACGTGTGGCCGGTATGGGAGGTAATTTCCTGGCTATCAAGGACAATGATATTAACCTTGGATTAAACAACCCTTCTCTCATCAGTCCCGAGATGCATAATAATCTGGGTATGAGTTTTGTAGATTATTATTCCGATATTAAGTATGGCTACGCCACTTATGGCCGCCATTTTAATAAGGTAGGTAGCTTTGTGGCCACTATGCAGTTTATGGATTATGGTAAATTCACCTATGCCGACAACGTAGGAAACGCGGAGGGTAACTTTGGCGTGAATGAATATGCTATGAATATTGGCTGGGGCAGAGCTTTAGACAGCAGCTTTTTTATTGGTGCAAACATCAAAGGTATTTTTAGCCAGTTTGAATCGTATAATTCTTTTGGCCTTGCAGTAGATGTAGCCGGTACTTATTATAATAAAGAAAACCTGTTTACTGCCTCTTTGATTGTTAGCAATATTGGCCGACAAATAACCACTTATAACGGCTATAACGAACCGCTTCCCTTCGAGATAAAGGCCGGTTTATCAAAGTCCATGAAACATATCCCTTTAACATTTTCGGTACTTTTCACCAATTTACAGAAGTGGGATCTCACCTACCAAAGTACCATCAATGTGGAAACCGACCCTGTTACCGGAGAGGTGGTGGACAGCAAAGGCGGCATTGCCGATTTTAGCGATAAACTCATGCGACATATTGTATTTGGTGCCGAACTTCGTCCTTTTAAAATCATCCGCCTCCGCCTGGGTTATAACTATCTCCGAAGAAAAGAAATGGTAGTAGCCAGCAAACCTTCCACCGTAGGTTGGTCGTGGGGACTGGGTATTAAAGTGTATAAATTCGAAGTAGCCTATTCCCGAAGCGCTTATCACTTAGCCCCTGCTTTTAACTTCTTTACCGTCACCACCAATATCGATAGCTTCTTTAATACCATGGAATGAGTTGAAGTACTTAAAGTTAGAAGTACTTAGAGTACTTAGAGTTGAAAGTTCATCAAGTGGAAAGTTTGTAAAGTGGAAAGTTCATAAAGTGGAAAGTTTGTAAAGTTAAAAGTTTATAAAGTGAAGAAAATATTGATAATCGTGATAACTTACTAACTTTACAAACTTAACGAGCTTCACAACCTCACAACTTCATAACTTCATAACTTCATAACCTCATAACCTCATAACCTCATAACCTCATAACCTCATAACTTGATAACTTGATAACTTGACAAACTTGATAACTTGACAAACTTGATAAACTTGATAAACTTGATAAACTTCATAACCTCATAACTTGATAACTTTACAAACTTTATGAACTTTATAAACTTTATAAACTTTATAAACTTTACAAACTCAAAAAAACATGAATAAAAAACCAAGATTAAACTTCTGGCAGATTTGGAATATGAGTTTTGGATTCCTGGGGATTCAGTTTGGATTTGCCCTTCAGAATGCCAATGCCAGCAGGATATTAAGTACTTTTGGTGCAGATGTAGAGCATTTAAGCTGGTTTTGGTTGGCGGCTCCATTAACGGGCATGGTTGTTCAGCCTATCATAGGTCATTTCTCCGATAAGACCTGGAACCGCTTTGGACGTCGTCGTCCTTATTTTCTGTTTGGTGCCGTTCTCACTTCCATCGCTTTGGTGTTTATGCCCAATGCCGGAAACATGGCGGTATATATGTCTCCCATGCTCATAGGTGCCGGTATGCTGATGATCATGGATGCCTCCATCAACATCTCCATGGAGCCTTTTCGTGCTTTGGTGGCCGATTTATTGCCTTCGGATCAACGAACCTTAGGCTTCTCCATTCAAACCTTCTTAATTGGTATTGGTGCTGTGTTTGGCTCCTGGATGCCTTACATCCTGGCCGAATGGTTTGGGGTCAGCAAAACAGCCCCCGAAGGGATGATACCCGATAATGTGATTTTTAGTTTTTATGTGGGTGCTGCTACCCTTTTAATAACCATTATCTGGACGGTAGTTAATACCAAAGAATATCCTCCCGAAGAATTCGAAGCATTTGCCAGTCACGAAGCCCGGGAAAGAGGCGAAGAAGAACCGGCAGAAGAAGAAAAAAGATCTGGATTCCTCGAAATCATCAACGACTTTAAGAACATGCCTTTAACCATGAAACAATTAGGCATCGTTCAGTTCTTTAGCTGGTTTGCCTTATTCAGCATGTGGGTGTTTACCACTCCCGCCATTGCACAACATATCTATGGCCTGAATATCGCTGATACTTCATCCGATGCTTATAACGAAGCAGGCAACTGGGTAGGAACACTTTTTGCCGTTTATAATGCGGTGGCTATGTTTTATGCTTTGGCTTTACCTTTTATTGCTGCAAAGATTGGCAGAAAGAAAACGCATTCCATCTCGCTACTGGCCGGAGGTTTAGGTCTTATCAGCTTTTATTTTATTACCGATAAAGAAATGCTTCTGTTTTCGATGATAGGAATAGGCTTTGCCTGGGCCAGTATCTTAGCCATGCCTTATGCCATACTTGCCGGCTCCATCCCTGTTAAAAAAATGGGGATTTATATGGGTATCTTTAATTTCTTTATCACTTTCCCCCAAATAATAAATGGTCTGTTTGGTGGCCCTATAGTAAAAAGAGTCTACGAATCGCAAGCCATTTATGCCATCTTAATCGCAGGTGTCTTTATGATTTTGGGCGCCATCTCCGTTATCTTTGTAAAAGACAAAGACGCTATCGTGAAATAACCATCTCCTTATTTCTGATAACAACCTGCTTCGATTATAAATAATAAATAATCGAAGCAGGTTTATTATGTAAATCCCTCTAATTTTCATATATTTACATAAAGAGTTTTATTAACGGCCAAATAACACCATGCCGTTACCAAATTGAACCCAGGTACAGATGGCACAGAGTAAATTGATGATACTTGCGCTATTAATTCCGCTTCAATTAATAGCGATTCACGATCCTACTACCAAAGGAGCCCGTTCGTTCGGGATGGGAAATATTGGAGTAGTAGGTACCGGTTTTCATACGGTGTATAACAACCAGGCTGCCATGGCTTATTTCGATCATATAGCCGCAGGTATCGACTACGACCAGGGCTTTTTTGCCGATCATGCTCTCAGCCATCAATCAGCGGCCTTTATCTTCCCTACCCGTGCAGGTGCCTTTGGATTCAACATCAACTATTTTGGATACGCTGCTTATAATGAACAAAAAGCAGGTGTGGCTTACGGCAAACAATTGGGCAAAAAGCTGGCTTTAGGGGTTCAGCTCAACTATTTCAGGAGCTATATTGGAGCCGATTACGGCAGTGCACAAGCAGTAAGCTTCGAGATAGCTATTTACAGCATGCTCACGAAAGAGATAGAGCTGGGGGCTCATATCTTTAATCCCATAGGCATGAAGATAGGCCAAAACCATCCCGAAGCCATCCCTGTCGCTTTTCGGTTTGGCTTATTATATCATGTGGATAAAAACCTCATCCTCCTCTCCGAGATAGAAAAAATCCTGGACCAAAAAGAAAGCTATAAGCTGGGATTGGAATATCAGATAAGCGAACATTTTATGGCCAGAACAGGATTGGCCACCGCGCCAACACTTTTTACATTTGGTTTTGGACTATACAGCCCGAAACTATTATTAGATATAGGCGCCGGCTTTCATCAAACATTAGGATTTACACCCCGCATCTCCCTTCGCTTCAATATTAAGTAATGATCAGGCCATGCATACATATCAATTTGAGAGCTTTCTCAGTGTTGATAGCCTTTCTGCTATTGATACATCCGGATATTTGGGGACAGGAGCTGGTGATAAAGAATGCCATTGAACACCTGAGCGAAAAATCGGAAACCAACTTTGATTACTCCGATATCTTAGATGAATTCATCTCCCTAAAAGATCACCCGGCCAACCTCAACGATGCTGAGGAAACTAAAAAGCTCTTGCCGCTTTTCTTGCTCAACGAGCTACAATACCAAAACCTCCGACAATATATCGATAGCAACGGCCTGCTTTTAAGCCCCAACGAATTGCTTTTAATCGATGGCTTTAACAGCCAGACCATCACCAATCTGAAAGCTTTTACCACCACCAAAGAGGTGAAGAAACGGGACTACCCCAAACGCTCCAATATCTTTAAATACGGCCGACATCAGATATTCCTCCGCTATCAAAGAACCCTACAAACGGCCGATGGCTATAAAAACCGGAGCGATTCGGTGTTCAACAGCCAGCCCAACTCAAAATATCTGGGCAATGCCGATAAGTATTATTTTAAATATCAATTCAACTACAGCCACCGGATCAGAGCCGGTCTGGTGGCCGAGAAAGATGCCGGAGAGCTTTTTTTCGAGAACATCAACAATCCTGTCATCGATTCATTAATAGGTGATAAAATCACCAAAGGCTTCGATTTCTATGCGGCCAATATCTATATACAGGACATAGGCATCGTGAAACAAGCCGTTATTGGCGATTACCATCTGCTTTTTGGTCAGGGTTTAAATATGTGGACGGCCCTCTCCTTTGGGAAATCGGCTACCGCCTTAAATATTAGAAAATACGACGAAGGCATTAAACCCAATACATCTACCGATGAAAATAAGTTCCTCAGAGGTGCCGCTGTCAAAATAGGCCTTCAGCCATGGGAGCTCACCTGCTTTTACTCTAAGAAAAAACAAGATGCTTCCGATTTCTTAAGCCCCGACGATCAGGAAACGCATCTTATAAAATCGCTCAATGGCACGGGCTACCACCGGACGGTTAACGAGATCCTGAAAAAGAGTGCCGTAGAGATCCAATTGCTGGGCAGCAGATTACAATACACCCACAGGCTTTTCACAGTGGGCATCACCGGCAGCCATAGCCAGTTGGATAAAGAGGTCTTGGCTCAGCCTGCACCCTACCAATACTATCAATTTAAGGGCAAGGAAAACACCCTGATAGGTAGCGACTATAGTTTCAGATTATACAAACTCCATTTCTATGGCGAATACAGCTATCAGCTAAATGGCGGCTGGGCTTATCTTGGCGGACTATCTGCTCAATTAAACTCCCGATTTGCCCTGGCCCTGATGTACCGGAACTATCAAAAAAACTATATCAACCTCTTTGGGGCTGCCTTTGGCGAAAACACCCAAAACACCGCCGAAGAAGGTTTTTATATGGGCTGCAACTTCCTGATATCACCCAAATTACAACTAAATGCTTATGCCGATATTTTCAGGTTCAGCTGGCTGAAATACCGAATAGATGCCCCATCATACGGCAGCGACTATCTGGCAGAAATCCATTACCAACTACAGCCCAAAACCACTATGTACTTCAAGATCAGGTATAAAACAAAGATGCTCAATCATTTTACGGAACAGCAAGCCCATGCGGAGCTACAAAAACAAGAGAAATACAGTATCCGCTACCATATCAGCTATCAGGTACATCCACAGCTGTGGCTTAAAAACAGGATTGAATATCAGGTCTTTCGTACGCTGTCTGAGGGAAAACAAGGCGGTTTCTTAATCTATCAGGACATCATCTTTAAAAACAAAAAAGAGACATTGAGCCTCTCTACCCGTCTGGCCCTCTTTGATGTAGACGATTACGACAGCCGGATTTATGCTTATGAGGCCGACCTGCTTTATGTGTTCTCGGTGCCGGCCTATTATAACAGAGGCCTTAGAGCTTACGGCATGCTGACTTATAAGATAAGCAAGACAGTACAGTTTTGGATCAAGCTGGCCCATAGCTGGTACGAAAATAAAGAGGAAATCAGCAGTGGTTTAAATCGTATCGAAGGCAGCTGTAAAACCGAAGTCCGCTGCCAGCTGCGAATTAAAATTTAAAAGCCAGACCCAAACCGTAATTCTGTTTGATCTGTAGTTTACGTGTCTCGCCGGTTTTCACCCTGTGGCCATCCTGCACTTCATATACCGGTATCGTGGTGTTATGATCGTAAACCAAATGCAGGTATAGGTTGGCTACAAAATACCGATTGATGGTAAAGTCGAATAAGGTCTCCCAGTCCACATCAATATTCCACCTGTTCGAAGGATCGGAATCGGCATAATTATTATACAATATCATATGCGAGCGTAAATCGATATTCTTAAACAACTCGTGGCTATATCTTAGCTTCAGCTGCATACCTAACTCCGCTTTCAGGTTATCACCGGGCTCTATGATCTCGCCATCTGCGTTCTTTACCGCCGGCTTCACACCAAACTTCCCTTCGTTGGCCAAATCCTGGTTCATCACAAAAATCAGCTTCCCTGCCATAGGCGAGAAGAATATCGACAAGCCCGTGACGGATTTATTCTCCACCCCCAGCGATAAAGTCACATAACCGGGCGCAAAGAAATCGGAGACCTCAACCGAATCGTTGGGGTATTTATAACCTTTGGTATACTGACTCTTTAACTCGCTCTGAGCATTATAAAACCAATTGGTCTTAAACTGATGCGCCACACTGGAGAGATACCTGAAATTATCTTCGGTCTTTCGGGGCGTAGAATACTGATACAACTGCATCCCATAAGCGGTATTGAAATAGTTCTCGAATTTAAAATTCCCCTTTTCATAAATCAGGATCATATCAAAATAAGTAGCGCCACTCACCGAGCTCTCACCACCATCGGCCCAATCCGACAGGAAGATGGTTTGTATATTCAAACGGGTCCGGCCTTCGAAACGCCAAAACGTCCCCGAATCATATACCTTCATGGAGTCGATAGGCAATATGATGGCAGGAGGCAAAGTAAAATCCTTATCTCCGGCAAACAATCCTTTTGTAAGCAACAACAGAAACAAAAGGGAAAAAGATGATATTGCTTTTTTTGTGCTCATACTCTTAAATGCAAAAGTAAAAATAATAACTAAACGAAGCTATTATTTAAGGGCTATGCAAGCAAAAACCAGACCAACCATCAATCAGCTGCCAGGCTAACTACCAATCATCTGATGACTTCATGCATCTTCCAGGTAGTCATCTGATGATTCTTTCTCCTGCCGGTCTAACTATCAATCATCTGATGACTTTATACATCTTCCAGGTAGTCATCTGATGACTTCGTACATCTTGCTGGTAGTCATCTGATGATTCTTCACCTGCCAGTCTAAGCTTCAATCATCTGATGACTTCATGCATCTTCCAGGTAGTCATCTGATGATTCTTTCAGCTGCCAAGCTAAGCTTCAATCATCTGATGACTTCGTGCATCTTCCGGGTAGTCATCTGATGATTCTTTCAGCTGCCGGTCTAACCATCAATCATCTGATGACTTTATACATCTTCCAGGTAAGTCATCTGATGATTCTTTCAGCTGCCAAGCTAACCATCAATCATCTGATGACTTCATGCATCTTCCAGGTAGTCATCTGATGATTCTTCACCTGCCGGTCTAACCATCAATCATCTGATGACTTTATACATCTTCCAGGTAGTCATCTGATGATTCTTTCTCCTGCCAAGCTAACTATCAATCATCTGATGACTTCATGCATCTTCCAGGTAGTCATCTGATGATTCTTTCTCCTGCCAAGCTAAGCTTCAATCATCTGATGACTTCGTACATCTTGCAGGTAGTCATCTGATGATTCTTTCAGCTGCCAAGCTAACTATCAATCATCTGATGACTTCGTACATCTTCCAGATAGTCATCTGATGATTCTTTCAGCTGCCAGACCAACCTTCAATCATCTGATGACTTCATACATCTTGCAAATAGTCATCTGATGATTCTTTCTCCTGCCGGTCTAACCATCAATCATCTGATGACTTCGTACATCTTCCGGGTAGTCATCTGATGATTCTTTCAGCTGCCGGTCTAACCTTCAATCATCTGATGACTTCGTACATCTTCCAGGTAGTCATCTGATGATTTTCAGCTGCCAGGCTAACTATCAATCATCTGATGACTTCGTACATCTTCCAGGTAGTCATCTGATGATTTTTTCTCCTGCCGGTCTAACTATCAATCATCTGATGACTTTATACATCTTCCAGGTAAGTCATCTGATGATTCTTTCAGCTATCAAGCTAAGCTTCAATCATCTGATGACTTCGTACATCTTGCAGGTAGTCATCTGATGATTCTTTCAGCTGCCAGGCTAACTACCAATCATCTGATGACTTCATGCATCTTCCAGGTAAGTCATCTGATGATTCTTTCAGCTGCCAAGCTAACCATCAATCATCTGATGACTTCATGCATCTTCCAGGTAAGTCATCTGATGATTTTCAGCTGTCAGGCTAACTACCAATCATCTGATGACTTCGTACATCTTGCAGGTAGTCATCTGATGATTCTTTCAGCTGCCGGTCTAACCATCAATCATCTGATGACTTCATGCATCTTTTAGGTAGTCATCTGATGATTCTTCACCTGCCAAGCTAACCATCAATCATCTGATGACTTTATACATCTTGCAGGTAGTCATCTGATGATTCTTTCAGCTGCCAGGCTAAGCTTCAATCATCTGATGACTTCATACATCTTCCAGGTAGTCATCTGATGATTCTTTCAGCTGCCAAGCTAACCATCAATCATCTGATGACTTCATGCATCTTCCGGGTAGTCATCTGATGATTCTTTCAGCTGCCAAGCTAACCTTCAATCATCTGATGACTTTATACATCTTCCAGGTAAGTCATCTGATGATTCTTCACCTGCCGGTCTAACCTTCAATCATCTGATGACTTCGTACATCTTGCAGATAGTCATCTGATGATTCTTTCAGCTGCCAAGCTAACCTTCAATCATCTGATGACTTTATACATCTTCCAGGTAAGTCATCTGATGATTCTTCACCTGCCGGTCTAACCTTCAATCATCTGATGACTTCGTACATCTTCCAGGTAGTCATCTGATGATTCTTTCAGCTGCCAGGCTAACTACCAATCATCTGATGACTTCATGCATCTTCCAGGTAGTCATCTGATGATTCTTTCAGCTGCCGGTCTAACCTTCAATCATCTGATGACTTCGTACATCTTCCAGGTAGTCATCTGATGATTTTCACCTGCCGGTCTAACCATCAATCATCTGATGACTTCATGCATCTTTTAGGTAGTCATCTGATGATTCTTCACCTGCCAAGCTAACCATCAATCATCTGATGACTTTATACATCTTGCAGGTAGTCATCTGATGATTCTTTCAGCTGCCAGGCTAAGCTTCAATCATCTGATGACTTCATACATCTTCCAGGTAGTCATCTGATGATTCTTTCAGCTGACGGTCTAACCATCAATCATCTGATGACTTCATGCATCTTCCGGGTAGTCATCTGATGATTCTTCACCTGCCGGTCTAACCTTCAATCATCTGATGACTTCGTACATCTTCCGGGTAAGTCATCTGATGATTTTTTTTGGGGTGGGTTGGGATGGAGATCCCAAGAAGGCTCCATTTTGAGAATACAAAGTCAAATGGCTCTGCCATTTAGGACTTTTTCATTGGGAGAGAAACCAAGCTAGCTTGTTTCTCTCCCAATGAAAAAGTCCAAATCACTTTCGTGATTTGGACTTTGGTATTCATCTGTGATCCCGCTGGGATTCGAACCCAGGACCCACGGCTTAAAAGGCCGTTGCTCTACCAACTGAGCTACGGAATCAGCTCTTTCCTTTAAGGGAGTGCAAAGATAAAGTATTTTTTTTAAAGCCCAAGTTTTTTTTGTTTTTTTCGGCTTTTAAAGCCCCATAAAAGCACTTAAATATAAGAGCCGTAAAAGATTAAAAAAAAATTAAAAGTAATATGTTTGCGTATTAAATTATTTATATATCTTTGCAGCCCGAAATAAAAGGCAAGAATTGATAAATTTATAAAATTAATATAGCATGGCTAATCATAAATCAGCTTTAAAGAGAATCAGACAATCAGAAAAACAAAGATTACATAATCGTTATTATTCTGTAACTATGCGTAATGCAATTAAAAAACTTAAAACCACCGAAGACAAAACACAAGCCAACGAGCTTTTATCTTCTGTGATCAGTTTAATTGACAAAAACATGAAGCGTTCTATTATTCATAAGAATAAAGCTGCAAATCTGAAGTCGAAACTTACTAAACGCGTGAATGCTTTAGCATCATAAGTTGTTTGTAATCACATAACAAAGGTCGCTTATTTTATAAGCGACCTTTTTTTATGCCCTGAAAAGAGTTTATAATGATAAATTTGTTTCTTTAAAAGGAAACTCCTATCTTTACATTGAAAATGGAAAACAATAGATTAAAAAGAAAGAGTCTCGACGAAATGATTGATAGACATATTGGTCGGGAAGGAACTGAAAAGAGAGATACTTTTGAGGAAGAATTGCGTTTAGATATAC
>Ga0256827_10001508_pt1 | contig 14947 bp, 9 predicted proteins | sample CV84metaG_FD_185977 | JGI IMG/M metagenome (GOLD analysis project Ga0256827, IMG submission 185977) | Hydrothermal vent microbial communities from East Pacific Rise, Pacific Ocean - CV84 | ecosystem: Environmental > Aquatic > Marine > Hydrothermal vents | place: Pacific Ocean: East Pacific Rise... | reverse complement strand
CATCGATCCGCTCTTATCGAGGATTAATAAATAATAGGTTTTTGTGTTCTCATTCATCATTTTACTTTTTGAGGTTTTATTCATTTAAATTCACCGCAAAAGTAGACCGGGTTACAAGAGTAGGAAAATGTTTACAAGGTTGTAAGGAGGGAAGATAAAAATCATTATAGATTAGATGTAACCAATATTATAACAATAAGCTTTTAATAAACCTGTTTTTTTATTCGGGGTTATAATTGTCAATCAACAGGTTGATTCAAAAATACCAAAAATGTTGTTTTTGTTAATGCCAGCAGAAGATGATGAAGCAATGCTTTTATTAAACTACTGACCGGATATATTTTTAATCTTTTTACAAATACTATACAACTCAAAAGAGAAATTATTTGAAACGTATTATGCGGTTTGTTCGATGTTATTTTTAAAGAATTGAGTATACTTACTTTGATTTGAATCAATAACAAACAGATTTACCATTGCACGCGACATTCCTGTATATAAAAGCTCAACGGTTGAGCTAGTATTACCAACAAATTGATCTTCCTCAATTAGCAGAAAAACTGTATGCGACTCCCAACCTTTGTAACTGTATATTGTTGAAAATTTCATCAAACCATTATGCTTAAAATGAACTTTATTGTTACGCATAATTCTTTCCAATTTGTTTTTAATACGACTGGCAAGCTTTTTACGTTCTCTCTCTTCTTCAGCTTTTATTATGTTATCTGGTTTGAAATTAATACTTGTTGCCTCAAAAAGAAAGAAGTCTATTGTTTTCTCAAAATTAATATGCCATTTTTTAAACTCTTCTAAATTAACATTGCGATTATCAAGAAAAGCTATTAACTTGTTATCACCTATTGTAATGAAAGCAAGGTAAAGCGTTATTGCTTTAATCAAATCAGAAGGTATTTTATTAAACATATCAACTCCCTGATTCACTACAGGAACACTCATAAGCTCTTGAATAATTACACTATAATGAGTTTCAAGCTTATCAAAAGTAATAGCTGTATGTTCTTTCATATTGGTACGCCATAAAAAGTCAAGTTCTCGTATTGTTTTATGTGTATTAGATAAAACAGTAACATCTTCAGGATGTATTTTATAATCTATTATTGTTTTTTTAATGTAAGTGTATATGGAAGATAACTCATGTTGTAACTGTGAAGATTTGGGAAAAGTAAAATATTTTATATGATCTGCCTGATTAAAGATGTCAGTTTGAGCACCATCTATAATTTCGTCAAGGTAATACTTGTCTGACATAAAGCTAGATTGAAAACGGCTTAATAACTGGAGTATAGAATTTTTAGAACGAAATGATTCATTTAATCTATTCCAATTACCAGAAATACCAGTATATGGCCTTTTATCTTCTTCAATTTTTCGATTATAAATATTCTGCTTTTCGTCTCCAAATACAATAAAAGTACCATTGTCTTTTAAAAAGTATTTTTTAATATTCTCAATCCATTCTTTTTTATAATCTTGAATTTCATCAATAAGGATAGTGTCGAATTTCTGGGTTTTCTCAGCAAAACATGAAAAAAATTCTGTGTCATCATATGGAGCCAAAGATTTAACTCTTGTGCCTACCTTTAAAGCCTGTTGGTTGAAAAAGCTATGATAATTATTAATAAAAAAGTTATCTCGATAAAAGTCTTCCTGAATTCTGTCTAAAGATTCCTTAATATAATTTAAAAGTGTGATATTAAATGTAAGTATTAATACCTCGTTACCAGTACGTTTATGTTCATTTACTGCAATTTTTGCCAATACATACGTTTTACCGGAACCAACCACTCCTCTAATTTTTCTATTTTTTAGTGGATTATCAATAAAGCTTTGTTGTTTTTTTGTAAAGAATAGCTGTTGTCCTTCATCTTTTGAGTGAAAAGAAGGAAGTAAATATCGTTTTAAAGATTCATAAATACGATTAGTAAAAAGTTTATTTTTACTATTTAAGGATCCCAATCTAATAATATGATCAGCTTTGTTATCATTTACAATATCAAACCCAAAATATTTGACATAATTTAAGCTACTGCCAACATCACCACTTCGAATAGCTTTATCCATTGCGCTTTTAGCAATAGTAGTGGTGTCTTCAGTAAAATAAACAACAGTAGAAATAATATTCTCAACAAATTTATTCTCTGTAATAAGTTCCAAAAGAAAATCACTATGAAGATTAATAATATTTGATTTAAAACCTTTTGCTTGAATAAATGGAGAAGAGTATTCTATATTATCATAATCCCAAGAGAATTCTTGTAAACTAAATTTTATTATAGAGATGTTTGAAATGTTAATAATCATTACACCATATCCTTTTTTCATGATGACAAAAGGAGGTCGGTCACCATTTAACTGAGGTCGATGATATACTTCAAAAGAATCATCCAAATTACGATCAAGGAAATCTATAAAAAGGTTTTCTTCCACATAAGTATCATTATAATTTTGTTTTAAAATCTTTGGTATAGAATAAATAATTGCCATTGCTTTTTTATTTTAATCCTCTATTTCAAAATCTGTATAAAGAAATTTTATTTTCTAAACAAACCTTTCTTTTGTTGTATAAATCATTAAACCATCACAGTTTAGCAGTAGCACTGGCTCTGTTTTTGGAGAGTTTATTCTAGAGATAAAGTGCCATTTTGTTAAGGTAGTCTTTCCAACCTTTAAAAAAAAGCATTTTGTCATCACTTTGCAAAAGTGTATTAACTTTATCCAATGCATTGTGTTGGATTGGTCAGATTGATACGTTGAAAGTGCTTGAAGATGTTCATTTATTTTAATGTTTGAGACAAAAGTAGATTATAGGTGTGCAGTGGTTGTGCATAGTTTTCATTATTCTTTCATATGTTTAGTAATTTGTTTAATAATATTTAATATTACCAATAATTCATTTTTATAAAATTTTGATTTTCTACTATGTATGTAATCATTTCTTTTATCTTTTATTTCATTTAATTCCATCAATACAGGATTGTCTATATTACAAATAGCAAAGTAATCAACAAATAAATTTACCATTGATTGATACCAACTAGGTTTATCATTAGAACCTTTTCTAATAAATTTACCATCGCTATAAACATGGCCTTTTCTTACAAAATATCTATTTACATCTATTTGATCAATTCCCATAGCAAAATGATAATTATCTACGTTTATATAGTGGTTTTTAAATCTTTCTAAGAAATTATAACAATTTAAGAAAACAACATCCAATGTTGTTGCTATTTTAAGATTTATCATTTTGCCGCTTTCTTTAATTATTAATAATTGTGAATTTAATTCTTCAATAAAACAATGATAATCTGAATCATCTTCTGCATCAATAGTAATTAAGTTATCTAGAATGTTATCTATAGTTTTATAAAAGTCTATTAAAAAAGATCTTTCTAACGCAGTATGTATTGACAAAATAAAAGACAGAATACTTTGTTGGATGAAATTTCTATTAATGCTATTTTCCGGAGATTCTTTTACGATAAAACCATCTGCTCCCGCTTCTTGTAAAGCTTGTAGATTCCAGACTTTATTGGTTGCAGAAAACATAATCACCTGAATGCCCGGATTCAACTGTTTAATTTCTTTTAATAATTTTAAGCCTGTTATTTCTTGAATATTATTGTTATTGAAATCATTTGGATGAAGTCTGAAATCCAATATTACCAAATTAATTTCATCATCTTTAATTTTTTCAATAGACCTAGAAATAATTTCTTCCTGTGATAATAGTTTAAAATCTTCTCCAAAGTCATCTATATATATATTATTGACATCTCTTAAGATGTGAGCAAATATTTCATACCAACCTTTTTCTGCTTCATCATCAATATATAAAACTTTGTGACTGCCATTGTATTTAATCCTTAATTGATTTTCAGGTATTTTATGTGCTGTTTCTGTTGGATAAATAGTTGCCAAATATTTAAAGTAAAGTTGGTTATTTACTTTATTAAGAATCTTGTCAATTTCTTCATCCTTTACATTAATTGCATTTGCCCATCTGTATAATGCCCATTCATTAGCTATACTATGATTGTCTTCATAATTTTTAGGAGGTTCTATTTTAACTTTTTTAATCTCATTAGGTAATTCAGTAATAAATAATTTCTCTAAATCTGTTTCTATTGCATCCTTAAAAGCTAATTTTTTATATTCAATTAACCTTACATTTTTAGTTTTTAAAATATCAAAATACAGGTTATCTATTAAATATGAATGATCAACAAAACTATAAACGAATATATTACTTAATCTGTTTGGAGTATCTGTACAACGTATGTGCATGGCCAAACGTAATCCGTTAAAGTCGGATAATGTTGGTCCGAAACTGATGGGAATAAAAATGTTGTCATATTCTTTATTTGAGAACCAATCGGAAACAATATGATTTAAATATTCATCTGTAATTTCATTGTTATACTTTTCATCAATAAAAAAGGAATTATAATCGGCATTTTCAAAAATTAACTCCATCTCATTTTCTAATGTTTGAGCTATAAAATTCTTGCTTTCAGGATTTGTATTGATAATTTCATCAATATTATTGTTTGCTGCAATAAGTTTTTCTATTAAATGCTTTTCTATCAGAAAATCTTTTCCAAATAATAAATATCTTAAATCGGAAGAGTTCTCGTTTAAATAGATTTCTAGGTTTTGATATAATATAGAAACGGGTAAATGTGCGATGTTTTTATTAAACATACGTGAATTTTTGCTACCGCTGAAATACACGACTTTAAAATTCTGATGGCTTTTCACATAATCATTAAGGGATTTTCTAATATCTAAAGAGTTAATGTCTATGTTATTTTCTTTTTTATCAAAAAAAGATTCATGAAATAAAATAGTATTACCATCTTGAAAAATTTCATTTCTCAAAGATTCATTTATTTCATGATATGAATAGATAGGTAATATTAAATTTGTATATTTTCTAAACTTTTCTTTTTTCCAACCATAATCCCGTTGTCTGTTTTTTTTGTCATCAATTAAATAAATCATTTGTTAAATATTAAATTATGTTTAACGCCTTCAAAAGTATCTATTAGTGTTTCTGTTCTTTCTTGGTCATTCCATAAGTTTATTTTTGCATAATGGTTATGACCAAAATCAGCTATTAAATATAAGTCGCATAAGCCATTTATTTGATTTTTAATTAGACTGATATGTTGTTCTCCAAGCCTGTTTATTATGTTTTTACTTGTTTTTTTAAAAACAGTGTTTTTATGGTGAATTGAAAATATTACATGATTTCCTTCTTCTTTAAACCCTAATTTAACAATGGGCTTTTCATTAGATGCCTCTAAAATCATCATTATAATTTTTCTATAAGCTTGGATTAGCTTATCAATATCAGTAAATAGCTCAATATTTTCCCAAAAATTATTATTATTTATTTTAAATTCAATTTTCTCATTCCATCCTGATTTATCATTTTGTATTTCTAAAAGCTTTTTTAATGTGTTATCAGCTTTAATATGAAACATGTGTTTAAAATGAAGTACTAGTTTTGAAAAAGTATTAACTCTTTCATTGGTTAATTTTGATTTAAAAGGTTTAATATTTGGGCCTCTTTTCTTAAAATAATTTTGCAAATTGATACCTATATTTGGAGGAACACTGGGATTGTCATTGCTCCAAATAGATAATTCAGTTGATTTCCAGTTGGTTTTAATTTTATCTGAAGACCAATCAATACCGTCTCCACCATTAATATATTTTTCAATTAATGAATAAACATTTTTATTAATTACATGTTTCTTTGTTAACTTTTTGAAACTGGTTAGAATTAAATTCTGATGTTTAATTAAACTATATTGGTTAGTGTTACATTTTTTATTTATATCATTAATTATATCTATGTCATCAATTTCGTGACAAGTATATTTCAAAATAGGATCTTGATTGTAATCTTGAAGAAACTTATATAAGTCTTTTGGTGACTTATATTCCAGCAGCTTAGAAGTATTACTATTTGAATCATTCCCCTCTTTTTCTTTGATTTTCAAGTCTAACTTCTGTTCTAATCTTTCAATCCTTTTAATAATATCATCATTCTTTATTGGATCTTTTTGTAATTCTATTAATGCTAATTTTAAAACCTTTTCTTTTTGATAAGACTTTAATTTCTTAGATTCTATAAGCTCTAAAATAAAATCATATTTATTTTTGTTCTTTTCCATTAATGTATTTTTTGTGATTGGAATAGTACAAATCCATAGCCTTTTCAATACCTTCATTCTCCCAGGTTTCCAATACATTATTTAACGGATCCTGTGAGTTTCTCAATCTTTCAAAACGTTTTAATAATTTTTGATAAGTCGGATCCTTTTCACCCTTTACCATTTTCAGGTATTCCAGCTTGCCATCCAATACATTTACAATGTCTGGTATTCCTTTTTTTACATGTCCTTTGTCAGTTTTGTAATCGTTTATAAATTTTTCATTGGCTACAACAATTCCATATTTTTCCCAAAGATACAACCACATGCGGATTTGTTTAATATATCTTTTTCTTACATTCACTTTTTCATTTACAATAAGGCCTGTAACTTCTTGACGGAAAGCCTGATTTTGCAGCCGTACCTTTTTGGAGTTAATGGTAAAACTTTCGACGGAAATAATGCGTTCCATTTCTTTTATAAATACACCTTGATCATAAAAAATATTTTTGTTAGATGAAAAGGTAATATCATCTGCATAGCGACTATAAGCTACATTAAACCTTTTTGCCAAACCAGTTAACCTTCTGTCAAGCCTGTTAGCAATTATATTTGTAATTGTCGGGGAAGTAGGTGCACCCTGAGGTAAAACAGGTTTAATTACCTTAACCCATTCTCCCAGTTTATTTAACCTTTCAACTTCCATTGGGTGACAAACCAAATTGGCCAGAAAAAAGGATAATGGTTCTTTCTCTTCATTCAAATTAAAAGGAGGCAACTTAAAAATAGCCTTTACTCTGTACAACTCAATAGAAGGGAAAAAATCTTTTAAATCAATATTAAATACATACGGTTTGTCGATATGCAACTTAGCATTATCTACAATTGATTTACCAGGGACAAATCCTGTAGCAGCTTTATGTGGCTCAAACACACATTGCAAAACATAATTCAAGCTTCTTAAAATATAATTTAATGTATCTGCAGGTGCATTGATCTGACGATTTCCTCCCGACTTTTTTTTGATAAAGAATGTTTGGTATCTATTATTACAACGACGGTAGTCGGCATAATATGTGAGCTGCTTTAATTTGATCTTATAAGCCTTTTCCTTATAGATATATTTGTTGACAAAATTTAAGAGATCCAAAAGATCTTTTTTGTTTTGCATGACAAAAAATTTTGTCTGGATTTCTTTTATATGTTCATTTGATTTTTTCATCTTTTATAATAATAGGTTCTTTGAAAACTTGTCGATACTCTTTGTGTATTCCCGGTAGTAATTCTTTTAAGCTAAGGTATTATAAATTAGTATCTTCGTAGTATTAAATAATAAAAATAGTTATCATAGTAACACCTTAATTAGTAAAAACATCCAATTAATAAGCTAACATTCAGGCCGGAAATTAATCCGGTCAAACATGCCGATCATTGCTATATTAAATATAGCCAGCATGCAAAAGTCAATATCTTTTGACAAGTCTTTCAAAGAACGTGGTGCAAAATAACAATAATTCTGTGCACTCAATGTACACTGCAATTAATAATTAGTTTTATATAAACCATTATTTCTATTTGTAGCGCGAAAATACTCTACCTTTGTGCATTCATTGTGCACACAAATAAAAAGATTATGCCTATCAATAAAAATGCCTTTATCCGTTATCAGGCTTTGGATCGATGCTTTAGAAACCCTGGTAGAAGTTATTCTATTGACGATTTAGTAGATGAGTGTAATAAAGTTCTTGAAGAATCAGATCCTTCAACTAGTGGCGTAAAGAAAAGGCAAGTCTATAAAGACATCAACTATATGGAAAGTGGACAAGGTTGGTCTGTTCCACTGGAACGGTTTAAGGTTGGGTATAAGACTTATTTCCGTTATTCAGATTTGAAATTTTCAATCAATAACCAACCTTTGAACCAGATGGAGGCTGAAGAGTTGCGTTCTGCCCTATTGGTATTGTCTAAATTTAAAGGAATGCCACAGTTTAAATGGGTGAATGAGCTATTACCAAAACTTAAGCAAAGTTTTTCGCTTACAGAAAATGACAATGAGATTATGGGGTTTGATGATAATATCTATTTGAAAGGTATTGAATACATTAGTGATCTGTTTAACTCAATTATGAATAAACAAGTAATAGAATTGACCTATCAATCTTTTAAAGCGAATGAATCAATTTCGGTTATTTTACACCCATATTATTTAAAGCAATATAATAACAGATGGTTTTTATTTGGCTTGAGTGATGAATATAAGAATATTTCAGTTTATGCTTTGGACCGGATTAAATCCATAAAAAAGATTAATACAAAATACAAACTGAATAAGAGTATTAATTTTGAAGAATATTTTGAGGATATAATAGGTGTAACATTACCCAATGAAAAGAAAGCTGAGAAAATTTTATTGAAGCTAACAAAAGAATATGCTCCTTATGTAGTCACTAAACCATTACATGGTAGTCAGAAAGAAAAGAAACGTTGTGAAGATGGAAGCTTAATAGTTTCAATAGAAGTAATCCCAAATCACGAGCTAATGAATCTGTTGTTAAGCATGGGTACCGGGGTTGAAGTATTGAAGCCGGAGAGTTTGCGAAAAGAAATGGGAGTTATTGTAAAGGATTTGAATATAAGGTACGAGCAAAGTGCTAATATGGAGCGATGTGATTAGATTTTGATTATAGGATTGGATGTTAATGCAGCCAAAATTTGCTGGATTTTATTCAGTCATACACTTTCTCTGCCGATCAGATTAAGTTTGTTGACCCATCATCGAATATCTTTCAAAAAACGGAATTATCGATCCCGGCATGCTTTACGATTCACCCTTCACCGACATTAACGATAAGGGGCTGGACGGAATCTTTGATGAAAACGAAAAAACCACCATCTTGAATCTGATTAAAGAGATTAACAAGAATGCGGAGGTGGCGTAGGGTCAACAGAATTGTTGTATGCTACAAAGCCACCTTTATCAAACTCATTGAATACTTTCAATTTGCGTCTAATATTGTATAAAGCGATTTGTCAAAATTAATCGACAAAAAGGGCTTTTGATTCGCTTTATCATACAACAGTATTTCATCATCAGAAATAAAAGATAATGTATTTACCCAGTCATATATTGAATTTGGTGTCCATACACAAAAGTATTTTCCGGTTAATTTATCATATCCTAAAACAGAATTCTTAAAAAATGACACAACAATATATTTTCTGTTTTCAATATAACTTGTCACATAAGGACTTTCAGAGGCACCGGATAAATCGAAAACTTTATCATCAGTTTCTGTTTTGGAAAATATTATTGATTCACTAATTCTGTCTGAAATTTGTTTAAGCTGTGTATAATTTTGATTGATAAATCGTTGATTCAGCTTTTCTTGTAATGTCAGTTTATGAATGTCAGATGAATTACTAATTCTTTTGGCAAGATAATCGTCAATCGTTCTTTTTGTCTCTAGATTATTGCTTTTCTCAAACTCTATAGTCGTAACAATACCAGGTGCTTCATTATAAAGATTATAATAAAACTCATAGGTATTCAGATTCAAAATTGAAAATACGATACTTATATTTCCAAGGCTACCACCGGGCTGAAACTCCTTAAAATATAAATATTCGTCATTTTTTAATTTAACTACTTCAAACGACTCAAAATAAATCTGTGGATTTTTTGAAATAACAGTATCCTTTACTCTTTTCCAATTATTATCAATATTATTAAAAACTATAAGCTCCAAAAAATTTTTAGTTTTGGATATCTTTTTAACCAAAAAAACTAAACTGCCATTTTGCAATTGGAATGAAGTATCTGGTGCATATCCATACTCTTTATAAAAAATTTGGGTTCTTTCACTATTAGCAATTTTGGTTTTTGCATTATCTGATTTTTTCACATCCAGCATAACTGATGATCTACTATAAACAGAAAATCCATTAGGACTTTCAATATTGATAGACAGAATAGTTACCTGACAGAAAACAAGAAATGTAATAATGAAACTGTTTTTCATTTGAACTTTTTTCTATTGATAATTCCCGGAGCTAGCAAAATATCTTTATCACAAAATATAATCAGATTTAGCTTATTAGCAGTATAAATAAAATGGAACAACTCCGTTTTTATAAAAGATTGATACATTCACAGTAAACCCTCACATTATATCCGGTTTTCATTGCATCAGAGCTAAGCTGTCATGGATTTTTGTTTGTTCGATGAAAATCCATTTTCAATAATACTATTAGCAAAATATTCTGCATATTCTTTTACCATCGCCTTTGTTATTTCTTTATGATGATTACCAATAACTAATGTTTTTCTATTTTTCAATTTATGTTCCCAGGAATTTTGGGAGCTTGACCCGGTAATACTATGCGGGTGTTCACCATAGACTAAAAAATCAAAATAACCCTTAGAAGCCTTTTCTATTAAAGTTTTATACTTTTTTTTAAGTTTTCCATAGTCATTTGAAATAGCAAATGAAAAGTTCTTCGGATTGATTTCAAGACCGTAATCAGAAAAAACTTTTATAAATGTATCTTTGATGACTACTTTTTTTAATGTAGTAACTCCATAAAAAAAGAAACGGCTATCTATAATCCTACTTATGTTATAATCATGTTTTTTCTGTATCAGATTAACTTTCATTTTTGAATTTTCTTGAGTAACTTTAGTTTTTGTTTTAGGTAGAGAGTGATTTAATATATCATTCAGTTCATTATTTAGAAGTTTTTTGATATTATCTATTCTTTTTTTTTCATCACTTATGTATTCATTAATTACCGTGGAAAAGATTTCCTCTTTTATTACTTCTATATTTATTGGATCAGAAAAAATAGTTTTTGCTATTCTTTCCCATAAATATATTTCTTCATCTCTGATAAAGCCATCTGAAATTATGATTTTAGTTATATCTATCAAATACTGTTCTTTATCATCACGCTCACTAAAAAGTTTAGTAACCCCAACAGGATTTCTTATTATTTCTTGTATCTCTTCAATACTTACACCTCGCTCTTCACCAATTTTATAAAGCGTCCTCAATTCTTCAGGTTTCAAAAAACCGTCTACAATGGCTACTCGATATAAATCAAGAAAGAGTTTTTTTAAGAATGGACTAATTTCGTGACCTAACATATTACAAAAATTTATGTATTAATAATTAAAAGTTTTAACAACAATAAAAAAACATGTAACGAGAACTCCCCATAAAAAATCGATCACATTAAAAAGCTTGACTTATTGTTATTAAAACATTGGAAAGTCTATAACTGCATTTGCTCTAATGGCAAAAATCCCTTGCATCAAATTAATATGAAAACTATACAAATGTATTGGTAGAACAAAATTATTTCAAATTTCCAGATAAATGCAAGTAGCATTTATCTGGAATAAATGGAAAGGCAAGGCTAATGTTCTCATAAAAATAGGCATAAGTCTAAAACTACCTTTTTCTAAAACTTACTTTAGCATACTATTCCATTTTTTCTTCCTTTTGTAAACTAACTAGAATCCAATCATTTTTATCTTTCAATGTTGAAATTTTTTTAAAAACTTTTAGATAGTAACCATTGGCTTCACAAAGTGATATGTAATCTGATATTGCTTTCATTGTAGACTGAAGCCCATTATCAATAAATAATTTACTCTTTGTTGATTTTTTCTTTTTCATATGTTTTGATAAAAATTGTTATTGTACAAATATATAATAAAAATTGTTTTTTTCTTTGATAAAATCACTAAATAGAATTGATACCCATTATTATAATGGGCATCAATTCACGTCTAACTTATCCCGCCATGCTATTTCCTTTATTAAGGGAAAAAGGGTTGCTGGCCGGGCTATTTACTTTAATGTTATTAGACTTACTCACAAGCCTCTTTAAATGGCTCCTGTAAAACAAATGTTCTCCATCCTCAATAAGGTCTTGTTCTTTAATGTTACATGCATATTTAACTATAAATTCTTTCATTTGTTCCTTCTTCATTATAGGGTGGTCGCTAAGCCAATCACTCATATTTAAAAGCAAAGTATAATTCTCCTTTAAAGTCTTTTCGGCTAACTCAATTCCCTTTTTTAACCATTCTTGAGCTTCTGTATTTATTTTATTATCCAAATCGAAAATTGAAGTATTGGAGTTAATATCCTTTACATTAAAATGGGCTACAACTTTGCCCATTCCACTATATTTAAGCATTCTTGTAACAAAAACAGTTGCCATTTTTATATCCAACTCGGAACCTGTAGTAACATTTTCTTCACCAAAAATTAATTTCTCTGCTACATAACCTCCAAGATATATGGCAATTCTTTTAAGCATCTCTTTTTTAGATAAGTACTCCCACTTGGTTTTTGAATAAACCATTCCATCAATTCCAATACTAGTGGTAACTGAAAAAACAGCTTCCGGAACTATTTTTAGTAATAGAACCGTTAGTATTGCATGCCCGCTTTCATGTACTGCAACAATAGCCTGTTTATCATCTCTTTTAGGCTTTCGAAGTTTTTCTAGATTTAAAACCTGCTTATCGCGAAAAGTGTGTATTAATTCACCGGTTGCATAATACTCTATTGTAACGAACCCACTTTGGTATTTAAAGATAATTAGATTTGGCGACAACTCTTTGACCAACATTTCACTCATTACTTTGCTCAACCGTGAACTAATTGTATTTTGAATAGTTGTTAACAAAGGACGTACACCCTGTGCAGGGACGACTCCTTCAGAATAAATAAATTCCTTTATAGTTTTATCAAAATTTATTTTTACTGAAAATTCTTTATCCAATTTTGCCTCTATTTTTGCTAATTCTATTTCAATAATAGCTTTATAACCTTCCTCACTAAATGCAGGATAAATCAGGTGTGTATTACCAAATCTGGCAATTTGCTCATTACGAAATCGGGTTTTCAGTGCATTTTTTATATCTACTATATTAATTTTTTTTGATTCCTCATAAAACTCATCTGCACTTATATCAGTTGTGTAATTGTCTCCCATCGTATATGCTTCATCAATATTACCCATTACAAAAATGATAGATTTTGATAAATCAATCATTTTCATCCCTGTTCCATGATCTAACACCATTTCTAAAAAAGCAATAGTTTCTTCACCATTCATAGTACTCAGTTTATCAACAATCTCATAACTATTTACAAAAATATCTTTGGATATCTTATATAAATAGCTGGCAAGATTAAGATTGGCAAAGTATAATTCATTCGGTTTTTCTCGTTCCTGATCCGTTAAATAATAAGATGAACTAAAAATAAAAGTTTCTCTTTCATTTAATATCTCCAGTTTTTCTTTGAACAACTCTTTCTTTTCTACTACAATACCATTTTTTACTTTTACACCAAGTGTAATCATATAGCGGCAAAACTTTATATATTCATTAAGATGGATTGTAATACTTTCCTCTCTAGATTTCCAAAATTTGCCGGAATCCATTATATCCCATACTATCCTCATGGATGTCTTGTCTTTTTCCATACCATCCTCACTAATTGAGCGTGCATTTTGAAATTCATCAAAAGAGATAACAAGTGGTTGCCCGCTAAAATCATCATAGACATTTTCTAAAACCCGTCCTACGTCAAAAGAATAACTATTTCTTTCTAACATATTAAATTTGAAAAACTTACCGCTAAATCCTAGTAACTCCACCAAGCGATTTACTAATGACGTTTTACCGGTACCTGTTAACCCCCACAGGTTAACTATAACAGGTTTCTCTTGGATATAAGGAAAGATATACCATGAGCTGACAATATCGATCAGCTCATCAATGATGTTATTTAAACCGACAAATTCGGTTTTTAACTGCCCACGGGCAGTTTCAAGTCTTTTTTGCTTTGTTACAATCTCCATACTGTTTGCTACACGTGTTGTTGCCATAATAATTGATTTATTAATGAATTAAGGGAAAAAGAAAATTTGCGATAAATACATAAGAAATACTACCCGAAATATATAGGTTTGCACCTTTCAGAACACAATAATCCCATTAACAGGGGTGTATTTTTTATGATGTAGGAAAAAGAAACGAACAGGAAGGTTTGCCAGAGGCAAGTCGTCTCTTTGCTAATTTATGTAAGAAGGAAATTATTCCTTTCTTTTTAGCACTGACAAATGTAATAAATTTTCTAATTGCACAATAGATTAGTAACAATTAATATTTTGAACATTTAAAAATCATGTTAAAAAAACTCTCCCCCCCTCAAACTTTTCAAAAATCGCCAAAATTTTGTATTTTCCAAAAAATAACCTCTGTATCCCTTTACTGGTGCGGAATACAAAAATACAACCGGTTTTTAAGGGTTTTGTATTTTATTGGATATGGTGTTTGTTTTCAGTTGGTTGTAGTTTTGTATTTGGTTTTTGCGATTTGTATTTTTTTATTGAGCTTAGAGTGGTTTTCCTGAAAAGGATATCAGCTTGTTTTAAAATACAACTTATAAACCAGTTTGTATTTTATTTTGTATTTTCTATTTAATTGAAACACTACTATTTATAAAGATAATTACAAAAATACAATGAAATAGTAATAACAAAGAACTTAAAAGGGTTCCTTTTCTGAAGATGACGAATAGATGATTTCTTGATCGACTACAATAGGTGTGTCGGTGGTGTAAATAAAGAAAACTTCGGTGCTTTATGAATGGTTTTAACGATTCTTCTACCTTCAATATTGGCACTGTTGGTTCCGCAGAGTTCAACAGGGTTAAGATCGAAACCGTAGTATTCACAAA